>JAEEGK010000818.1_pt1 | contig 77509 bp, 43 predicted proteins | sample 8958771 | NCBI WGS metagenome assembly JAEEGK01 (sample SAMN16246547, study PRJNA631951) | gut metagenome | biome: gut microbiome; feature: rumen; material: SC-attached | host: Bos | place: Iran: Karaj | collected 2018-10
GCGGTAGCGGATGAGTCCGAATTCCGAGAAATAGTTGTCGAGCGATTCGGTTTTTGAGCGATAGCGGCCGTCAATGGGGCTTATTGCTGTCAATTCGTTGAGTTCCATATCTTTATATAAGTTTTAAGTTCTGAAGTTATAAGTTTTAAGTCGGTTTTCTGTTGGCAACCGTTTTGGTCGGTCGCCATCGAAAAAATCGGCGGCCAAAGATACCTATAGGCGGCTAACTTTAAAAACTTTTCGGCGATTTTAGCCCGAAAAAAGTTCGGCAGTTGGAATGTCATTCTGTGTGGAAGGCGTTTTGGGCGGCAATTTGGATATAAATTCTACAATCCGTCAATCTGCAGTCGTATTTTCCATAATCAAATCAAAACTTGGCAGATATTTCTATGTCGATATACTTTTGCGCGACAAAACACAGAGAAAATATGACACAGAAACCGATTAAAAGACAGACACAGGCGATTCACACGCAATTCAGCCGCCGCGACGCCTACGGGGCAATAAGTATGCCGGTTTATAACACGGTGGCCTTTCAGTTCGACGACGCGCAGACAATGTCCGACGCGTTCTGCGGCCGCATCGACGCGCCCGACTATTCGCGCGTGGCCAACCCGACGGTTACTTTTTTTGAGAACAAGGTGAAGGCAATCACCGGGGCGACCCACGTGACGGCTTTCAATTCGGGTATGGCGGCCATCGCGTCAACGCTCATCGCCCTTGCGGGGAATGGGAAGAATATTGTGGCGTCGAAACACCTTTTCGGCAACACTTTCAACCTGATAACCCGTACGCTGGCGCGGTTTGGCGTTGAAGCGCGCGTCTGTAATATGAACGATGTTGAACAGCTGCGCTCTAAAATCGACGATAACACCTGCTGCGTTTTTCTTGAAGCGGTGTCGAATCCGCAGCTCGAAGTGGCTGACTTGCAGCAAATTGCGCAAGTGGCTCACGCGTGTAATGTTCCGCTGATTGTCGATTCCACAGCCATTCCGTTCACCGAGACGCACTTGGCCGACTTCGGCGTTGATATTGAGTTGGTTTCGAGCACCAAATATGTCTCGGGTGGCGCCACATCGCTCGGCGGACTGGTCATCGATTATGGCACGGTTCCCGGCTTTCACGAGCGGATTGCGTACGAGATTCTGTTCAATCTGGGCTCGTATATGACTCCGCACGCCGCTTATATGCAGACTCTCGGCCTTGAGACGCTGAACGCGCGCTACCGTGTGCAGTCGGCCAACGCGCTTAAACTTGCAAAGAAACTGCAAAAGTTAAAAAGCATAAAATCAGTAAATTATATCGGTTTGCCTGACAATCCGTACTACGAGCGGGCGCAACGGCAGTTTGGCCCGACGGGCGGCGCAATGCTCACCATCGACCTTGCCGACCGCGACGCCTGTTTCAGCTTCCTGAACCGCCTGCAGCTCATTCTGCGCGCCACCAACCTGTTCGACAACAAGACGCTGGCAATTCACCCGGCATCAACTATCTTTGGAAACTTCACTAACAGGCAGCTGCGCGACGTCGACGTCAAACAGACGACCATCCGCTTGAGCGTTGGCCTTGAAGACGTTGACGACATTTTTAACGATATTAAACAGGCTTTGGAATGAGATACAATTTCGACGAAGTGATTGACCGTACGGGCAGTAACGACCTTAAACACTGTGTTTTGCAGCAGCGTTACGGTCGAGCCGATTTGCTTCCGCTCTGGGTGGCCGATATGGATTTTGCCACGCCGCCTTTTGTTGTTGACGCTCTTCGGCGACGCGTTGAGCATCCGATTTACGGCTACACCGCCACGCCCGACGAGCTTTGGACGTCGATTCAGCGCTGGATTCTTGAACATCATCAGTGGCAGGTTGAGCGCGAATGGCTGACCTACGTGCCGGGTGTTGTGAAAGGTATCGGTATGGCAATCAATGCTTTGCTGAAACCCGACGAGCGCGTCATCATTCAGCCGCCGGTCTATCATCCGTTCCGCCTGACCACGCTTGGCAACGGCCGCGAAGTGGTGAACAATCCGCTTTGCGAAGTAACCGCCGACGGCGCGCTCACTGGCTACCGTATGGACCTTGAACTGCTTGAGCGTCAGGCTGCCGACCCGCGCAACCGGATGCTGGTGATAAGCAATCCGCATAACCCCGGCGGCATTGTCTGGGACCGCGCAACGCTTGAGCGCGTGGCCGACATCTGCGACCGCAACAACGTCATCGTCATCAGCGACGAGATTCACTGCGACCTGGCTCTTTTCGGCCACCGCCACATTCCGTTTGCCACCGTTTCGGAAGCCGCCGCGCGTTGCAGCATCACGCTTGGCGCGCCATCGAAAACGTTCAACATTGCCGGAATTGTGAGCTCGTACGCCATTGTGCCCAACCCGGCTCTGCGCCGCCCGCTGTTCAAGTGGATGTCGGCCAACGAGTTCGACGAACCGACGCTTTTTGCGCCCATTGCCACCATTGCGGCCTTCGCGCAAGGCGAAGAGTGGCGCCGCCAAATGCTTGATTATGTTGAAGATAATATCCGTCTGGTTGAAGATTTCTGCGCCGATAACCTGCCGGGAATCAGGTCGTTGCGTCCGCAGGCATCGTTCCTTGTCTGGCTCGACTGCCGACAGCTCGGACTCAACCACGCCCAACTGAACGACCTGTTCGTAAACCGCGCCCGCCTTGCCCTGAACGACGGCGAAATGTTCGGCCCCGGCGGCGAAGGGTTTATGCGGCTCAACGTGGCCACGCCCCGCGTTGTTTTGCGAGAGGCTCTGGAAAGAATTGCTTTAGCCTTGAAGTGAGGTTAATTTCTGTGTTTTGATGGGCTCGCAGCGAAAGTTGCGGGCCTTTTTAACTTACCAAATCAGGCAAATATCAGATACTGAAAAACTGAAACAGCCTGTTTCAAAAATCCCCCAAAAATCCTACATTTACACCGCTGTTGCGAAACAGTTGCAACATAAAAGTCAGTCGGTATGGACAAAAACACATTAGAATTTGTAACATATTGCATTACAAAACTTTCTGCACGGCTCAAATTGCCGCAGAAAGAGATATACAGGCGACTGAAAACGTCAGGCATACTCTATGATTACATTGTCCCGTCGTACGATGTGCTGCATACATTCGGCTCGCGCTATCTGATGGATGACCTGACTGATTATATGCGAGAAAAAGGAGTGTTGAGCGTATGAGACTTTATCACTCATCGAATATTATTGTTGCTCAACCAGATACGCAGCACTCACGCGATTATCTCGATTTCGGGCGTGGATTCTATCTCACAACTCTCTATGAGCAGGCTGTGCGGTATGCACAACGTTTTAAAAGACGAGGCCAATCGGCGTGGCTTAACTCATACGAACTGACTGATAATCTTGAACAATGGAATATCAAACGGTTTGACGCTTACGACAAGCCGTGGCTTGATTTTGTTTCAGGGTGTCGTTCGGGCGAAGATTCGAGCAACTATGATATGGTTGTGGGCGGAATTGCCAACGACAGGGTGATTCTTACGCTTGACAGATATTTCGAGGGCGAAATATCGCAAGATGAAGCATTGGGTTTGCTTCGTTTTGAGCGTCCGAACGTACAATACTGTATTCGTTCGGAACAAATGTTGCAGGAGTGTCTTACCTACATTAAAAGCGAACAGTTATGAGTGAAGAGGGCCTGCAAGTTTTAAAAAGTGCCAAATGCGCACGGATTATCGCCAATATGAGCGAGATGTATGGTGTGTCGCTCGAAGATGCTACGGATATTTATTATGGTTCGGAAACCGCCAGTATGATAGATGAAGGTGTTGCCGACTTGCAATGCCGCAGCGACAAGTATTTGGCAGGCGAAGTGTGGCGGGAATATCAGGAAGAAAAGGAGTAACCTTTCACTTTTCCCCCGCCACAAACACCAAAATCCCCCAAAAATTCTACTTTTACACCGCTGTTGCGAATTTATGGCGGCAGTGCTTCATACATAAAAGCGTGAAAAAGAAAACACATACCACCGATATTGTTGGAATCGATAATGTTTCAGTGTCAACAACCGACATTGAAAATATGATTTTCAATATTCGTGGTGTGCAAGTTATGATTGACAGCGATATTGCCGCACTTTACGGCATTGAAACAAGAGCATTGAATCAGGCTGTTAAACGAAATCTTGACCGTTTCCCGACTGACTTTATGTTCCAACTCACTAAAAGTGAATTTGAAAACTTGAAATCACAATTTGTGACATCAAGTTCGTCATACTTGAAATCACAATTTGTGACATCAAGTGCCAATGGTTCTGATAATGATTGGGGCGGTGTAAGAAAACTGCCGTATGCGTTTACTGAAAACGGAATTGCAATGTTGAGTGGAGTTCTTCGCTCACAAACCGCAGTTGACGTCAACATCCGCATTATGCGTGCTTTCACGGCTATGCGGCATTTTCTAGTGACTAATGCCGATATGTTTCAACGGTTGGCTGTTGTTGAGCAGAACCAATTGGCGATAGCCGCCCACCAAATTGAAACCGATAGCAAACTGGACGAAGTCTTCAAGCGCCTTGATTCTGGGAATGCCGTTCCCACGCAAGGCATCTTCTTCGATGGGCAAATTTTTGACGCTTACACATTTGTGTGCGACCTTGTGCGTGCGGCCGAAAAGCAGATAGTTCTGTTCGATAATTATGTTGACGACACAGTGCTGACTATGCTCGACAAGCGCAACAGTGGCGTGACGGTTCGCATTCTGACGAAAACAATTTCACAGCAACTACAACTCGACATCAACCGACACAACGCCCAATATCCGCCGCTTGCAGCCGAAACATTCGCCAACGCCCACGACCGTTTCCTTTGCATTGACGACGCTGTTTACCACATTGGCGCTTCGCTCAAAGATTTGGGCAAGAAGTGGTTCGCTTTCAGCAAAATGGAAATAGCAACTGACAACTTGCTGAATAAATTGCAGTAACTTTTTCCCCGCCACAAACGCCAAAATCCCCCAAAAATTCTACTTTTACACCGCTGTTGCGAATCTACAGCGACAGCGCTACATACATAAAAGCGTGAAAAAGAAAACACAAACCACCGATATTGTTGGAATCGAGAATGTTTCAGTGTCAACAACCGACATTGAAAATATGATTTTCAATATTCGTGGTGTGCAAGTTATGATTGACCGTGATTTGGCCCAACTCTACGGAGTTTTAACAAGTAGGCTGAATGAGCAAGTTAAACGCAATATTGCACGGTTCCCCGAATCATTTCGCTTTCAACTCACAGAAAATGAACGTGATGAGGTTATCGCAAAATGCGATAACCTACAATCCTTGAAGTTCAATCCATCGCTTCCGTATGCCTTTACAGAGCAGGGAATTGCACAATTGTCATCGGTTTTGCATAGTCCCATAGCCATCGAAACTAGTGTGAAAATTATGAACGCATTTGTTGAAATGCGACGGTTCCTGATTTCAAATGCGGCTGTATTCCAACGCTTGGAGCGTATCGAACAACATCAAACAGAAACTGACCGACGGCTTGATGAGGTGTTCCATAAAATTGACACATCACTTCCACCATTGCAAGGCATCTTCTTCGACGGACAGATTTTTGACGCTTACACATTTGTGTGCGACCTTGTGCGCTCGGCAAAAAAGCGGATAGTTCTGTTCGACAACTATGTTGACGACACAGTGCTGACTATGCTCGACAAGCGCAACAGTGGCGTGACGGTTCGCATTCTGACGAAAACAATTTCACAGCAACTACAACTCGACATCAACCGCCACAACGCGCAGTATCCGCCACTTGCAGCAGAAACATTTGTCAACGCTCACGACCGTTTCCTTTGCATTGACGATGTGGTTTATCACATTGGCGCATCGCTTAAAGATTTGGGCAAGAAGTGGTTCGCTTTCAGCAAAATGGAAATAGCAACTGACAACTTGCTGAACAAATTGCAGTAACTTTTTCCCCCGCCACAAACACCAAAATCCCCCAAAAATTCTACTTTTACACCGCTGTTGCGAATCGATAGCGGCAGCGCTACATACATAAAAGCGTCACCTGATGCTTGTTTTTGGCTGTTGAAAAGTAGGAAATTTCAGAGACTCAAAGACAATGCAAAAGACGATGCTACGGGTGTGTTTTATACGTCCGGGGTGTGCTCGGGGGCTTCTTTGTTCCCGCACACTTTTTCGGATTTATATACATTCCGCGTGGGTGTCTCTTTGCTCGTTTAGTCTCAATGGTTTTCCTACTACCACAACAGCGGACGGGTAAAGGTTCAGATACCCACGTTTTTTGTTTGTGGCTGTAGGATAACAGATTGATAATAAGGTCCGATTCGGGTGTTTGGCGGGCACAAGAAACATTAAAGGTTTCATAGTCAACCGCTTTGAACGATATAGAAATACAAGATAAGATTTGTGGTCTTGTCGTTTCTGCCATCAATGGATGTGTAAGAGAAGAAGATAGAAATTGTGTGTTTGACGCAATTGGCATATTGCTTCGACCTAATTCAATGCGTTATAAAAATTGGAAAAACTGTCTTGATGACAAAGATTGTATTAGCCTTCAACAATTATTTTCCGAATTAAGCCATATCAACGAAAAACAACAAAGACGGAAAAAAGAAGGTGTTTATTATACCCCCGATGATGTTACAGACTATATAGTCAGTAATTCTTTTCTCAATTATATCGATGATAGCATAAGTCAGGTTTATACAAGCCCAATATGCAAAACCAAAATAATTGCTAAATCCACAAGAGACATTGATTCGTTAATCAAAGCAAAAGTTTTTGACCCCACTTGTGGAACAGGGGAATTTCTGACTACAGCCTTACAGATTAAAATAGCAATTGCCCAGTCAAAAGATGATTCAACCATATTGAACATCTGTAATAGTTTATACGGCAACGACATAGCATCATTATCTACAGACATCGCCAAGGTCAGATTGTTTTTTACGCTTTTTGACCAATTATCAAACAAAGGCAATAGCATTCAAATTGCACGTACACTTAATATGCATTTTTCCAATGAAGATTTTGTTCCTTCAAAAGAAAATTGTAAAGAACGTTATGACATAATTGTAGGTAATCCCCCATACGTTGAATACAGTAAAGCAGACGGCATTTCTTCAAACAATTACGGGAATATATATGCTGATGTTTTACACAATTGTACCTATCTATTAAAGAGAAATGGTGTTCTCGGCTTTGTTATTCCACTATCTTATGTTTCTACAAGTAGAATGTGGAAACTGCGTAAAAAGACGGCTGACGCACTGAAGAAAGAATTTGTAATGAATTTCGCAGATAGGCCTGACTGTCTGTTTAATTCAGTCCATCAAAAACTTACAATAATAATAGGCAAAGGTGGTATTGAAGAATGCAAATATTTTACTTCAGGCTACTATTATTGGAATGATGCAGAACGCAAATCATTATTCGACAAGGTTTCCGTGTGTGAAAATTCAGTAGTTGAAAAAGATTTCATTCCAAAAATTGAGAATGAAATAGAAAAATCCATTTACACGAAAATCACTAATAACGGAACCCCACTTTTTGAATTTCTAAAAAGCAATGGTTCAGGTAAATCATTGCATTTAAATATGAGAGCGTGCTTTTGGATGAAGTGTTTTTCGTTCAATCCTGGCTCAAATGAATATGAAGAGTTTAAGGTTGAAGAATCTGTTTACTATTATCTATGGTGTTTGTTGAACTCGTCATTGTTCTTCTTCTGTTGGAATGTTGTGTCTGATTGTTGGCACATAACACAAAAAGAACTGAAGTGCTTTAAAGTCCGATTGGGTTTTGATGATTTAACCCAATTTTCAGTTTTGGCTAAAGCATTAGAAACCAAATTAGACCAGACAAAAAAATTCATTGGCTCAAAGCAAGTTGATTACGAATACAAACATCGGGATTGTAAAATGAAAATAGATGCCATTGACAATGCTTTGCAAAGTATTTATGAGTTGACTGACACAGAGTTAACTTATGTAAAAAACTACATTTTAAGATATAGAATCAGCAGTTCCTATATGAATGTTATAGACTTATTTGCAGGTTGCGGAGGTTTCTCTGTCGGTTTTAAAAAAGCAGGCTTTAAGATAACTAAAGCGGTTGAAATCAATGAGGAAATAGCAGAATCATACAAGTATAACCATAGAGATACATTGGTGTACCCAAATGATATTGGAGATATTGATAATGAAAGGTTTTTCTCAAGAAACGAGGCTGAAGTGATAGTTGGTGGTCCACCGTGTCAAGGTTTTTCTATGGCAGGTGCACGTATTAGAAGTAGTAATGCATTTATCAATGACCCACGCAATTTTTTGTTCCGTCATTATATCAATGTCGTAAAATTGGTATTGCCCAAAGCCTTTGTTTTAGAGAATGTTAAAGGAATTTTATCAAAAGACAAAGGCGCTATTTTCAACGAAATAGTGAATGCGTTTGGCAATCCTGACAATTTTGACGGCAACAAATATTATTTGCATTATAAGGTTATCCGCGCAGTTGAATATGGAATTCCACAACAAAGAGAACGTGTAGTATTAATAGGTAGTCTTAACAAGGATTTTGATATTGAGTCACTGTTCGAAAAGGCAAAAGAACAAATTATAAATGGTGACAAGCATTTTTTTGATAGAGTTTCTTTGGCTGACGCAATATCAGATTTAGGAGAACCAACTATAAATGGTACGTCAAAACTGAAGAAATGTAAATCAGACTATCAAAAATTACTGCGTTCTGATGTTGCCATTGTACAAAACCACATTCGTTCACATCACAACGATATAGCAGTTAGCAGAATGGAACGTGTGGGAAATGGTGAGAATTGGACAGTGTTAAACGAAGATATTCATTCTGTTCATAGTGGTGCTTATGGTAGATTGGAATGGGACAAACCAACAATGACTATAACAACACGTTTTGATACACCGTCAGGTGGAAGGTTTACGCATCCTACTGAAAATAGGACACTAACACCAAGAGAGGCTGCACGTGTGCAATCATTCCCTGATGATTTTGTTTTCACAGGCTCAAAAACATCTGTGTGTAAGCAAATTGGGAATGCAGTGCCCCCAAAATTGGCATATTTTTTAGCAAACGTTGTAAAAAATCTCATACAAAATGAGCATATTAAGTGACATCGAATTACGCAAACTGAATTCCTTAAACAATCAAGGCGGTTTTTGGTATATCACAAAACAAAATCTTGTGTTTAGAGATTTGTGTTTTATGTCCAAGATACTTGATGATTGGAATGATAGGCCAGAAGAAAACTATGAATCATTCTTTAATAATCACAAGATTCTTCCAGAGTATGGAGAATTAGGTGCGTCAACGGCTCATCGAGCAACCAAAAATTGTGAATATTTGGGATTGATTAGACCATCAGAAAGGTATAGTGCACAGAATTTAACACCATTTTATTTCGCACTGAAGGATTTATGCAATGGTGATTTCAATAAGTTGTCATCATATCCCAACATCATTGATAAACAGTTAGAACGCATATTTATCGATTCAAGTTTAAATAGTTTATATACAAGTCAAATACAAATCTGTCCATTTATGTTTTTGTTCAAAATTTTACTTCTTATTGGTGATATAACCAATTCATATAAGATTACAATACAAGAGTTTAAATTATTCGTTGCTACTGCGCAAACTTGGAAGGATTATTTTGCAGTTGTTGAATCAATTTTAAGATATAGAAGTGATGCAGATTATAGAAACGCAAGTGATGCAAATCTTTCAAAAGTTTCTGATGTTAGATATAATATTTTGGCACAAAATCATTCTCAATTAGAAGTAACTAGCGCAGAAATAGCAATAAAGGAAGGAAGTGAAAAGAACATTCGCCGCAAAGTTGCTGAATATGAATTGAATGATGCTTTACAAAGTGCAGAAGATATTTTTTCGGCAGACCTTGTATTGTCACCGCTTACTCAAACCGAAAACTCTTCATACGCCCACCTTCTCACCGCCCTACGCACCAAGCCATTTGTGCTTTTGGCAGGCATAAGCGGTACAGGTAAAAGTCGCATTGTGAGGGAATTGGCAAAGGCTTGCTGGAAAAATGAGGAAGATGAATTTGGCAAAAACTGCCCGCGCAATTTCTGTATGGTGCAAGTGAAACCAAATTGGCACGATAGCAGCGAACTTATGGGCTACGTGAGTCGCATTGGCGAAAAACCAGTGTTTGTTGCGGGTGATTTTCTGAAATTTGTAGCCCGCGCCTGGCAGGAACCCGAAAAGCCATATTTCCTTTGTCTCGACGAAATGAACTTGGCACCTGTTGAACAATATTTTGCTGAATATTTGAGCGTAATTGAAAGCCGCAAACTCAATGCCGATGGAACAATCACAACAGACCCTATTCTGAAAAAAGAAGCGGAAGAGTGGTATCACACATTGATTTGCTCGCTAACAGGGAAAGAAGAGTTGCGCGTACAGTTCTTAAACAATGGTATCGCCATTCCGCAGAACTTGTTTGTTATTGGTACAGTGAATATGGACGAGACCACGTTTTCGTTCAGCCGCAAAGTGTTGGACCGTGCAATGACAATCGAGATGAACGAAGTGGATTTGCACGGCGGATTGGATGGCGGTGCGCTTTCGGAGTTTGGCTACATTGGCGATGTGCTGAAATGCGCCGCCGTTGAGGGCAAAGATGTGTACGAAGACAATAAAGAATTGTGCGATAAAGTGATAGAGTATCTTGAAAAGATAAACGCTGAATTGGAAAGCACACCTTTCAAGATTGCCTACCGCACTCGCAATGAGTTTTTGGTGTATGCGGTGAGCCGTGGCGAGGAGAATCTTGCCAACTCGCTCGACGAGATGACTTCGATGAAGATTCTGTCTCGCATTGAGGGCGATGCCGACAAGATTGGCAACTTGCTCGACAGGCTTGAAACGGTTATCAAACAAAGTTTAACCCCCGGAAACGAAGAATTAACGTTGTTTGATGAATCAACAGGTGCTGCTGGTCAGGCAGAAAAAAGCATATCGCTCGAAAAGCTGAAAGAGATGAAGACCCGAATGGCAGGTGGTTACGTAAGTTTCTGGAGTTAGACAATGGATTTGCTGACCGTCAACCATACCGATTTCACACTCTATATCGATTGCTCAAAGTTCGATGCCATTTGGAGCAAAGCCGTTAGCAACGTGGGGGTAGAAAACCTTACGTCGCGCTATACGTGGAGTGATGGAGTGCTGTCGGTCAGCCGCAATGGGGAACCTATTGAAAAAGACACCGATGCACCGGCTGTTTTTTTTGATAATGTTGATTATCCGATTTGGATTGATTTCAACAAAGATGTCCGCCGTGCAGAGTTTGGCTCGCTGCTGCAAAGTGACAATGAGAGATTCACATTCCGTAATCGCACGTTGGCAGGTTTTGTCAATTATGGCAACGACATCGGTCGAAGCGAAATCAATATCATATATCAAATTGGCGCCGAAACGAGGCGATTTACATTCGGCTTTGAAGTTTTAAGCACAAAACTCAACTATCACGAGCACTGGCAAGCCATAGTTGAGGACATTGAGCGCGAATACCGGATGTTGTCGCTCGACTATATGCGTCGGACGTTTCACGGTTTTTCGCCCGATGCCAATGGCGAAACACCCGAAATAATTTGGTGGAGCATTTTTGCCGGTGAGCAGGAAAAGTTTGTAAGGGCTTGCAAGGCAATTATCGAGCGACCGCGGCACCGCCTTCAAAGACACACCGTTTATCAGCGCGCCGACAAGTTGAAACGTGTGCCTGCCGCCATTGAAAATGAATTGGCCGAAAACCGGCGCAATCAGTCGCACCTATATTGTATCGATGAACAAATACAAACCATTGATACACAAGAAAACCGTTTCCTGAAATACGCTCTCAATCAGATAACCGACAGATATGCTGCTCTTAAAAAGCAATTAGAAAGCGTTGAGAATATGGGGGATGATAAGAAAGTGAGTATGAATGCTATGCTCGACACACTTCGTCACTTGCAACGAAATCCTTTTTTCCGCACTGTCGGGCGGTTTAAAGGATTGAATCAGGAAAGTCTTGTACTTCAACGCGCAACAGGTTACAGTCAGATTTATCGCACGTGGAATCTGCTTCGCCGCGCCTATTCGCTCAACGATGGCGTCTATCGCTTGCAAACCAAAGACATTGCCACGCTTTACGAGATTTGGTGTTTCATTGAGGTTAGCCACATTGTTCGCGAGCAACTTCACCTTGAAGAATCAGATATGGAACACCGTAACCGTATGGAAATGAATGGACTTTTTACGTGGGAATTAAGCCGTGGAGAGCATTCGCGCATTTTGTTCCGAAAAGATGGTGTGGAGTTGGCCGAATTAGTATATAATCCAAAGCATACCGATGAAGAAAATGATTCAATCAGTATCAATAAACTGGTTGTGGCCACCGTTCCGCAAAAACCCGATATTGTTTTGCAACTCACCAAAAACGATGTGCGGCAAGGAATGAAAATGACCTATTTGTTCGATGCCAAATACCGTATTGCCAACAAAAAAGACGGCGTTGACACACCGCCCGATGATGCCATCAACCAAATGCACCGCTACCGCGATGCCATTTACTACAAAGAGAACGATGATGCAAGTTTGAAAAAAGAGGTTATTGGCGGCTATATACTCTTCCCTGGCAATGGTGAACCACTCAAAGTACAAGAAGCAAACTTCCAAAAATCGCGTAAGGAAGTGAATATAGGTGCCTTCCCATTACGCCCCAAAGACGAACAAAATCGAAAATTACTGGAAGATTTCATTAGTGAACTGATAGGCAAAGATTCCGTAAATATCATTCAAGATGTGATTCCGCAAAAAGGAACCGTTACAGAAATAAACAATCGTGTGCTTGTGGGATTGGTGAAACGTGATGTTGAGAAGTTCGAGAACAGAACAGCAACAATATATTACTCAGGTCCCAAATTCCCTACCACCATATCGCTCGACAATCTTCATTGGTTTGCCCCATATATCAAAGAAAAAGGTGTTCGCGATGTTTACGAAATAACACGTATCCGCACTGTCAAAAGTTCTGAAGTAAAAGGTGATGATGCTGGTGATGATTTGCGCCTTGCTTTTGAATTAGGGAAAGTTAGTCGTTTGTTTACTGATTATCATTCGCACAATTTGAAAATCGACTACACATTTACCGATACCACATTGTCGGAATTGGATTAATCCAATCAATTCCTATATCTATCCTATATGTTCCCTATATGTTAACCGCAGCAAAATTCCGTGTTTTTCGTGTGTTCCGTGGTTAACAATAAATCTGCGTTACCTTTTTTTGAGGGGCTCGTGACGAAAGTTGCGGGCCTTTTCAACCTACCAATCCACCGCGTTGGTAGAATTTTATTCTACACACCTGCCTTATTCGAGGGGGTGCAAAGAATTAGATTCTATGAAAGTTGATTTTGTAGTTATATCTTCTGATATAATCAAACTATTTGGTGGATATTTCCAAACATTGCACTTTTGCATCGTCAAAAACAAACGAGGAAAAAGCAATGAGGACAATTGAAAAACGAATGCGAATGTGTTGCTGTTGCAACGAGTGAGATTGGAAGTGCGGACCGTGGCGCCGCAGAAACGAAGGCCACAACAATCAATAAATACAATATCAATACTTTAAAAACGAAAATACAATGAAAAAGATAATATATACAATAGCAATAGTTTTAGGATTTCAGGCATCGGTTTTGGCTCAAAGCCAACAAGTTACGGTGCACGTACCAAATTCGGTCAAACCGCTTGTTGAGAAGTGGGCCGACGAATACAGCAAGACCAACGCGGGCGTTGAGTTTGTGTTTAAGGCAGGCAAGGCGCAGGCTGGCGAGAAGAACAGCCTTTCAGTTGTGAGCAACAGCGCCGACGGTGTGAACTTTGCACGCTACGCAGTGCTGCCCGTCTCGGCCAAAGAGTCGGAAGCGGCGGGGCTGATTGGTCGCCGCCTGAACGCAAAACGGATTAAGGCGCTCTTCTTTGTTGAGGACCTGTTTGAGGACGACGAGCCCACTGCCACCGAGCAGAAAATCCACATCTACACCGCAACTGGCCAACAGTCGGTGTCGCGGTTCTATGCCGAGCATTTCGACGAGGCGGCTGCCGACTATCGCGGAAAGAAGATTTCGGGCGACGACTCTTACCTGACTGTGGCCGTGAGCCGCGACCCGTGGGGCGTCACAATCAACACATTATCAAATATTTTCGACCTTGAGAGCCGCCAACTGAAGAAAGACATCGCTCTGCTGCCGCTCGACCTTGACAAACAGGGCGAGCAGGTGCTGGCTGACGGCCAACTCGACGAGATTCTGACTCTGCTCGAGCACGCCCGCTACAGCGAGATTCCTGTGGGCAACGCGGCTTTCGCCTACGACCACTCGAACGCACTGCTCAACGATTTTGTGCAGTGGACCCTGACCAACGGCGCGCAGTATCTGCACCAATACGGCCTGCTGAAACTGCCATCGAAAGACCTGGCACAGGAATAGTCTGATTACCAACATCATAAAAGTTTTTGAATACAGGGGCGGGCCGCTCGGTCCGCAACCCTTTCACTCGGATTTTATCTATGAAAAAGATATTACTCATAATTATAATTGCTTTTGTGTCAGCAAGTTCGGCGTCGGCGCAGACCACCACCATAACTGGCCGCGTGACCGACGCTCGGACGGGCGACCCGCTCATCGGGTCAACCATTGTGCCGACAACGGGCAACGAACTGGGCACGGTGGCCGACCTTGACGGCAACTTCACGCTCAAAACAAAAGTGAAACTTCCGCTCACGCTGCTGATTCAGTTTGTGGGCTACCGCTCGCAGGAAATCGACGTGTACGAGGCATCGGAACCCATTGAAATTCAACTGACTGAAAACCTGAACAAGTTGAGCGAGGTGGTTGTGGTGGGCTACGGCACGCAGAAACGCACGCAACTGACGGGCAGCGTGGCCACGGTCAAAGCCGAAGCCATCAGCCGCACGGCGGCGCCATCGGTTGACAAGGCGTTGAGCGGAAAGGTTGCGGGACTGGCCGTTACGGCAAGCAGCGGACAGCCTGGCGCCGACAGTCACATCCGCATCCGCGGCGGTAACTCGGTGAATGCGAGCAACGAACCGCTCTACGTGATTGACGGCTTCATCTATTTCAAGGACGCGGCCAACACGGGCACGGGCCTGGGCTCGATTGAGGGCAGTCTGAATCCGCTCTCGACGGTGAACCCCGACGACATTGAGTCGGTTGAGGTGCTGAAAGACGTCTCTGCCACAGCCATTTACGGGTCGCGCGGTGCGAACGGCGTGATTCTGATAACGACCAAAAAGGGCAAGGCGGGCGAGAAGTTCGGCGGCATTGTCTATGGCTACAGCATCGGCTTGAGCCGCGTGAGCCACAAACTTGACTTGCTTAACGCGACGGAATGGGCTGATTTTCAGAAGAAATATTTCAGCAACAAGGGCGGTTACACCGACGAGCAGATTGCGGCTCTGGGCAGCGGCACCGACTGGCAGGACGCCGTTCTGCGGACAGCCGTTCAGCAGGTGCACGACTTGAGCGTGAAGGGTGCGGGCGACAAGAGCCGCTACACCTTCTCGGCCAACTACACCGACCAAGACGGCATTGTTTTAAATTCTGGTTTTCAACGATATAACTTCCACACCAACGTGGAATGGGAACCGCGCAAGCAGGTGCGCTTCGGCGTGAACGCAACTTACGGACGCATCCGTCAGCGCGGCCTGACGACCACCGAAAAGCAGGTTTTCAACTCGTCGCCATTCTCGGCTGGAATCACCAACAGTTTCGTCTATGCGCTGCTTATGCCGCCTGTGGTTGAGGTTTATAACGCCAACGGCGACTACAATTTCAGCAACCCATACGAGTACGCCTATTTCGCCATCGGCGACCACGCGGCCAACCCTGTTTACGACCTTCGCGAAAGCGTGGCCGAAAACCTGAACAACTATCTGCTCTCGAATGTTTGGGGTAGTTATACGGTTGGCAATCTAACACTTAAGGCGTCAGTCGGACTGAACAGCGAACACTTGACGCAGAACACTTTTTCGGGCGCGTACACGTCGCTGGGCCTTGCCACTGAAGGCGTGGGCGGCACGGGCAACCGTCAGACCGACGTTTGGCAGCAGGAATACACGGCCACCTATCAGAAGGATTTGGGCGGCAGCCAATCGATTGATTTTCTGGCAGGTTTCACACGTCAGACATCAACATCGACCAACAGCGTTGTGCGCACCAATCACTTCACAAACGAGGTGCTGAAACAATACAACTTGGGCGACGGCTCGGGCATCTACACGCCGCAGACGGGCATCAGCGAGGCGAAACTGAACTCACTCATTGCACGCGTAAACTACACATTGAGTGACAGATACAACGTAACGGCCACTTTCCGCGCCGACAATTCGAGCCGCTTTGCGCACAGTCACCGTTGGGGATATTTTCCGTCGCTCGGACTGTCGTGGAACGTTGATAAAGATGCGTTTATGAGCACTTTCAGCAAGGTGACCTACCTGAAAATCCGCTTGACGGGCGGCGTTGTGGGCAATCAGGAAATCAGCGATTATGCTTTCACAACTTCGTATGCCACAGGCTCTTACGGCGGTTCGAGCAGTTACGCGAAGAAGAACACGGCCAATGACGATTTGAAGTGGGAAACAACGGCAAGTTACAATGCAGGTTTCGATTTGGGACTGTATAACAATAAGTTAGACTTTGTTTTCGACATCTATTACAAGAAAACGAGCGACCTGCTGCTCGACGTGCCTGTGGGCTTCTCGACAGGTGTGACAACACAGTTGCAAAACGTTGGAAATGTGGTGAATAAAGGCGTTGAACTGGCAGTGAACACAACGCTGGTCGAGCGCAAACGGCTGTCGTGGACGGCATCGGCGAACGCCGCATTGAACCAAAACCGAATCACCGATATGGGAGCGACCAATAATGTGATTCAAGGTTCTGACAATCAGCAGATTCTGCGCAAAGGCGAGCCGCTTGGCGCGTTCTACGGGCTGAAGTTCAGCGGCATTGTGCAGAGCGGCGAGGACGTGACCAAATTGCCAACCATCAACGGTCAGACGCCGCAGCCTGGCGACCTGAAGTTTGAGGACACCGACGGCAACGGCCGCATCGACGGCAACGACCGCGTGATTCTGGGCAGCATCCAACCGAAACTGACTGGCGGATTCTCGACGCAGGTGAACTGGAAAGGCATCGATTTTTCGGCATCGTTCGGGTTCAGCGTGGGCAACAAGGTGTATAACGCGCTGGGCCGCAGGCTCGAACTGACGGGCGATTCGTACAATGTTCTGGCAACCGTCAAGGACTCGTGGACACCCGAAAACGGCGGCAACACGCTGCCGCTGGCAAGCCGTCCGCGGCCGTTCGCCCATATCGACAGCCGATATGTGCAAGATGCTGGTTATCTGAAACTTCGCGAACTGACCATCGGCTACAACGTGCCGCTGCCAAAGGAATACAACGCGCAGTTGCGGGTGTTTGCCACGGGCAGCAACCTGTTCACCGCCACACGCTACAAGGGCTACGACCCCGAAGTGGCAAGTGGCACTGATTCAGGCGTTTATCCCGCTTCGCGCAGTGTGGTTGCGGGGGTGAAACTGACGTTGTGATTATCGCACAGACGACACAGAATACACTGATTTACACAGAATTATCAATTAACAATTAATAATTAACAATGAACAATTTGGCCGAAGGGCTGAAACAGATAAAACGGAATATTAACATTTAAAATATTAAATATCAAGGAAATGGAAATGTTAAAATTGAATCAGCGGTTTAGAATCGGGTGGTTCATAGCAGAGGTTTGAAAAACTTAAAATAAAGCAATTAAAAAACAATAAATCAACAATTTAAAAACATTTGAAATTATGAATAAGAGAATTTTTTTAGCAGTTATTGCATCAGCACTTTTGGCAGGATTTTCGTCGTGCAAAGAGGATAACGACGACGAGAATCAGATTGATACAGAGAACGTTGTGGCCGACGACGCAAGCGCCATTTCGCTTGTGAACGGCGTTTACAGCCACTGGCAGCCGCTCTCGTCATCGTTCTCGTTCATCATCGAACTGAATTCCAATAAGTTGACATCGTTTGAGGGCGAAGAAGGCGAGCCTGGCCCCGTAAACAGCCGCTTTGAGCAGGAACCGACAACCTGGTATCAGGTGAAAATTTTCAACCATCTGTTTCTTGGCATCGCGCAAGCGAACGAGGCAATTACCACAGTATCAAACTCTTTGAAGGCTGGCAAGATAAGTCAGCAGGGCTACAACGCCGCCGTGGGCAAGGCTAAATTCCTGCGCGCGCTGGCCTATCTGAAACTCACCCAACTTTGGGGCGAGGTGCCTGTGTTCACCGAAGAGGGCGGCTCAACCACCGAGCGTCAGAGCATCGACAAGGTTTTTGAGCAGATTGTCAGCGATTTCACTGCTGCTGAAGAGTTGCTGAACGACTACAACGGCGACCCGCGCATTCCGTCGAAACAGGCCGCTCAGGGCTTGCTGGCCCGCGCTTATCTGGTTTGGGGCGATAACCCGCTGTCACAGAGCGAGGTGGCAGCCATCGCGGCAACGCAAACCGACCCTGCTTTCACTAAAACCGACGCTCGTCTGGAAAAGGCTATTGAATATGCTAACAAGGTGATTTCGAGCGGAAAACTGGCTCTTGACCCCGAATACAACAAACTCTGGGGACGCGAGTATGAGAGCAACAAGCGCGGCACCAACGAGCACCTGTTCACCATTGCCCACGACGGCGACGAGTTTGACGCTCAAGGCAACCACCAAACGCACTGCTCGTGGACATTCCCATTCCAAAACGGCGAGAACGGCAGCGGCTACAGCCAAAACCACACCGAGGTTTCGGACGACGACCTTTACGACGACTGGTTTGCTGAGCAGCCCAACGACAAGCGTCTGGCCGAGACTTACTTCACCAAGATTGTGAACCCTGAGGACGGCAAAACCTACAATTACTACTCGCCTGTTTACACACCAATCAACGGCAAGGGTGTTGACCAAAGTTACGAAAACGCTGAGAATATTGAGATTACGCACAACTCGGTTGACCGCATCGAGATTCGTTACGCCGAAGTGCTGCTCATCAAGGCTGAGGCGCTTGTGCAACTTGGCCGCAATGGCGAGGCCGCAGAGCCGTTCAACCAACTGCGCACCCGTGCTGGCATTGAGACTGTTGCCGCACCAACATTCGACCAAATCAAACGCGAGTGGGACTACGAGTTCACCTACGAGCAATTCTCGGTTCTCAACTCTTATCGCTGGAAAGATTTGATTTCGTCGGTGCAGAAAGTGAAGAACTACAAGCACTTTGCTGACGATTGGAAAACATCGCTCGGTAACACCTACACCGCCGACCAAGAGGCTTACTTCACCAAAATCCACAACCACCTTGTGGCCAAATACAACAACGTGAAGGGCCGCCACTACCGTCAGCCGATTCCGACAGGCCTGAAGGGCGAGGATTTGGGAATCGCACAGAATCCTGGGTATTAAAGTTTAAAGTTTAGAAGTTTAGAGTTTGGTTATTAAATAGTTAGGTTTTGAGCATTGTTGTTGGGAAAATTGAGAATCAGCGCAAAGTGCACTCGGTTTTCTCAACAGCAAGGCGCTCAATCCGATTAACTTAAAAGATTGTTGAACTAATAATTAAGCGTATGAGGAAATTTACAAGAATATATCTATTAGTTATTTTTGCCATTGCGGGCATTGCGGCTTTCACGGCGTGCAGCGACGACGACGAGGACGAAGTCGCCAACAATGCGGGTGAGCACGTTGCCATAGGTGGCACAGTGGGTGAGGTTGTTGACCTTGGATTGTCGGTCAAATGGGCTAGCCAAAACCTTGGAGCGGCATCGCAGGAGGATTTCGGCAAGTATTTTGTCTTCGGAGAAACGGCCCCAAAAGACAATTACACTTGGGACACCTACAAATGGGGCACTGCCGAGACGCTGACCAAATATCAGTTGTCGTCGGTTGACAATTCGGTACAGAACGGTCGCGTTCTCGAACTTGACGACGACGCCGCACGTGTCAACTGGGGCGGCAAATGGCGCACCCCAACTCAAAGGGAGATTCTCGAACTCATTAAAAACACCACGTGGAAATGGAAGAGTGTGAACGGCGTTAACGGACACGAAATTGTTGGACCTAACGGGAACAGTATTTTCATTCCTGCCGCTGGTTATCAGAACGGTACTGAAACATACAACGTTGGTACAAAAATCGTCCTGCTCTCTTCATCACTTATGGGTTGGACCACTTATGACGACATCAACTACGTTTCCATCGGAAGCGGATTCGCACCACAGTGGGCACTGAACAATAGGGAATGGGGACGCAGCATACGCCCTGTTTGGGAATAAATTTAGTCAGAATCCTGGATATTGATTTTGTGAGCATTTTCAATACAGTTTTAAAGTCAAGGCACGGTGCACGGAAAATGTGCATCGGTCTTTATCAAACTCTTTCTTTAATAATGATTTAAACCATTACTGAATATGAAAAATACTATAAGAAAATATTTATTGGTCATTTTTGCCATTGCGGGCATTGCGGCTTTTACGTCTTGCAACTCGAACGACGACGACGGGACACCCGACATTGAGATTCCTGGAATAACTTTCGACGGCGATATTGACTGCTGCTCGGCCGAAGAGGCGCTGCAAGTTTACAAGTTCCTGCAAACGGTGAAGATTCTGCCCGAACTGTCGCTCTCGATTGACGGAAAATACGACATCACGGCCTACGCTGCCGCTGGCGGGTTTCACACGGGCTACAACGAAATCTTTTTCGTGGCCACGAAAAAAATATCTGGAAACTACATCAAGAATTTTGAAATCAGCGATTTGACACCGCTAATGCATATGGTTAAAATGGATATGTACCACAGCACGCCTGTGGGCGCCGTCGAGAGTTTCGACAGCAGCATTCTGGCTGTGAAGCGCGGTTGGGTGTCGTATATAATGAGCAGCAGCGACGGCGGCACGTGGGCGCTGGCCTACAATGCCAAAGTGCTCGGAACCACTGGCGAGACTGGCCCCATCGACATTACGGTGAACGCACTACCCGAAGGTCAGGCCTGGGTTAAGAGTTTCAAGGTGGGCGACGACACATATTACCTTTCGATTGTCAATCCAACCAATTGGAAGACAGGCACTAACGCTGCCACCGCATACGTGTCGAAGAAAAGTGCGAAAGCCACCACGCCCTATGCGCTGGCCGCAGAGCGCTTCACCATCGAGATTGACCCGCGTATGCCCGATATGGGTAACCACACGTCGCCCGACAACACGGCTCTCACCCGTCAGGACGACGGCAGCAACCGCGGCACCATCAATCTGACAATGACTGGCCTGTGGCGTATCCACCTGACTGTCAAGGACGCGGAAGGAAATGTGGTTGCAGGCGGCGACGATTTGAGCGATGGCTACAGTTCACTGTTTTGGGACGTGACGATTTAGAATTTAGAATTCAGAATTTAGAGTTAACGATTTTAATTGGCGGTTGGCAGATGCCAATCGCCAATATATCTTGCGACAGATTAAGGGTTTGCTCATTTAACAAACTTTTAGTTTGTTGTTTTTGTGTGATGGATTTCGTCGCCACAAATTAAGTACGAAGAATTTATAGGATAGAAACAAAAGCAGGAAGAAAACTATCACATTTCCTTCCTGCTCAATTTGCACTTGTTAATTCAGTCCTTTCCCTTTTAAAGCCTTAAATTCAGCGCCCGTGCAAGTATAAATAGTCATTGCATCTTGATATACTTTATATACTTCTTCGTATTTTTCTGCATTAAATAAAGAATCAATCTTGCTTCTTGCGCTTCTTATTGCGTTATTAGAAATATAGGCCACAGTGTCACCCGTTATGTCCGAACGATAATAAATATCTTTTGAATTTAAATACTCTTTAAGTAAAGAACCATCTTCCCCAATTATGAAACACGCCCAATGACACACAATGTTGTTTGTTGTATCAATTTGTTCGTCACTAAACGCGTGCCCTCCCCATTCCGAGCCTGCACTATTATTGGGAATATCAATCTCAATAACACCACACGCATATTCTTGCATATTTAAAGCATTACAACAAAATTCGTGTGCAGATAACCTTTTTTGTTTTGTCGCTTGTGCACCTTCAACTGTTGGATTGTTGTCAATTATTTTCAAAGGTAGTAATCTGTTAGGGTCCAACTTATATTCATCATTTTTCTCGCAGCCACTAAATACGAATGCCGCTATAAGGCTGGCGGTTAAGCCATACAAAACTATCTTTTTCATATCTTCAAAATTTTGTTCAATAATAATTTATCTATGTGTAAAAAATCTATTTCAAGATATTTTTGTGTCGGCAAATACTGTGATACACATATAAAAAAAGCGTGACACTCTTTTCGCCTTAATTGCGCATTTTGAGGTCTTCGACAACCCATACATCTACAATTGCAACGAACAAAGCCCCACGCCATACGGCGGTGAGCACTGTCGTTTATTTCTTTGAGATGTATTTGAAGTTGTCGAAGTTCCAAAATGCTCAAAACAAACTACTTGCTTTTTCCTATTATAATATGTGCATTACTAAATTATCTCATTGGCAGTTATAATTTTAAATCACAAAAAACTATTTATTAATCACATTTACTTCAACAAATTGTTGCAATATGTTAGACTTATTTGCTAACGGGAACAATTTTAGAAAAAAAATTATAAAACGACACCAATCTTTCATATTGTGATAATCTTTTCGATATTGATGTCGATTTAATTGAATAAAAATAAAGTATATTTGGGGATTAACGGCAATTATTATGTATAACCAATCTTTTTCTGGTAAAGAATTATATCGTCTGACAACTCAAGTTGAAAGGCGTAATTTTGGACTTGAAAAAAATGAATTTATTAAATCTATAGATAATGAAATTTCGTCAGCATTGCTTACTCGTACATACTCATTTAAGTTTAAGGTCGTGAACGGCTTATTTCTAAATGGTCTTCCACACATAACTCCTGATGAAAGATTTACATATTTGTGTCAAGACCTTATACTTAGAAAGATTTATCAAAACATAAAGAAGATATATAATGTAAGGCAGGCTGACCGAAATAAAATTGTCCAGCAGATTCAAATGCTTCTGGATTCGAAAAAAGATTATTGGATTATTCGTTTGGATGTTAAATCTTTTTACGAGTCATTGGACAGGACGGCTATTTTAAATAGGCTATACAAACAATACCGTTTAAGTCCACTTACTACTTCCCTTTTACAAAAGATTTTTGAAGTGTCAATCATAAAAGAATCAACAGGTATTCCGCGAGGCCTTAGTATTAGTTCTTGCCTTTCGGAACTTGCGATGAAGTATTTTGACATAGAAATTAAGCAATGTGTAGGAGTATATTATTATGCGAGATTTGTGGATGACATTATCATCTTCTGCGCCACAAAAGAATGTATGGAGAGTCTTTGGTGTTTAATTCCCGAAAAATTAAAGGAATTATCATTGACTATTAACGTTGCTAAAAGCAAAAAAACATCAAGTGAAGAATTAAAAAAATCTGATACCAACAGATTAATATATTTAGGATATTCATTTTCTCTAAAAGAAACAGTCAAAGGTGGAGGACAGTCCGATTGGGGGTTGCATACAGATATTGCCCATCAAAAAGTAGATAAAATAAAGACTCGAATAACAAAATCATTTGTTAATGTGATTAAAAATGGGAATGTTGAATTATTGAGAGACAGGATTAAATATTTGACAGGAAATTATTCCATAAAAAACGAGCAAACATTATTACCCGTAAAGGCAGGCATTTATTATAATTATAAAAGAATAGATAGTAATAGTACCCAATTAAAAGAGTTGGATGCGTTTTACCAAAATATATTGCATTGTTGTCACGGCAAATTTGGAATTAAATTGTCTTCAAAATTGGCAAAAACTGATAGAGAAAAATTGAAAAAATACTCATTTAAAATAGGATTTTTACACCATACATTTCATAGTTTCACACCTGATAGAATTCACGAGATTAAAAAATGTTGGTTATGATGAAGAAAATCCTTGATTTAAACAATAAGTACAGAGTATTGTTAACAGAGGTTCTTCCATACGAATTGCCTTTGATTATGAGTAATCAGCAATTTTATGAGAATATGCAAAATGAAGAATTAGTTAAATGGTTTAGTGATTTCACTAAATCAAACTCGAATTTGTATGTTCCCTTTAATTATTATATCCGTAGAAATGGAGGAAAGAAAAGCCGCTTACTGAGCGTAATGCACCCATTTGTTCAGTTGGAAGTGGCTCGTTTCTATGAAAAGTTCAACGAATATATGATTTACCTTTGTAGCATTAGCCCCTTTTCATTACGGCACATTGATAAAGTTGCTAAGAGTATGTTTCTTGCAGAAGAATCAATTAACGAAGAAACCAAAGATGAATATATTGAAATAGATAGGGATATTACTGATTGCTATGAAACCAAATACAAATCCTATTTTACATATAAAGATTATGACATTTCATATAAGTTCTATGAGAGTTTTGATTTTTTAAGAATAGAACAAAAGTTTCGATACTTACGCTCGTTAGATGTGGCGAATTGTTTTTATCATATTTACACACATTCAATAACTTGGGCTGTAAAAAGCAAAGAGTATGCAAAGGAAAATTTGAGAGGAAACTTTCCGAACGTTTTTGAAAGTGCATTTGACGAATTGATGCAAAATATGAATTATCAGGAAACCAATGGAATTCTGGTTGGTCCTGAGGTGTCTAGAATTTTCGCCGAGATTATTTTTCAGAGAATAGATTTGAATGTATTGGAAAGACTAAAAAAAGAAAAATCTTTATCACTGCATAAAGATTTTGAGATAAAGCGATATGTAGATGACCATTATGTGTTTGCAGTTGAAGAAAAACAACTTGACATAATTGAAGAAATATATAAGGATGAATTGGAAAAATATAAGTTATACATAAATACAAAAAAGACAGAGACATTTGAACGCCCTTTTGCTTCAAACATAACTATTGCGAAGGATATGTTGAAAGAATACTTCGATAGTTATAAAAAAAGTATGAATAAAAACGAAGATGAAGCATACTATACCATTTCAGGAAGGAACGATTTGAAAAAATATTTATCAAAATTCCGAGTATTTACAAAACAAAACAATGTTACATATGACACTTTAAATAGATACCAATTGGTTTTATTTAAGTATTTCATTTCAAATTCAGTAGGGCCATTCTTTGAAAAAAACATAGAGAAGAAAGACCCAAATGTACTTTATAACATATTGGAAATCTGTTTTTACATATTCAGTTTGGATATGAGTACAACTGCATCATACCGAATATGTCGCATAATTAAACAGATTCACGCATTATCTAAGTATGACATTAATGTAAAAGAAGAAGTTGAACAGATTATTGCTAGGGAGACAAAAAGATGTTTGGATATTTATATAACCAATATGCTTTCCAAAGATACTAATATGGAGGCTATAAATCTATTACTTGCCGTAGATGGAACTATTGGTATGGTTTTCGACAAAGAATATTTGGAAAAATTATTCTGTATAAAAGATGACAATAAATATGTTTTTGAACATCTAAACTATTTTCAAATATGCACTTTGATTCAGTTAATTAAGAATGAAGATGAATATTCAGACATAAAAGATGGATTAAAATCCGAAGTAAAACAACGGTTTGAAAAACATAAGAATAATTGGAAGAATAATACTGAACTAGTGTTACTTTTGTTTGATTTGGTTTCTTGTCCATATTTCAAGACAAAAGAAAAAGATTGTTTATTGAGATGTGCAGGAAATTCTGAAAAAACAGCAATTAATGTCCGAAAAAAAATAACAGGAGTAAAAGGGTGGTTCTTTGATTGGAACGGCTATAATAGGTTAAATGAATATTTGTCGAAAAAAGAATACCATAACGTATATGAATAGAACGGAAGAATGGAACTTTAATGGACAGGCAGCGTCTGTAGATGTTTGTCTATGGATATACAATGAGCACTTTATTAAATTAGAGATGTGAATTGAGAAAGGCGTCTTTGTCGACTTTCACACACTGATGTACTGAAAATTAAAGGAATGATTCTTCCGTTTTTTTGACAGCAATTGATAAATGAAACAAGTTGATTTAGTATATAAATCAATAGAAGAAAAAATAGGGGAAAACAAAAAAAGCGTTCTTGAAAAATTTCAAAACTCTATTCTTTTTTAAATAATACAATATGACGGAGCAAGAATTAAAGGCATATATCATTAGAAATTATCCCAAAGAGAATGAATCTGTGGAGTGGAAGAATTATTCCAATCTGAAAAATACATTATGCGGTCACGAAGGTGATGATGTGATTTCGTATGTATCGGCTTTGGCCAATATGAATGGTGGTGCTTTGGTGATTGGCATTGCAGACAAAACACTCGATGTGGTTGGTATTCAACAGTTTGGTAATTACACTTTGGAATCGGCAAAATACCGCATCTGCGAAAAGTGCCAACATATTGATTCTGAAAGACTTGATATTATAGAACTCCATACGGAAGACACAGATAAATGTGTTTGGATAATAAACATTCCAAAGCACGGGACAAGACTTCCTGTATATGCGCATAACAAAGCCTGGCAACGAATAGGAGAATCGTTATTTGAGATGAAAAACAACCGTTTGCAAGCCATTCTTTCTGAAATTGCAATTGATGACGATTGGAGCATTAAAATTGTGGAAAACGCTTCAATATCAGACCTTGACGAAGATGCCATTGAGAAAGCACGAAAAGAATACATAAAGCGTAATCCGCATCGTGCTGACGAAATAAAGATTTGGAGCAATGGAAAATTCCTTGATAAGGCTAAAATAACAATCAACGAGAAAATAACACGGGCTGCACTTGTGTTGCTTGGCAAGGAAGAGTCGGAGTTCTTGCTCAACCCGTATGTAGTGCAAATCCGTTGGTCTTTGCGGACTATGGGTTCTGTAGAGAACAAAGATTACGATGTATTCTCTATGCCAATGATATTGAGTGTTGAAAAACTGTATAACAAAATCAGAAACGTAAAATATCGTCTTATCAGGCCAAATTCCTTGTTCCCCGACGAGATGCTTCGTTATGATATGTTCAACATACGTGAACCATTGAATAACGCCATCGCCCATCAAGATTATACAAAATGTGCTAGGATTGAAGTTGTTGAGTATGAGGATGACCATTTGATTTTTCAAAATTATGGCACTTTCTTGCCTGGCAGTGTGGAGGAAGTTGTACAGACAGATTGTCCGCAATCAGTCTATCGCAACCGCTTTTTAGTGGAGGCTATGCGAAACCTTAATATGATTGAAACAGAAGGCGGTGGCATTAAAAAGATGTTTAAATATCAAAGTATGAGATTTTTCCCGCTTCCAGAATACAATTTCGAAGGCGGGAAAGTGAAAGTTGAAATCATCGGGAAAGTAATTGATGAAGATTTTGCCAACCTTTTAATTCAAAACAAAGAACTATCATTGCTGGACATAATAATGTTAGATAAAGTTCAGAAAAAGAAAACATTGAATGATAGTGAGATAGATTATTTGAGAAAAAAACATTTTATTGAAGGACGAAAACCTAATTTCTTTTTATCGGAAAACGTTATAACCCCGATTGATGACCAAAGACTCAAAGCAGATTATGTAAAAAACAGGAATTTTGACGATAACCATTATAAAAAGATGATTATCGAGTATCTGACAAAATACGGAAAAGCCCCTAAAACAGAAATATCGAATTTGATTATTGACAAGTTGTCACCAATACTTTCCGAGAAACAGAAACATAGTAAAATACAAAACCTACTTTCCGCTTTGCGCATTGCCAATAAAATTGAGTTTAAAGACGGCTGTTGGAAATTGAAAATTTAAACGGTTTAAACGGCTTTTAAAAAGTAATAATCAAGTCTTCTTTTTGTTATAATGTGGATAATCAACATTTTAGAGTAAGGGGATTTAAACGGTTTAAACGTTTTTTAAATCAAGAAATCAATAATCCTTACAAAACCCACTACCGTTCTCTTTTACCACCCCAATCCCCAACATTTTTACAAAAAAACCTACCAACCCTATAGGTTGATAGAAAATAATATCTATCTTTGCACCGTCATTAAGAACGACAGAACTAAGGCGCGGATTGGGGTCTGGTTTGGCAAAACGAACGGAATCGGGCAAATCGGCGCCATCAAACTAAAATTAAAAACAGAGATAGAGAATGGTATCATTACTGATTGTATCGACATTACTGACCACCGCCGCCGACACCACGGTGGCCCGCGAACTGACTGTGGACGAAGTGGTTATCGTTTCCACTGCGTCGCAGGGCGGACGGCGGGCGGTGAAGGGGCAGGCGGCAAGCATCGACGAGCACATTGGCAACCTGCGCAATGTGGCAATGGTGCGGCGCGGCTCATATGCGTGGGAACCTGTGGTGAACAATATGCCCACCGAGCGCCTTTCGACAACCATCGACGGAATGAAGATTTTCTACGCCTGCACCGACAAAATGGACCCTGTGACGTCGTATGTTGAGAGTGGTAACTTGCAGACTATCAGTCTGAACAGCGGTCTTGACGGCAATCCGCAGGCCACGGGCAACATCGGCGGAAGCCTTGATTTGCGGCTGCGGAAGGCTGGTTTCGACGCCGACCCGCTGCGGGTGAACCTGTCGGCGGGGCACGAGTGGAACGGCCACGTGCAGGTGTATGGCGCCGACGCGGCTCTGAGCGGCCATCGCGCTTACGCGAACATTGGCGCCTTCTACCGACGGGCCGAGAATTACAAGATTGGCGGCGGCGAGCGGCTGCAGTTCTCGCAATTCCACAAAGTGAATGTTTTCAGCAATTTAGGCTTCCGCTTGACGGATAACGACGCCCTGGAAGCCACCTTCATCTTCGACCGCGCCACCGACGTGGGCTATCCTGCCCTGAATATGGACGTGGGACTGGCCCGCGGCATCATTACATCGCTGTCAGTCAAGCATTTGTTTGGCTGGGCGAGTTGGGAAACGAAGGTTTACTACAACCACATCACCCACGAAATGGACGACACGCAGCGGCCCGACGTCGAGATTCATATGGATATGCCTGGACGCAGCCGCACGGCGGGGCTCTACAGCCTTCTCACCGCATCGCGAAAGCGCCACGACCTGGCTCTGAACTACGACCTTTACCACAACCGCCGCTTTGCCGATATGACAATGTACCCTGGCGGCGCGGCGCCAATGTATATGGTGACCTGGCCCGACGTGGCGACGCTCAACACGGGGCTGGCGCTGACGGACAATATCGGCTTGACCGAAAACCAACAGGTGCGGCTCTCGGCAAAGGTTGCGTGGCAGCATCAGCGGCTCGACAACGAAGAAGGCTACCACGCGCTGAAGGTGTTTTTTCCCGCAATGACCGACGCCTACTATCAGACCACGGGGCGGGTGGCGGCGAGTTACCGCGTGCAGTTGGGCGGCCTGCAACTGTCGGCTGGGGCTGGCTGGGGAAGCCGCGCGCCAACGGTGACCGAAGCCTACGGATATTATCTGAACAACACGTTCGACCAATTCGACTACATCGGCAATCCGCACTTGAAAAACGAGTCGGCTTTTGAGTTGAACGCGGCTCTGAAATGGCGTGTGGGCGCGGCTTTGCAGGTGGGCATTGACGGCAGCGCCTTCCGTTTTGCCGATTACATCATCGGGCATCTCGAAGAGCGCATCTCGCCAATGACCGTGGGCGCTGAAGGCGTGAAGGTGTACGGAAACATCAGCCGCGCCACCATTGCCAACGCGTCGGCAACGGCCGAATGGCAGCCGCTTAAATGGCTGAACCTGAACGGCAAATTGAACATCGGCTCGGGCCGCGACGCCGACAACGACCCGCTGCCGCTCATTGCGCCCGTGGGTTGGCAGACGCAAATCGGGCTGAATCACGGGCAGTGGCAGGCGCAGGTTGTTCTGCGCGGAAACGGCCGTCAGAGCCACTTTGCGGCCAAATACGGCGAGACCGAAACGCCCGCGTGGACTGTCTGCGACCTGTCGGCACTCTGGCAGCGGCCTGTCGGCGATAAAAGGCTGACTGTCAGGGCGGGAATCGAGAATCTGCTCGACAAACGTTACGCCACTTACGCCGATTGGAACGAGATTCCGCAAAAGGGACGGAATGTTTTTGTGAATTTGACGGTTGAAATGTGAGTTTGTTTGCGGTGCGCCCTTGCGGGCGGAAATTTTTATAAAATTTTAAACAAAATTGTTCAGAATCAATGTCTAACCAAACTTATCAAAACCAAAACCAAAAATGTTCTCGGATAAATTCGGGTTCGTTTGGTTAGAAACAAAAAACTAGAAATCAATTTTTTATAAATTTTCGATAGGATTTTCTTAAAATTTCTCGCGAAGCGATACAACTTAAATAACAAAATAGACTATGAAACAATTAGTTATCTGGATTGGGGCGCTGGTTTTGGGCGCAGTTTTAGGCATTCTGGGCGTTGGCGCCATCGACGCCGTTGCCAATTTTGTGGCCACCGTTTTCACGCGGCTGTTCCAATTGCTGGCAATGCCCACCATTCTGCTTGTGGTGATAAGCACGTTCGCCACTTTCGGCTCGAAGGGCTCGGGGCCGATTTTCCGCCGAACGGTCGTCTACACGCTGCTCACCACGGTGGCCGCGGCCGCTGTCGGCGCGGTGCTTTTTGTGCTGGTCAAGCCCGAAAACATTCCCGCGGGCGCGTTTGCCGCCACTGCCGAGCCGTCGGCGCAGACGCTCACCTACGCCGACCATATTCTTGGCGTTGTGCCGAACAATTTTCTGCGTCCGTTGCTCGAAGGTAACGTGCTGTCGCTCTTGCTGATAGCGTTTGTTGTGGGCATTGGCTTGTCGCGATTGCCCGAATCGGACAACAAGGCGGCGGTGGTCCGCTTGATACTCGGCCTTCAGGAACTGCTTTTTCTGCTTATCCGCTGGATAATCAAGATTTTACCCATTGGCATTGTGGCCTTTGCGGCGCAACTCACTGCACAACTTGGCGCAGGCGTTGTGGCTGGCTCGTTGGGCAAGTATCTGCTTGTGGTTCTGGGCGGAAACGTGGTGCAGTTCTTCGTTGTTCTGCCGCTGTTCCTACTTGTGCGCGGGCTCAATCCGCTGACGGTTTTGGGCCGAATGGCGCCCGCCGTCCTGACCGCCTTGTTCACCAAAAGCAGCGCGGCCACCCTGCCCGTGACAATGGATTCGGCCGAGCGTCGGCTTGGCGTCCGCCCCACCGTGGCGCGCTTTGTGCTGCCCGTCTGCACCACCGTCAATATGAACGGCTGCGCGGCCTTCATTCTGGTCACTTCACTTTTCGTGATGCAAAACGGCGGCACACCCATAACCTTCTCAACCATAGCGCTTTGGCTGCTGATTTCGGTGGTCTCGGCCGTTGGCAACGCGGGCGTCCCGATGGGCTGCTATTTTCTGACGCTTTCGCTGATGTCGGGCGTCGGTGCCCCGATAGGCGTTCTGGCCGTCATTCTGCCGTTCTACACCATTATCGATATGATTGAAACCGCCGAAAACGTCTGGTCCGACTCGTGCGTCTGCGCAATGACCGATAAGGATTTGCGGGGCGATGCGGGGAACAGGTAATTGGTTGAACCAAAATCAAATTAGCGATTCACAACAGTCTGTTGTCCTATGACTGTTGTCCGTAGTCAAATAGAATTACGCTAATCGGAAAATTGCCTATCGACATAGTGGGTTGTGAAAAATAACCTTATATTTACAATTACGTTTAAAACAAAAAAGACATAAATCTATGTACGATTACACTGAAGAAGAGTTGAACCGATATTCGCGCCACATTCTGCTGAAGGAAGTGGGAGTTGAGGGGCAGGAAAAGATACGTGAGGCGAAGGTGTTGGTTGTTGGTGTGGGCGGATTGGGTGCGCCTGCGGCGATGTATCTGGCGGCCGCTGGCGTGGGCACCATTGGCATTGTCGATGGCGATGTGGTTGACTTGGGAAATCTTCAGCGTCAGATTATCTACACCACAACCGATGTGGGCAAACCCAAGGTGCAGTCGGCCAAAGAGACCATTGCGGCAATCAACCCACACGTGAAAGTGGTTGCATATCAGGATTTTCTGCGTGCCGACAACGCGCTCGACATTATTCGCGACTACGATTTTGTGGTTGACGGAACCGACAATTTTCCCGTCAAATTCCTAATCAACGACGCGTGCGTGATGGCTGGCAAACCATTCAGTCACGGCGGAATCTTACGCTTTGAAGGACAAACGTTTACCTACCTTCCTGGCCACGCCTGCTACCGCTGTATGTTCAAGACTCTGCCACCGCCGAACGCCGTCCCAACCTGCTCGCAGGCGGGTGTTTTGGGCGCCATTGCTGGAATGTTGGGCACAATTCAGGCCGCCGAAACGCTAAAATATATCATTGGCGTGGGCGAACTGCTGACTGATAAGCTGCTGACATTCGACGCAAAAACGATGAATTTCAGAAAGGTGAACGTCCACCGTCGCGACAACTGTCCGCTCTGCGGCAAAAATCCGACAGTGACAGAGTTAATTGATTATGAACAAGGTGTTTGCGACTTGGCAGCACATAAGAAAGGTTGAGGAAGTTGAGAAGGTTTAGAGTCTAAACAGCGAAGCGCTAAACTTCTCAACAGCGAAGCGACTAAACTTTAAAAAAACGACTATGGCAGACAAAAAGAAACTTTCATTGATAGCCTTTTCGGGTGAGTTCGACAAACTAACGGCCGTGTTCACACTGGCCACGGGTGCGGCTGCTGTAGGCTACGAGGTGAACATTTTCTTCACCTTCTGGGGGCTCGACGCAATCAAGCAGAAACGCGGTCACGCGTTTTTGGGCGGCAACTGGCTCACCAAATTTTTTGGTTTTGTTTTGGGCGGTCTGCGTACGGCGCCTACAAGCCGTTTCAACTTTTGCGGACTTGGCCCGCACATTTTCCGTTCGCTGATGCGTAAAAAAAACGTGGCCACGCTCGAAGAACTTGTTGAGGCCGCCACAGCCTTGGGTGTCAACCTGTACGCCTGCGAGATGGCGATGCACATTCTTGGGCTCAAGCAGTCCGATTTTATCCACGAGGTGAAGGACACGCTCGGCGTGGCGTCGTTCCTTGAAATATCCGAAGGCGGACAGACAATGTTTATTTAACAAGTTATAAGTTAGAAAGTTATAAGTTAAAAGATAGGTTGAGAAGTTTAGAAGTTTAGAGGTCAGAAGGAATCTTCTAAACCTTTCAATTCACCGAATAAACACTAAATTCGTAATTCTAAATTCTAAATTCTAACTACTAAATCCTAAATAACTATGGCAACACACACATTAGACATTACAAAAGACCACTGCCCGATGACGTTTGTCAGGACGAAACTCAAACTGTCGCAGATTGCCGAAGGCGATATTCTTGAGGTGCTGCTCACCGAAGGCGAACCGCTCACCAATGTGCCGCGCGCAGCCATTGAGCAAGGTTATAAGGTGTTGAGTGTTACTCACGTAGAAGGCGCCGTCCATAAGGTGACCATTCAGAAATAAATGCTGCCTAAAGCTGCAGCGCATATTCCTGCTTGATTTCGCCCATCACAAAGGTGCTCTCAACCGACGCCACGTTCTCGATAACCCCCAACTTGTTGAGCACAAATTCCTGATACTGTTTCATATCGGCGGCGCGCACCTTGAGCAGATAGTCGTATGAGCCCGATGTGTTGTAGCATTCTGTCACTTCGGGCATACGCTGAATCTGCCGCGCAAAGGCGGTGGCGATGGCGTTGTTTATCTGCGCCATTTTCACCTTGCAGTACACTAGCAGGCTTTGGTTGAGCTTGTCGGGGTCGAGAATGGCCACATATTTTTTGATGTACCCCTGCCGCTCAAGCCGTTTCTGCCGTTCAAACACCGGTGTTGGCGTCAGGTGCACGGCGTCGGCTAGTTCCTTGGTGGTGAGTTTTGCGTTCTTTTGCAGTGTTTTGAGAATCTGCAAATCGGTTTCGTCTAATGTGTATGCCATAATTGTCAGAATTTATCTCCTTTACGGGTGCAAAAATAGACAATTGTTCTTGATTGTGCGAAAATTCCGGAAAATAGTTCTGCTGTATAAAACAGCAGAGCCCCCGGTTGCTACCAAGGGCTTTGCTATCTAATGTGTTTATTTACAGTTGTTTTATGCCTGCTCAATCAAGCTTTGTGCTGCAGTGGCCGTAATGTCGCGGTTGATTTTGCGCATAAGTCCCTGCAGAACAGCACCCGGACCAACTTCAACAATCTCTGTCAGACCATTGGCAATCATATTCTGAATTGTTTGCGTCCAACGCACCGGCGATGTGAGTTGAGCCACAAGGTTTTTCTTTATTTCAGCCGGGTCGGTCACAGGACTTGCTGTAACGTTTTGGTAAACAGGGCAAACGGGTGCCGAGAACGATACTTCGTTGATGGCCTTCTCGAGTTCGGCGCGTGCCGGTTCCATCATTGGCGAGTGGAAACCGCCGCTCACCGACAACTTTAGCGCGCGTTTGGCGCCCATTTCGGTGAATCGGGCAATGGCCTTGTCGATACCTTCGTTGGTGCCCGAAATAACCAACTGTCCGGGGCAGTTGTAGTTGGCCGGAACAATGCCGTCGATTTCAGAGCAAACTTGCTCAATAACAGCATCTTCCATACCAATGATTGCCGCCATTGTCGATGGATTCAGCTCGCAAGCCTTCTGCATTGCCTGCGCACGTTTCGAAACCAAGGTCAGACCATCGTCGAACGACAGAGCGCCTGCAGCCACCAAAGCTGAAAATTCGCCAAGTGAGTGGCCTGCGGTCATATCGGGTTTGAACTTGTCGCCCAGCACTTTAGCCATAATCACCGAGTGCAGGAAAACGGCGGGTTGCGTTACTTTTGTCTGTTTCAAATCGTCGTCGGTGCCGCTGAACATCAGGCTTGTAATGTCGAAGCCGAGAATCTTGTTTGCGCGGTCGAAAAGTTCTTTGGCCAAAGCCGAATTGTCGTACAGGTCCTTGCCCATACCCACAAATTGCGACCCCTGTCCGGGGAATACAAATGCTTTCATTTCAATGTAATATGTTTAAAATTTCGAAGTTTCAAATTGAGATTCCAAGCAAACCGTAGAGACGTGGCGCGCCGCGTCTCTACTTATAATCTCGAAACATCGAAACACAATTCTTGTGCCAAAATCAATGAAGTTTCTTGCCTAAAAGATTTATGAATTCGGCGCGGGTGGCGTTGCTCTTCATAAACAATCCGGTGAAAGCCGACGTGGTGGTGCACGATTCCTGTTTCTCAACGCCGCGCATCATCATACACATATGTTGCGCTTCAATCACCACCGCCACGCCAAGCGGGTGCAGCGTCTGCTGAATGCAGTCTTTGATTTGGTTGGTGAGCCGTTCCTGCACCTGAAGCCGCCGCGAGTAGGCGTCAACCACACGCGCAATCTTGCTCAAGCCGGTGATGTAGCCGTTCGGAATGTAGGCCACGTGCGCCTTCCCGAAGAACGGCAGCATATGGTGCTCGCAGAACGAGAACACTTCTATGTCCTTGACAATCACCATCTGCGAGTATTGCTCTTTGAACATCGCGCTTTGCAGAATCTCCTTCGGGTCCTGATAGTAGCCCTGCGTCAGGAACTGCAGCGCCTTTGCTATGCGCTCGGGTGTTTTTTTCAGTCCCTCGCGGTCGGGGTCTTCGCCCAGATTGGTGATAACTTGCCTGTAAAGGTCGGTCAGCGCCGATGTCTGCTCGGCATTGTACTCATTTTTGCGTCGGTAACTGAAGTTGTCGATTTCTTCTAAATCCATATCTGTCAACCATTTTGCGGATATTGGCGCGATTGCCGGTCTGCCGCTGAAAGTTAGGTCGCAAAGGTAGCCTAAAATTGGAAATAACGAAAAATCACATAAATATGTATTTCTTTGTTTTGTATAGTTCATTAATGAGTGTTCAATTATGCTGGAACCTTAAATCGCCCCAAAGGGGCAAAACAGCATAGCCCAAGGCAAGCGAAGCGGCGCCTTGGGAAAGAATCCATCATTGAATGACGCCCTGCAAGGGCAAAAGTTTTGTTTTCTTGGGGCGATAGGTATCTTTTGCCCTTTCAGGGCGATGCCGACATTGCACTGATACCCAAGGCGTTGCCTTGGGCTATGTGCTTTAGCCCTTTCAGGGCAATGAACGAAAATTTTGAGAATAATATATAATTAATCACAAACCTAAAGCACCCGGCTTTTTTGCAACTGAGTTGCACCAAAAACCGCTACCTTTGCACCCCGAAAAAAATATCACGGAATAAACCTATGACACACAATCTATTGTGATTTTTCATCGAAAAAAAACGAAAAAAATGCGCGACCAACTGCAACCTTTTTCTTTTTCTGGCATCATTAGAGCGTGAAAGAATTAAAAATTTAACTAAAACAAGCAAGATGAAAAAACTTATCTGTTTGCTAGCCATTGTGTTAGCAACAAAAACTGCTCTGCCGCAGATGATTGCGAGCAGCGTCACCCCGCAGGGCAAGTACACCATCAGCGGCACTGTGACCGACGCCGCAACCGGTGAGGAGATGATTGGCGCCACCGTTTATGTGGCCGAAACGGGCGCCGGAACAATCACCAACGCCTATGGTTTCTACAGCCTCACGCTCCCCGAGGGCAGCTACAAGGTTACAGCCAATTTTCTGGGCTACTCGCCGCAATCGAAAAATGTGAAACTCGACCGCAACGTTAAACTGAATTTTGTTCTTGAGGAGGAAACAACCGTGATTGCTCAGGTTGATGTGAAAGGAGAGAAGCTCAACAAGAATCTGGTGAAGCCCGATATGGGAATGGAAAAACTGCAGATTGCTACCATCAAGAGCATTCCCGCGCTCTTCGGCGAGACCGATGTTATCAAGAGCATTCAGTTTCTGCCAGGCGTCGGCACTTCGGGCGAAGGATTTATCGGCTACAACGTGCGCGGCGGCGGCACTGGTCAGAATATGATGCTGCTCGACGAAGCCACTGTTTACAACGCCGCCCACCTGTTCGGCATTTTTTCGGTGTTCAACAACGATGCCTTGAAAGACGTGAAATTCTACAAGGGCGGAATGCCTGCAGAGTATGGCGGCCGTCTGTCGTCGCTGCTCGACGTGCGAATGAAGGAAGGCAGCCCGCAGAAGTTCGGCGTGAACGGCGGCATTGGTCTGTTGTCGAGCCGTCTGACCATCGACGGTCCGATTCTGAAGGACCGCTGCTCGTTCATTGTGTCGGGGCGCCGCTCGTATATGGATATTTTCTTCCCGCTCTACCGCGACCAGATTCCCGACGACACCAAACTTTACTTCTACGATATGAACGCCAAAGTCAACTTCAAGGTGAACGACAACAACCGCCTGTTTGCCTCGGGTTATTTTGGCCGCGATGTGATGAACTACGCTGGCGCGATGCAGATTGACTACGGAAACCGCACTCTCACAACGCGTTACAACCACTTGTTCAACGACCGTCTGTTCTCGAACCTGTCGGTCATCTACTCGCACTTTATGTACGGATTGGAGGAGAGCGACACCCGCTGGGAATCGTCAATCCGCGACTGGAACATCAAGGGCGACCTGACATTCTTTGCCAACCCCAAGAGCACCATCAAGGGCGGTTTCCAATCCACCTACCACAAGTTCACGCCGTTCATTGTGAAGGCCGGCGCCAACAGCCCCAACTATATGAAGAATGTGTCGGAATACAACAAGTCGCTTGAGCACGCTGTCTATGTGTCGAACGAGGCTAAAATCGGCGGACTTATCGATGTTGACTATGGTGTCCGCCTGTCGATGCTGCAGAACATTGGCAAAGCCGATGTGGTGAACCTCGACGAGAATTACAACATTGTTGACACAACTCACTATGGCAAAGGCGTTTTCAACACGTATAAGGGATTTGAGCCGCGCTTTTCGCTCAATATCCGCTTGACGGACCACAACAGCATCAAGGCCAACTTCCAGCAGACCTACCAGTATGTGCACCTGGCCAGCAACACAATGTCGCCGCTGCCCATCGACTCGTGGTTTGCCAGCAACCCCAACGTGAAACCCGAAAAATGTCGGATGGTGTCGCTGGGCTATTTTCATAATTTCCAGCAAGATGTGTACGCTTTTTCGGCCGAAGCATATTATAAGAAAATGTACGATGTGGTTGATTTCAAAGACCACGCCGATATGTTTGTCAGCGACGACATTGCCTCGCAAATCCGCACTGGCCAGGGCTATTCGTATGGTCTTGAGCTGATGCTGAAGAAGCAGGAAGGCCGATTCACGGGCTGGATTAGCTACACCTATTCGCGCACCTTCACCAAGGTTGCGACAATCAACAACGACGAGTATTACCCGTCGAATTACGACAAACCGCACGACCTGTCGGTGGTGGCAACCTACGATGTGCTGCCGCGTCTGCACCTGTCGCTCAACTGGGTTTACTCAACTGGCGCGCCGCGAACCTTGCCTACGGGGCGTTTCGAGTACAACGGCGTGATTGCCCCAGTTTACGCCGAGCGCAACAAACTGCGCCTGCCCGACTTCCACCGTTTGGACCTTTCGGCCACCTTCGACCTGAAAACCGTCGAGCGCAAAGGCCGCCCCTGGCTCGAGCAGAATCTGAACCTGTCAATCTACAACGTTTACAACCGCCACAATGCGGCAAGCATAATGTTTGAGCAGGACGAGCACGACCCGTCGGTAATGACCGCCGAAAAACTCTATATGTTCAGCATTTTCCCTTCGGTTACCTATAACTTCAAATTCTAAACCGCGATGAAATATAATATATTGATAATAGGCATTTTAAGTGTGATTTTCAGCACTGCCTGCACCGAAAAAATCGACATTGACCTGAACGAGGGCGAGAACAACCGTCTTGTGGTTGAGGGCTACATTTCGACCGACACAATGCAGCACAGCGTCCGCCTGACGCGCTCCACATCGTACTTCTACAACCAGCCTGCCACACCCGAAAAGGACGCCATTGTCACCATTAGTGACAGCGAGGGCAACGTTTTCCCGCTCACCTACGACGACAGCACAGGCAACTACCTGACCGCACCCGATGTTTACGGCGTGCCAGGCCGATTCTACACTTTGAACATTAAACTGAAGGACGGCGAAGAGTATGAGGCTGTTGATGAACTGATTGCGCCAAATACTTTTGACACAGTGTATTACGAATACACCAACCTGCAATATGGTGTCGATATAGGCGCGTACTACTATTGGTTCTACACAACCTTCACCGAAAAGCCATATTTCGATGATAAGTATTTGATTTACTACTATTTTAACGATACATTGTGGAACCCGACGTTCGATGATGTTCTGTATGCCAGCACCGCCAGTTATATGGACGGTTGCGGACACTTTGAGGATGTTCTTTTCTGCGCTCACGACGAGGATTCCATTCCGCACAACCCGCACGTCCGCTGTGATTTGGTGACTATCAGCATTGGCTATTATAACTTCGTGAGCCAGCTTTACACCGAAACAGTTGGCCAAACCGGACTTTTCTCCGGTCCGCCAGCCAACGTCTGCACCAATATTATTAATAAAGACAAGGAGAAACCCAATGGTTTGGGCTACTTCTCGGCCCGCTCATACGACACATACGAGTTTGATATTGTGAACGATAAGAAAGACGGCAAGCCGATGACTGAAGGATTGAAGGATTGAATGAGAGAAGGATTGAAGGATTGAAGGATTGAAGGAAAGAAGGATTGAATAACTGAATGATTGCTGAAACCGATGATAATTGGTTATTAATTTGAACGACGCAAGGCCGTAGTTAACTGCGGCTTTGCTATTTTTGATTTCCGATTTTTGAATTTTGAATTTAAACCAGTTAAACTTTTAAACTTTTAAACAATTCACCGATTCACCAATTCACCAAAAAATGAACCGTAACATACTTACAATCGGCATTTTATCTCTCACTTTCGCCACCGCCTGCACCGAAGGAATCGACATTGATTTGAACGAAGGCGAGAACAACCGCCTGGTGGTTGCTGGTGAGATTACCAACGAGCCAGGCCCCTACAGCGTGCGGCTCACACGTTCCACTTCCTATTTCTACAACCAGCCCGCACCAGCCGAGTTGGGCGCCAAGGTGACAATTTCCGACGGCGTGCAGACCCTTGTCCTGACCGATGACGACAACGACGGCACCTATTGGACCGATTCTTCGGCTCGCGGCGTGCCTGGCCGCACTTATACGCTCGACATTGAGTTGACCAACGGCGAGACCTACACCGCCGTGGACCATATGCCTATCCCGAACCGCTTCGACACAATCTATTACGAGTACGTCAACGAAGAATACGGCCTGACTTTGCCCCAATACCACTATTTCTTCTACGCTTCGTTCACCGAGCAGAAGGGCGTCGATGACTGTTATTTGATTTATGTCTATTTCAACGATTCGTGCTATAACTCTAAATTTGAAGATGTTAAGTGGGCCTATGCTGGCAGTATGTACGACGGTTGCGGAGTTTTCAAGGATATTCAGATATGCGATGCCAACGAAGACTCGATTCCGCCAAGGCCCGAAGCGCGGTTCGATTTATTCTCGATTAGTCCCGAATACCGTCAGTTCATTAAGGATATGAGCGACGAGACCTTCGGTAACAGCACAATCCTGCAAGGCCCGCCAGCCAACATTTACACCAATGTCAGCAACGGCGCGCTCGGATTCTTCAGCGCCAAATCAACCACCGAGCCGTATCGGCTGAAGTTGGAACCGCGCAAGGAGTGAAGGAAAAGAATGTTGAAACGGATTGAAATCCAATCCGTTAAACAGCGAAGAGTATCAACCTGCTAAACTTAAAACTCTAAACTTCTAAACCTTTAAACTTAAAACTTTTAAACTTTGAACTTTAAAACTTAAAACCCTAACCTCTTCCCACTTCCCCTTATCCTTTAATCGATTCACCGCCAAAATTCCTATCTTTGCGGCGCAAAAACGTAACACAATGGATAACAACCAGAACCGCCACACCGACGATTACATTTTCGGAATCCGCGCCATAATTGAGGCTATCAGATTTGGCAAGCAGGTCGATAAAATTTTGATGAAGATTGGTCAGAACAACGAACTGACACAGGAACTTACGGAACTCATTCGCGAGAATCACATTCCGGTTCAGCGCGTGCCCGTTGAGCGCCTCGACCGCATTACCCGCAAAAACCACCAGGGGGTAATAGCGCTGATGTCGCCGATTGCTTTCTGCCAGATTGAAGATGTTGTGGCTCAGGTGTTTGACGAGGGAAGAATGCCGTTTGTGGTTGCGCTCGACGGCGTTACCGATGTCCGCAATTTCGGTGCCATTGTGCGCTCGGCGGAGTGCGCCGGAGTTGATGCCATTGTGGTGCCCGAAAAGGGTGCGTCGCGCATTGGCCCCGATGCCGTCAAAACCTCGGCCGGAGCCTTGCACAAAGTTCCAATCTGCCGCACCTCGTCGATGAAAAAAACTCTGCAAACTCTTATGGATTCGGGCCTCACCATTTGCGGTGCCACCGAAAAGACCGAGAATCTCTATTATAATCAGAACCTTACGGGGCCGCTTTGCCTTGTGATGGGAGCGGAGGACACCGGCTTGAGCGACGATGTGATGCGCCTTTGCGAGCCGTTGGTTAAAATCCCGATTCTTGGCAGCATTGAATCGCTTAACGTGTCAGCCGCCGCCGCCGTTTTGATGTATGAGGTTGTGCGTCAGCGCAGTTGAGGTTTCTTTTTCACAACCAACCTCACCAGCGAGGCCGCCACAAGCGGATAGAAGCACAAATTGAAACTCTGCGGAAGCAGAAAACCCAAAATCATTATGCTGTTTCCTGCTATTAGGATGATTCGCAGCCATTTATGCCATTGTTTTTCGGCGTTTCCGATGGTGAAAATATAGACCAGAAACAGTGGTGACGCCCACAACATATTGAGGTTGCCCACGGTGGCGCCGTGGTCGGTGGCGAACCATAGAAGTGTTATCAGAAGCCCCAGCAGCCCGATGATGCCGAAATATATGCGGTCAAAAACCACAAGCGTTGTGGCGGATAAACGGAATGTCAAAAGAATGACGGCAATCAACAACAGACTGAAAATCAGTATTGGCGACAAGAACCAAGGCGTTTGGTCGTACTTGATTTTTGATTCAACCAGCAGACGCGTGTCGCTCACAAGCGGCAATGTGTCTATCTGACATTCAGCAAGATAATCGTGCAGTTTGTCGGGGATGAACGACTGTTGGCGGTTCGATGCGCGGCGGTCGGTAATGGAGCCCAGCACAAGGTCGATGCCGGCTTTTGTCCACTGGCTGCCAGCAAGATACGGATGAATGCAGTCGCGCATTGTTGGCAGTTGAATGGTGTCGGTGCCAATGTATGTGAGCGAGTCACCAAACGCGCGGTAGAGCATATCGAGCACCCGCGTGGCGCAGTTATCGAAAAAGAAATCGTACTGATAATCACAGTTTTCAGGCAGGCTGTTCTCCTCAAGCATTTCGTAGAGATGCTGCCGCTGGGCGAGCGTCAGATTGAGCCGTTGCGCCACAACTTGCCGGCCTCGGCGTTCGTAGGTGTAGACAAACTCGCTGAAACTCTCGGTTGAAAGTTGGTAAAGCAACTTCCCGGCGCAGAATTTGAGGTAGAAATGCGGTGTGTTGAAACTGAAAGTGCCGTAGTTGAACACCTCGCGCAGGTTTTGCTCCGGGTCGATAACGCCGATGGCCGTGTGCCCGAACTGCGAGTAGAGTTGGTTGCCTGGCGCGCAAGTGTAAACCTCAATGTACGAGCGCTCACTCAACTGCACGGGTTGCGCTTCCGCGATGGTGGCGAGCAAGATTGCGAAGAGGCTGATTATCAATATTCTTTTCATTGTTGTTTAATCGTTTAATCGGTGTCCCGATAGCTATCGGGATGGTGAATTGTTTAATCGGTGAATCGTCTAAAAGGTGAGTCGCTTCGCTGTTTAGAGAACTAATCATTCTCAACTTCTAAACTTTCTCTTTTCAATCCTAATTTCTAAATCCTAATTTCTAAATCCTAATTTCTAAATCCTAATTCCTAACTGTTTAATCACTTCCGGTATCGATGAGAAACTGTCTTTCAGTAGGTTATCGACGTCGGATGGTGCCACCCAGACGGCCTGCGTGATGTCTTCCTCGGTTTGCGGCGTCAGTTCGGGCGTGCCGGAGCAGCGCATTAAGTACCAATCGGTTGACTTCAGAATCGGCTGACTGCCAATGTAATACGTGTGATAGGTGGTGCAGATTGCGCGCTCAATTTCCAAGCCGCCCACACCGCACTCTTCCGTCACTTCGCGCACAGCGCACTCACGGCTCTGCTCGCCCGGCTCAATGTGGCCTTTGGGAATGTCCCACTTACCTTGCCGCCTGATAAACAGATAGTTGCCGCTATCGTTCACAACCAAACCGCCAGCCGCGCGCCGCACTTCGAACAGCGAGCAAAAATCGGCCCAGCACTGTTCTTTATTATCGCATAAAATTCTGATATGGTGATTGTTGCACTTTTCGACGTATCCGAAAAGAAAATCCTTCAGCGCTTCCACGCCCGAATATTTGTAGATTATTGTAGTTTTGCGATGCAATTCGGGGCTGTCGGTGAAAACCAGCACGTTTCCGAAAAAGAAAACTTTATATTTTTGAGACATTATGGAATCAATAAATCAAATTCAACAAAAAGTTGCTTCTTATTTACTGCAAATTAAAGCAATTAAACTGTCTCCGTCAACACCGTTCACGTGGGCTTCGGGGCTGAAATCGCCAATTTATTGCGACAACCGCGCAACGCTGTCGTACCCTGAGGTGCGCGGCTATATCCGCGACTCGTTTGCCGCTCTTATCCGTCAGAAATATCCTGATGTTGAGGTTATTGCGGGCGTGGCCACAGGTGCAATCGCTCACGGAGTATTGGTTGCCGAGGCTATGGGGCTGCCGTTTGTGTATGTGCGCAGCGACGCCAAGACTCACGGAATGTGCAACCGCGTTGAGGGCAATCTGCAGGCAGGACAGAAGGTTGTGGTTGTAGAGGATTTGGTATCGACAGGTGGAAGCAGCCTCGCTGCCGTTGAGGCTCTGCGTGCCGCCGGCGCCGATGTTCTGGGCCTTTACGCCATTTTCACCTACGGATTCAAACGCGCCGTTGATGCCTTTGCCGGCGCCAACTGCAACCTCGACACCCTGAGCAACTACGACGCACTGCTTGAGCACGCTCTCGAAATCGGCTACATTGCCGACGACCAACTCGAAGCACTGAAAAAATGGCGCCACGCACCGGAAGAGTGGGGAAAGTAAAAAGTAAGTATCAGTGCCCCAGTGGGGTAAAACAGCATAGCCCAAGGCAACGCCTTGGGCTATTTTTTTGTTATTTTTATTATAGTTCTCATAGGGGGCGGCTTCAATATGGCATATTGAAAACTTTTAAAAACATCTTCCACAAAAATTCCCTTGGCCATATTTTGGGCATAATTTGGAATATCATACATAATTTTATTTTATGATGTAAGATATATTATTCTATATCCCAACGCATTTTATTTGATGTCAATATATTAATTCAACTGCTTATCTTCCAATAGAATAGCTTAAAAGCGTTTTTGTCAAAAAAATTTGCGTTAAAAGCCCCTCGTGCCTCTGTTTACCCCACTTTTCGGTCCGATTATCAAAAAAACAGGAACACTCATATATATATATGCGTATTCAAGCTGTCGCAAACACCTTTTATGGGTAGATTTGTGGTTAACAAATGAGAGAAAACGTATGAAGAAAAATTTTTCAAATATGATGAATATAGTTTCAGTAAATCGGATTAAAGTTTTTTGCTTAGCAATTTTTGCGGTTCTGGCGGGGGCGAATAATGAGGTGTGGGCTGCTGACTATTCTACAGCAAAAAGTGGTCCTTGGGATGATCCTACCACTTGGACTGGTGGAGTCGTTCCTTCTGGAGTCCGTGGCAACAAAGATGTTGTTACAATAAAGGCCGGCCACGAAGTAACTATTAGCAGTAGTGCTGGTGATGTTTCCCAAATAATACTGAAAAGTGGTTCTCACCTGATAATCAACGCATATATTAATTTGACAGGTGATGGAGGAAAGACAAATACTATCTATACTGATGACGGTGCTGGTGGAACCATAACTATTGGTGAAAATATCAAAGTCATAGTAGAGAAAACGGTTTATGCCAAGAAAAACTTGGTAATAGATGGTAGTGGTGAATTGGAGGTTTGGTCAGCCTTCAAAACCGATGACAACATAACTATAACAACATCTGCCAACATTTCGCTACTTACATCACCTCCTAAAAACGGTAGCACAGATGTTGGAGCCAACATAATAGTTGAAGGTAATGTTTTTAAAAACGAGAAAGGCGCAACAACTATTAAATCAATTACTATAAATGGTGGAACATATAAAGCGACTAATAACAGCACTGTAACTGGTAATCTCATATTGAACGGTGGCACTTTGGAGATACAATCCGGTAAAATACTGACTGCAACCGCAGTACCAATTCAAGTTACCGAAAATTCAACAATTACGGGTTCAGGCAACAAAGTATTTGCATCTGGTACAAGAATCGCATTTGAAGAAGATAAAGTACTCACAATCAACGGTAGTGTGGATTTAAGTAACGTTACTACATTTTCGGGTGATGCGAATTTGAAAATTGTTGATGGAGAGACCCTTACGTTGAAAGGCAACACATTTGGCAACAGCATTGCTATTCTGAAAGAAGATGCAGGTGGTACGTTGAACATCACTGGCAGTTTGACTGGAGGTGATGAATCCACTTTCAAAACTGAAGTAAACACAACATTGAATTCGGGTTGCTCGTTGGTCAACGTTACAAAAATGGATATTGCGGATGGAACATTCACAAACAATGGTACAATCTCAGATTTGGAAAGCCTCAATATTGGTGCGGATGCGAATTTTTCGTTAAACAGCGATTTGACGGTTTCGGATAAACTTGTTTTGTTGGGAGGTTTGGCGAGTGGAAATATCGAATTTGAAGGCAACGAAATAACATTTGGCTCTAACTCCGACGTCAGCGATGAGGCTTCTCTCTCAATTAAAGATGATGTGACTATCAACGGCTACACGGGGTGTGTTGAAAATGTTACAATTGAGGATGATAAAAATGTTGAATACAATAGTGCATCAACAAAAATAATTGGAGCGAAATATGGTGATTTGACAATCGCTAATACCGGCAACGTAACGTTATGCGGCAATGTTGAAGTGACAGGAGTGGCTGATTTTGATGATGCTGTGATCGTTGCCAACGGCCAGACACTCACTTTGTCGGGAGCCGCTGGAACATCGATTAATGGCTTGACATTACAGTCTGGTTCGACGCTTGTTGCAAACGGCGATTTAACCATAGCAGGTGATGCTGATTTGAAAGGAACTATAAGTGGTGGCCATCAGATTACTATTACCGGTGAAAATATTGATTTAAGCGGACTTACAATCGCAGACGATGGTAGCAGTATCGAGATAGAATCAAATGCCACCATTTCCAATTTAACCGATTGCGACTTGCCGGTTTCGATTACTGACGATTATGAAGTTGTTTACAATGCGTCGTCGAGCCGGGTATTGGCTGGCACATATTCAAAACTGACCATTAACGGCGACGCTGAACTTTGCGACGATGTTATTGTGAATGGCGAAGTTACAATCAATGGCGCAATTAGTGGCGGATATTCTATTACGGCCAATGGCGGAACCGTCAATTTAGGCGAAAATGCGGCTCTGGCCGATGATGGCAGTAGTATTCTGATTAACGGCAATGCCGGCAGTGTTGTCATTAATGGTTACAAAGGGCAGTCTGGCATTACGGTAGCCAACAACTTAAATGCCACATACGATGAGAATTCAACTCACGTATATGCAACCACTTATGCCTCGTTGAAAACTGAAGCGACTGCGTTCACTATCAACAACGATGTAACCGTTACCGGCAAGTTCAATGTGGCATTGGAAACAGAGGAAACACTCACCATTTCGGGTAACAAAAAACTCACACTCAATGGTGAGATTGCAGGCGGCAAGACAATAGTTGCCAACGGTGCCACTTTAGAAATAGGCGATGCCGATGCCGCAGTGGCTGGCACATTTGTGCTGGAGAATAGTGGCGCGTTGGTATTCAAGCGTTCCGACAAAACTCTCAGCAACCTCAATGTGGGTGCTGGTTGCTCGGCCGATTTCCAGGTTTCAGCAACACTCAACAATCCAACGCTGTCGGGTTCAGTATCAGTGGCCGACAATCAGACTCTTACACTCGCTGGAACCATTACGTTTGGTGAGAATAACATTACTAAAGGCACAGGAAGTCACGTTGTGGTTAGCAACGGTTCAACCATTGCCAACCTTAGTGATTGCTTAACAGGTATTGAGATTGATGGTGGCGATAGTAAAACCATTACTTACGCATCGTTTTCGAGCAGAATTCTTTCCGACACTTATTACGATTTAACAATTCAAGGCAATGCCACACTTTGTGGCAATGTTACTGTCACCAATTTATTAACGTGGAATTCAGGCAATATCACGCTTAACGGGAACATTTTGACAGTAAAAGATATTAGTAGTGAAAATGCCAATGACGAGCACCATATGGTGGTTGTGGGAAATAATGGCAGCTCTGCAGGTGAATTGAGGATAACCAATTTAGGAGACTTAATCTTCCCCATTGGCACAACGCAAAACGGAGAAACACAATATGCGCCAGTAGAAATTACCGGCACAATCACAGGTTCAGAAGGTGCTTATGTCTCAGTAACATCGGTCAACACAATTGTTGCAAACGGCTCAGCTTTCAACCTTAAACGTTGGTGGGATATTGCGGCTTCAGGTCTCAATTCATACTCTGGTGCAACAATTAAATTATCATACGACGGTGACGATTCCGGTTCAGGTCTTTTCACAGCCTTGAAGCGCGGCACTGATACATTCGACCCGGCTTCCGACCCCGGAAATGTGGAGTTCAACCGAGGAGATAAATATTTCCAGGTAAGTGAACTGTCTGATTTCACAGGCATCTGGACAGCCATCGATAACAGTTTGGTAGTTTATTCGAAACCGGGTGTTAATTCGTGGGATGGCTCAAACACTTGGGTGGATAAAGATGGTAACACAATTGCCCCTGCCAATATCACGGGAGACGTCAATGTAGTTATTAATGAAGGCTCTACAGTGAATTCTGCCAATGGCATAACCGCCAAGATTGTTGAGATTAAAGGTAATTTTGTGAAAGACCCAGCGCACACAATGACATTTAGTTGTGTTACTGGTAAAGGAAAAATATTGGTCGATGGTGTTTTCTCGACTGGTGGCTCGGATGTTTACGAACCTTTCTTGTCAACCGGCGGAGGTACGGTTGAATTGACCGGAAACTTCAGTGGCCAAGAGGAATTCACATTCAACAATCTGGTTTTGAACGCCAGCGCTGCCACAACTATAAATAATCCAAATACCGGACACATCTATGGCGATTTGACTATAAAAGAAGGAAGCGCCAGCGTTACAATCAGCGGTGGCAACGCAATTACAGTTGACAGCAGTATTGTAGTAAACGAAGGTCTGACACTGGAATTCAATTCTGTGCGGACAATTACAGCAGGCACAATTAATACTCAGGCCACAGGTTCGAAAGTTAAGTTTACTGAAGATATTACAATCAGCGGCGACAGCATCACCCTTTTGGGACGTGGAATTGAAGTTGCTTCTGGTAAAACCCTAACACTTGACTGCTCGACATCGTCAAAAAGCAAAGCCGCTGCGGTTAGTGGTGCGGGAACTGTAAGTTTGAGTGAAGGCAAGGATTTGAATGGTGAAATCACATTCACCAATTTGAAAATGAATTCTTCGGGCAAGGTGGATGGCAACATTACAACTACTAATTTACTTTCAGATGACAATGTGATAATTAACGGTGATGGAAAATTGACAATTAGTGGAACTACACCCGCGAAAACCATTACTGTAAATGTTAAGAATCTTGAGTTTACAGGTTCGAGTGCTTTTAATGAATCATTGAATTTGGCTGTTAACGGTGGAGCGAAATTAATTAACAGTAGGGCTACAAAAATAAAGGGCAACGTTTCCATTCATAACGGTACATTTGAGACGCGCGGCTCGGTTGAAACTCTTTCAATGGCAGGAAATAATGCTAAATTCTTAGCAAAAAGAAATATCATTATTAGTGGTAATGCCACATTGGCTGGTGTTGTCAAAGCAGTTGGTGAAGGGTCAAAAATAAATTTCCAAGGAAATTTGGATTTTGCAGCTATTGATTCTCTAAAGGGAAATATTGCTGCGACCGAAAATATAACGATTAGTAGTCTTGAAAAATGTTTGGAGGGGTACACGTTCGAGGCCACTAAGACAGTTACTTATGAATCTTCGTCCGACTATATGCTTTCCGGCACTTATTCAAAAATCATATTAAAAAGCAGTAATGTTTCAATTTGTGGCGACATTTCGGTAGATTTATTTGATTCTAAGAATGAAGCCTTATTGAATGGTGATGGCGAAAGAAGATTGCTGACAATTAATGATTCTATTTCAAATTCGACTAGAAATTTATCATTTGATAACATTAATGTTGTATTAGGAAAACCTTCTTGGAACACAAATATTAGTACAGGTGGTTTAACACTTGCCGAATCAGACAGCCTTATTGTAAAAGGAAATGTAAATATTAAAACTAACCCTTTGACCTTTGGCGGCACAGGCGAAATTGTAATCGACGAGGGTGCTAAGTTAACAAATAGTGTTAGTTTAACATTTGCTAATAATCAGGTAATTAGCGGTAATGGTACATTCGAGATTAATGCAAATATTAGTAGCGCCAACAAACTGACAACTTCAGCGAATGTTATTAAAAATGCTGGTGCTAACAGTAGTGTGGAGGAATATGAGGTAAAAGGCGGTGTATTCACCAACAAGAGTACAAACACTATCAATAAACTCACATTGTGCGATACCGCGAAGTTTGTGGTTGCCAGTGCAACAAACGTAACCACTATGATATTGGCAGGTGGTGAATCACACGTGGCCGACACATTGGAATTGCTGAAAAATCAAACGTTGACTGTTGGCGGCACAGGTTTGGATGTTCAAGGCAACACGGTAATTATAAATGGTACAGGCAGTAAAATTGCGGCCGCCAATATCGAGATGGCCGACAAGATTAACCTCACCATCGACAGCACAATGACGCTTACCAGCCCGTTGAACTTGCACAGAACTGACACCATCACTGGCCGCCACAATCCGGCAATAGCTTGGGATTCTGACGAGGCCAGAAAGATTATAGTGGCTACGGGCAAGAAACTTGTGATAGTTGATTCGCTCGAAATAGGCAGCAATGTTACGCTTGCCGGCTCGGTTGCACCAGCAGCCAATTCAAAATTGAAACTTGGTGGCTCCGAGGTTACATTCACAACAGCAGCAAACTTTGGCAACGCTGCCGGACAAATCTGCTTTACCCGCACTGAAGGCGTAACCATTAAGAGCCTGCAGGTTGACCCCAAAGTGGAGAGTGCGCACCTTGAGTATATGGGAACGGTAACTTACGATGCAGCTTGTACCAGTATGCTGCCAGGTGTTTATCCGGCACTGACTCTCGAAACTGAGGCAGCGAAAAACATCTCGCTATTCGACAGTGTTACAGTTGTTGGCGATTTGACTTGGACTAACGGTCGTATTATGCTTAACGGCAAAGTGATGACCATTGGTGAGGTATACGAGAATTCGGAAGCTTTCTCATCCAATAAGATGGTGGTTGCAGGTGGTGTTGGCACACTTATATATAAAGAGAAAACCGGCACATCGGGCCGTAAGGTGGTGTTACCTGTGGGCACATACACATATAATAATATGGGTAATATCGTCTATCGTTATTCTCCTGTAACGGTCAGCGGAGTAACCACAGTGACCGGCGACACCATAAAAGTAAGTGTCGAGGGTGAAGCTTTATCGGGCAGTTCGTCCGACTTGTGCCGCTATTGGACAATCAAGGCTAAGTCTGACTTGGCCGGCACTTTGACTTTGCAATATGACGACGCCGACGATGTCAAGGGTTTCGGAGCAAGCGACGGCCACTATTGGAGCGTGTTTGTTAACGGCAGTGTGCTTGACGAAAGCAACGATGACCTTAAAAGTCCTTTCAGTGATAATAAAATAATTATCACATCCACAGCCATTCGTGGTGTTTGGACGGCGGTAGAGTACCCGGTGATAACCACTTTGTACTCATATAAAACAGGTGCTTGGCACGATTGGCATACGTGGACAACAATATCCGACGGTTCGAAAATGGTGAATCCGGGAGAATTGGCTCCTACTGAAGAAAATTATTATGACATTGTTATTCTTGGCAGTGACTCAGTTTATGTCGAAACCGGCCACGATTTCCTTCACGCACGTTCGATAACGCTCAAAGGTCAGGATACCAAACTGACAGTGACTAAAGAAGCTGACGTTGATGTCAACAACCTTTTGGGCAAAGGAACATTCGTCATTAAAGACCGTGCCGCTTTCCCGCATATTGAGCGTACAGATGATTTTATGAGTGCCGATGGCGGAACAATAATGTTCTGCGGTAGCCCGGTAGTCAATGAGTTTGAACTGAAGCAGACGAGATTCAACAATCTTGTCATTAAGTACGCCAAAAACAATATGAAGCTGACTCTGCCCGATACTACAAGGCTGATGATGATTAACGGAAACCTCGAAATAGATAATGGTGCGTTGGTGTATACGGCTGACTCTCAAGCCATTCACGTAAACGGGGATATTGATATTGCTGCCAAAGGCAAAATCTTAACCACGGTAACCATTGGCGCATACAACCACGCTGATACTCTGCAGGTTCGTGGCAACTTGTATAATCGCGGCAAGATTGCGCTTACCAATCGTGTGTGGGACGGTTATTTAGCTGAGGCTGCTGTGAGCGAGGGTGTCAAGGGACGAGGTATTATTCGCTTTGTGGGTGAGAGCAACAATAGGTTTGAGTGTTACGACACTACCAACTTCAGCCAGCTGATAATAGATAAAGGTGTTGACGCCACCACTTATAAACTTACAGTTTACTCCGAAGGCGAAAAAAGTTTCGGCCTTTTGGGTTGTGCTGTAAACTATGTGGCGCTGCCAGGCTTTGAACCTAATGTAGCTTATCCAGCCGACCCCGAAGTGTATTACAAACCGCTATGGATAAAGTGTGGCACGCTTGAACTCACTGGCGATGTGCATATCAGGTCGATGGCTGAGCCCAGGAATTCCCCAGTTCAGTACGACTGCGCCTATATACCGGCATCAGGATGTTTGCATTTGAACGGTTCGAGCGTTAAAGTCGATGCCACAATTTCTACTACGTCAGTTTCGTATGCTTCTATTATCCCTGCCGGAAGACTGATTGTTGAGGAAGGAACGTTTGACGGCAGAGGCTCTTCGGGTATAACATTTGTCGGCACATCGTACATTGAAGTTAAAGGTCACGGCAAAATGAGGCTTGCGCAGTTCCGTCCATCCAATTTTGCGGCAAACGGAACCACAACATTCATCCTGTCCGACGAAGGTGAGGTTTTGATTGATGGTGCTGGCGAGCCAAAAACCGATCAGGCTGCGTTCTTGATGCCCGATGCCACATACAAATTCGATATGACTGGTGGAACTTTGGAAATAACAACATCTGTCAAGAATGGTGGTGCATTTGTTGTGAAGTCGAATCCAAACAACGGCAGAATTGATGGTGGCCAGATTATCATCAACACCAGCGGCGCCTGGAGTGATAGAAGTGATGCCAATTATCTGATTTGCAGCGAACTGCCTTTGTATGACCTTGTACTGAAAAACGAGGGGAATAACAATCCTGCCCAAAGCTATACAAGGCATTATATAGATAACAAGAAGGTCAAAATAAATAATGTTGAAAGAACAGTGAATGCATCAACAGTGATAAAACACGATTTGATTATCGATGGTGATGTCATATTCGACACCAATGGTAAGAAAATAACTGTTGGGCGTAACCTTGAAGTAAAGGATGGGGCCACGGTTTATACATATAAAGACGACAAAAGTGAGAACGAGTTTGTTATGAATGGTGAGGGAACGATTAAAATCGATGGCGACATTGTTAAGAGTTCGGATGATGCCACCCCTGGTTTCTTCAACCTTACCATAGACGAGGATGCCATTGTGACTATGAAAAACAATATCGATGTCCGCGGGAAATTCACTCTTGCCGAGGGAGCGCAGATGCACGATGGTAATGACAACAACATATATACATTGTATGGTGACGTCGAAATTGATGGAACTTACGAACGCGCAGCCACCGGTGCCGGTAAAATTGTGGTTAAAGGAACCAAAATATATAGCAAAGGCAATGGTACGGTCAACAACTTGGAGATTATCACTGGAGACGAGTTGCAACTTCTGGACCCGACAAACAACGGCAAGGCGACAAAGCTCACTGTTACCGGAAAGCTCGATTTTGCAAGCGACACAAGGTTCAACATCGGCATCAGCAATCTTACACTGGGCGAAAATGCAACAGTTGAAGCCACTGGAGGAGAGTTTGGCACAAACCGTATGATACTTACTCTTGGTTCAAGCAGTCTTGGTGTGACAAAAGTTTATGGCGAGGGCCATCAATCGTTCCAATTCCCGTTTGGCTTTAACAGTGGCGGTTTCTACTACACTCCGGCAACCATTAGTTACACTGCGGCCGATGTTTGGGGCAGCGTTACAACGCGTCCGGTTTCCGGTTATGCCTTCCGAACCGATGAGTCGCTCAACTGCTATTGGATAAACAGTGAGACAGGGTTCGATAATGCCGGCACTATGACATTCACAGGTTATTGGTATAACGATGTTCTTACTCCAAAGGGCTTTGCCAACTTTGAGGCAGGACGCCGCAATGGTGGCGATTGGGAGTGCTACGGTACGGCATCGGTGAACACGGCCGGCCGTGTTGAATGCCCCGAGGAACGCTATATGCTGATTTCTGACGTCATCAGTGCCTCTGGATACTACTCTTGCGGTATAAATGAAGCCTTCCTTGCTTGTACACAGCTCTTCACATCGAAGTTTGCCGATGGTGACACTGTTGTCAATTGGAAAGATGCAAGTTCGTGGTCGTTAGAATTAGGCGGAGACCCCGCTGGTGTTATACCCACCGATCAAACAGCTGTCCAAATCGGAGGTCCTGGCAAAAACCACAAGGTTGTAATAACAGAGAGTGGCAAACAAAGTGCAAGTTTGAATATAGTTCCAGGTTCATCGTTGGATTTGGGAACAACAAATAATCATAATTTCCGAATTATTGAGGTTGACGAGGCGGTTGGTGCCGGAATATTGAAGTTGGCATCGAACAATTTCCCCGGAGGCGATTTTGTGAAGTTCCTTGGCGCGCACGGTGGTACGGTGAAATATTATGTAAAGGAAGGTGTGGCCGGCTATACTTTACCAGATAAAGCTAACTATTGCAATTTGATTGTAGGTGGCTACGATGAGTCACATCAAATTACTATGCGCGACCAAAACTTAACAGTTTATCGTGATTTCACGGTCGAAGGCTGGGCAAAGTCTAATAGTAATAATAGCCGTACAATAACAATTGACAGCAATATGGTAATTGCAAGCGGTCGATTCTCGATGTGGGAGGATGGCTCTAAAAAGAAAGTTCAGACTTACAAGGTGTCTGGCGACGTGACCGTGGCCGATGGTGCGGAGTTTATTGCTGATGGTAGCAATACTCCAGTTGGCACAGCTAATAAGCTTGAAATAAGCGGTAATTTGGATGTTGATGGTGTATTCAACGCGTCTAACGGCAATTGCGTATTTAACACGGTGTTTAAAGGTTCGACAGATTCTAGAATAAACAACAGCACAAATGAAAATATCAGGTTCAACAATCTTGAATGCAACAAGGATAATTTGTCGGCGAAGTTGGTTCTTACAACCAACAAGATTCAATCGGCAACAGAAGGTCTGCCACATCCTAACGGCTATTTGATGACGTTTACAAGAGGAACATTGGAAGTGAATTTCGAGAATCCGGAAGATGTTATTACTTTGACCCAAAGAGCCGACTTTACTATTCCCGCAGAAGGTTGCTTGTCGATTGTTTCTGGTAAAGTGTTTGTGGCATCCGAAACAGATGCTTCTAACTTGGTTTTGTATGGTCAGATAATAATCGAAAACAATGGCAGCTTGATGGTTGGCGCCTTAAGTGATGCCAACTCAAAATATAATAGTTTGACGTATGCTCCGGAAGGTCGCCCGACAATTACAATCAATGGCGGTTCACTGATTGTGAACGGACAGATAAGCCGGCAAAAAAACCAAACTATGGGCTCGCTTGTCTGGGAGCAAAGTGGTGGTGATGTGGTTATTAATGGACATAATAGAGATGGTGACCCGGCTTGGCTTGTTGAACGTGCCGCGTTCGAGATAAAGAACTCAGGCTCATTTACAATGAGTGGTGGTACCATAACCACAAAGGCTGGCGGCGGTGTCGATGCCTGTGGCGACATCTACATTATTCCAACCACAGCCAACTGCACCGGCGGCACCATTATAGTGGGTGGTGGCAGTCAGAAACTTCACACCACAGTTCCACTTTGCCACCTGAAAGTCAATAGTGGCAGCTCGCTCGCGGTTTACAACCACGACCTTGTTCTCGATTCACTTACAATTGAGGGTACGGGTGTGTTCAATGCCCAGGCGCATAAGATTACCATCCACAAGGCGTTTGCCAACCACAACAACCACGCCGATGACCTTGTCAACAAAACAAGCCGTGGATATGTCACAGGCTCATCGTCGCAGGTTACCCGGTTCGAGGGCGATGTGGCATTAGAGTGTATCGGCGATTTCTCGACTCAGTTCGGTATGCTTGAGATCGAAGGCAATTTGACGTTGAAGCAGGGTTGCTCAAAAATCAGCGTTGCCGGCGATTTGAAACAAAACAGCGGTACCGTTACCGACAACGGCAATACTATATCGCTTTATGGTGATTTGTGGTATGAAGGCGTGTTCGACGGCACCGGCGGCATCGACTTCTGCAACACTGAAGCAGTGCAGACCATCAGAGGAAACGAGAACAACACCCGTAGTTTGGGAACAGTCTTTATAAACAATCCTAACGAGGTGTTCTTGAACACTCAATTGCACATCACCAATAGCATTGTACTTGGTGCGTCAATCTTTGCCGACCACAACAGCATCACTCTTGGCGCTAATGCGGTAATACTTCCGAAAGATGAGTTGAACGGATTCAGCAACACGCGAATGATTCGTCTCAATGGTGAGCACGGCGATTTTGGTATTACCAAATATGTTAAGACCGGCAATTCATCATTCATTCTTCCTGTCGGAATTGTTGATAATGGCGAAAGACATTACACTCCAGCCGAGTATTCTTTCTCAAGCAATGCATTCGATGGTGCAAGCATAACAATCAAACCCATCAACTTCTTGCACAGGAACCTTTCGCTTACTCCGTCGCGACGCCTCAACTACTATTGGAATGTTGTGGCTGACGGATTTGTAGAGGCCACAACAGATATCAGCACGGCTTGCCAATTCAGCGTTGAGCAAACTTACACTTTCACTGACAGCAAAATTACGGGTGACGATGAAAAGACAATGCTGCCGGAGTACTTGTATTCAGGAATAACGGACTATAAGTGGATTGAATTGGGCAATAAAGCTGAAATCAGCGGCAATCAAATCATATTCCACAATTTCGGCCATATTTCGGGCGACTACACCGCGGGTGTGATTGGCGATGATGGTATTTATACAGGCCTTAGGGTTTTGTATTCACATCGTACTGGCGATTGGGAAACTGCGGGCACTTGGGAATATCTTACAGATGAAGAAGGAGCTGATCCTACCGACGCGGAATCGTGGCCAGTGTCAGATTTGGCACCCAATGGCAATCCTATTCATATCCGCCCGGGTGACACAGTCAAAGTGAATGCAACCACCGAGGCTTATTGTCTGAGTTTCGATATAATAAAAAGAGACAGTTCTGCAACAAGCGAGGTTGCCATGCTCGACATAGGCGCGACAAAGGGTAGCGATTTTGGCCCTGTTACAGGTACAGGCTGGTTGCGTATGGAGCCTGATAATGAAAACCATCAGTATAAAATGCCTGCCGGAAACTTCGATGAATTCCTGAGAGACGAGCGTACGGTTGTCGAATTTGGTGGTGCCAATGGCTTCCTGCCTAACACTGTCATCGGACACGTGTCGTTGCCGTTGCAGAATGTGGTTCTGTCAGGTTCGGGACTTAAGACCCTCACCAAAGAGGATGGCGAGTACATCAATGGTTTTATGGAAATCAGAAGCGGTACGCAGTTGAAGTTCAACAACACGCCAATCTACATCATGGGTGATTGGATTGACTACAACAAAACGTTGTCGGGATTCGATGGCGGAACATCCGATGCGAAATCGTATGTTGAGTTCAACGGCACCAGCAGTGGTCAGAATTTATCGTTGTCTAATACCCTTACAGCATTCTGGAAACTTAAAATCAACAACTCTAATGGCGTCACAATAGTCAGGAATGATGCAGCCGATGTTGCCAAGGTTAAGATGAATATTGGCAAGCAGTTGGCTCTTGGCAATGGCCTTCTGACCACAACAAGTGACGCATATCCGGTTATGGCTTCGGTGGCGACAATCACTGATGCAGGCGCGAGCTCGTATGTCGATGGTCCGTTAGGCCGAATTATGGACAATAACAGTACTTTCACATTCCCTGTGGGCGACGATTCGGAGTATGCTCCAATGGTTGTTCTTGGCGCAAGACCGGTGGTCGCTAACGAGGAGTGGGTGGTTACATATCATAATAGTGAAGCCTTCGGCGGAGATGGGTTCTCTTGTGATCCGACGTTAACCAAAGCCAGCCGCACGGAATATTGGACGGTGGAAGCACCTGCTGGTGCAAAAGCCCAATTGAGATTTCGTGTGAACACCCACACCTTTGGCGGTTTGGAGAATTCTAACTTGAAGAGGGTTAAAGTCGTCGGATTGGATAAAGATGCTGATGTATGGCACGTGATTAACAGTTCGCACGTGAGCGGTACCACAATACCTTTGGCAATGGTTGCCACGTCATCAGCTGTTAATTTGAACAACTATCGCGCCTTTACTTTGGGCTATGCCGGTGCGTCAGCCAACTTGTTGATATCCGATGTCAGAAAAGACTCTACATTCTATATCTGCGACGGTAATGGAGAGGATTATGACAACAATGGTGAACCAGACAAGGTTGAGGTGCCGATTTACTTTACCGGCATTGGCGGCCCATATGTTGTCAAGTATAATGTCAGTCTTGAGGGTTTCGGCAGCAAGGACGTTGTAAAAACTGTTACAGTTGACGAAAATAATGTCGGCTGGCTCACTTTCACAGGATATGAGCTGGGCGAAATGTTCAGCAAATCTGTAGGTTACAACACCAATCCATATAAGGTCAAACTTGTTCGTGTGACTGAAGATGGTGACAATGCTCCAATCCCCAACATTGAAAATACTGCATCAATATATGTGATGTACAATGCGTTACCGGAAATCACCGGTGCACGTTTTGTGGGAATGCGCGATACCCGCGTATATACGGTCGACAATGGCGGTACGTTGGCTGACATCAATCCTTATACCTGGCAAGTGTCTTGTGAACACGACGGATTGGTTTCGGTTGTTTCACCAACAACAGTCAACAGCAGTGAACCCAAGTTCAAATTCGAGTACTATAGTGTGGCGGATGTTCCGACAGAGTATGATGTCACACTGAAGGTGACCAAGGTTTACCAAACAATCAAGGATGCCTCATACACTTGCAGGCGCTGGGCGGAAAAACCAGTATCTGTTAAAATCAAACCTCAGCCTCAGATTCATTCTGTAACAACTAACGATGTTTTTGCAGCTTGTTCTGGTAGCCCGTACAAATATGAAACAGAGGCTATTGATGGACATACTTATACGTGGAAGGTAGTTGGAGGTACGCCGTCTGCCGCAACGGGTAATGAGTGCACAGTTGTTTGGGACGGCAGCAACCCTGGAAAGTTAATAGTGTATGACACCATCAGCTTCCAGGTTAGTGAAGACCCTGAAGTATGGGATAAAGTTGGTGGTGTTGATTCTGCGGAAATAGTGGTTTATGAAGGAATAAGTCTTGGTGAAGGCGAAAATACCCTGAGTGATAATACATACGTGTGCGATAACACGTACGGCTCTATTGTCATAGGTAATATAAACGGATCGTTCTCATACACAATTTATAAAGAATCCGATAATACAGCCCTCAGCGAGACTTTTACTGGTAGAACAGGCAGCACGCTTGCAGTCGGGACCAAGAATCCGTTGCAATACAACGAAGGAACATCCATTCCATTCTATGTTGTGGTGCAGAATCTCGGCTGCAGTGATACAATCGACAGCAAGACCATAGAAATGCTTAAGAAGCCTGTCCTTGCCAATGTTCCTGATGTGAGCAGTGCCGATTTGTATGTTGGCAACCTTGCATTAATCAACGGAGCGGTAAGAGAAGGCAATAACATAGCTGCAATTGATTCTTTCTCGTTTGTTTACAGCGGCGTTGGTGTAACATACGATGATGTAAAGCCTGCTGATTGGGGTAAAAAATTTGATGGGTACAACAGAGAAACAAATAACATATTAAAAGTTAAAGTTCCGTTTGCCGACAAACTCAAGGGTTCGTTGAATGTGTATAGCACCACTCAAGCGATTGAGTGCTCAAGCAGCTATGATATTGACGCTGGAGATATCAGCCACGATTACCTATGGAGAGGCCATACCACTGATTGGAATAGCAATGATAACTGGTGGGCAGGAACACCTCCTGGTGAAAATGATAATGTGGTTATCCGTTCGGGTAATTATATTAGCGATTTTATTGGTGATTCTGATGGCGATGATATGGAGATTCCAACAATATCATCCGGTGATTATGAGGTCAACGACATTAAAATCGAGTCGGGTGCGTCAGTATCAGTTGACGGAGGCAAAAAACTCACCATCAACGGTGATGTTGATTGTGCAGGCAAGTTCACGGGTGCCGGTACTGTAAGGTTCACCGAGGCCGAGCATACTGTTTCCGGCTCATCGGTTGAGTTCGCCAATCTGACTAACGAAGGCACAGTAACTGCTAATAGCAATCTGGCAGTGAAGGGCAATTTGACCAACAGCGGCAGCTTCGTTGGTACTGACACTGTTAAATTGTCCGGCACATCAGCGCAGGCAATTAGAGGCACAGGCTCGTTCACTAACCTCACAATATCAAACACCGGTAGCGGCGTGAATGCCGAGAACAATGTCAACATCAATGGTAAAATGACTATGAACAGTGGTTTGTTGAGACTTGCCAATGAAAGACAAGTTGTTTTCGGCGCCAATGGACAAATGGTTAAAACCGGTAACAGCTGGGTTGTTGGCGAAGTTAAGAAAACGTGGGCATCAGGAAATACCGCCCCATTCACGTTCGTCGTTGGAAGCGATAACCGTTTGGGTATGGTGGGTGTTAGTCCGACCGATGGTGGTTCAACGTTCACTGCAAGCTACGCATACACCGAGCATGCAGAGCCTATTACCGAGGGTATGCCAGATGGTATGACCCGAGTTAGCGGTGTGGAAACCTGGAATATTCACGGAGAGAAACCTTCTTCAGAGCCACAGCCAAGTTATCTGACTCTCTATTGGGCTGATTATGACGGAAGCGGCATCACCGATATGGCGGATGGTCTGGTTATAGCCCACAAAATAGGGAGCAATTGGGAAATGATTGATAATGTTACCGTTGATTTCGCAGGTAGCAACATTAAAATGAACACACCAGTTACAAGCTATAGTGATTTCACTTTTGGCACAAAGAACACAGACCCTGACATCCATCCCCTCCCCGTAACCTTCATCGCCTTCAGCGGCCGTCAGGAGGGCAACAGCATTGTGCTTGAGTGGGCCACAATGTCGGAGAAGGAAAACGATTACTTCGAGATTGAGCGCTCGATTGACGGAGTCAACTTTGTCACAATCGGCTACGTCGATGGTGCAGGTGATTCCGACCGCCGTATCGACTACACCTTCAGCGACAACGCACCCGAAAGCGGCTATTGCTACTATCGTCTGTCGCAAGTTGACTTCGACGGCACCCGCGCATATGCCGACAAGGTAATCAGCGTTCAGTACACGGGCGACGAGGTTGCGCAGCTCACCATTGTGCCCAACCCGACCGACGGCCGCTTCCGCGTGAGCGCCACCGGCTCAATGGCGGGCGGAGTTGTCCAGCTGCTCTCGCAGACAGGCAATGTGGTTCGCACCGTCAATGTCGACAGCTTCGATGCCACGCTCGACATCAGCGACCTGCCGAGCGGAATCTACGTTCTGCGGTTTACAGCCAACAACCGTGTTCTGCAGCAGAAAGTTGTGAAATTCTAAATCAGTTGAGGGTGCATTCAGGACCCGTAGCATAGAAAAACCGAAAGCCGAATCAGCAATGGTTCGGCTTACGGTTTTTGTTGTGTTGAACAAATGCGTGTTGGAATAAATTGCTGACCTTGTGCGATGTAAATGTTATTCATTCTCTTTTTCTCCGTATAGAACAATTGCTTGCGCTGGTTTGAGGTACTGGTGTTCGTAATATTTGTTTGATTAGCACCTAAATGCCAACTTTTTGTCCCACTTTTTTATGCGATTATCAAAAAAACGACAACCTCAAGCATATATAATGCGTATTAATATTCGCAGAAAACTCCGTTATGGGTATTTTTATGGTTTAAAATTGATGGGGGGCTTGATTATGAAAAGTAATGTTTCAAATATGGCAATAATGACTAAAATCAAAGTTTTTGGGCTTTTGGCGTTGGCACTTGTTTTTGGTGTGAATGATGTAGCATTGGGAGCAAGTTACAATGCATACAGAGGTGGTAATTGGAATAATCCTGATGTATGGGTTCGGTGGAATCTTTTCGGTTCTACTTCCTATCCGAACGATGCGGGAGATATCGTTACAATAGCAGGATACGAGGTTGCTGTAGATGTTCCAACAACAATATCCAAATTAACATTAAGTTCCAATAATTCCAGATTATTAATCAATGAAAATCTGTCTTTGACTGGTAATGGAAGACAAGATCCATGTTTCGTATTCAGTGGTACGAGAGGAAAAATAACCATTGACGATGGTAAAACATTTTTGGTTGAAAAAGGATTTAACATTAATAATGATTTTGAAATCGATGGTGGCGGAAAACTCATACTTGACCGAAAAGCCGATTTGAATTCCAAAACTCTTACTGCAGATGTTGATGTTGAAATTAATCCTTCAAATGAAAACAAGCATGATAATACTTTGTCCAACTTCAACATTATAGTAAACAAATCATTAACCGTTAACCGCGATAATAATATAACATTCAAAGAACTCACACTTAATGGCGCTCTATCAATAAACTACAATTCAACTGTAAGTGATATATTCACATATAATGGCGGTGATATCACAATCGCAAATGGGAAAAAACTCACCCTTAAAAAAGCATTAATCGTAAATGCCGACTTAACAATTGATGACAAATTTGATATAACAGAAGTCACATCAATAAAAGTAAAAGATGGTTGCACACTTACTATTAATGGCAACCTTGTTTTAGCCAAAAGCTTAACACTTGATGGTAATATTGCTGTTTCCGATGGTAAAACATTAACAATCAGTGGTAGTCAAATAACTTTTACTGCGAATTCCTATTTCGGAAACGGCGCAGGAATTATAGAATTCACCAATGATGATGCTTCTATTCGTAGCGTTACATCATGCGTCGGTGGCAACTTCAGAAGTAGTAAAAAAATCACCTTTGCAGAATCTTGCACATATATGCTGCCAGGATTGTTTAACGACATTGCAGTCAATACCGTTGATAATAAGAATATTACGCTTTGCGGTGATGTTGTGTCATCTGGTCAACTTACTTGGAATAAAAAGTCGAGGATAATACTTTCCGGACACACGATGGATGTGGCTTCAATCACTTCTGGACAAGCGTTTGGTGATAACCACTTGTTTGTTGCAAGTACAGAGGGAAGCATCTTGAAATATACAACAAATGCAGTAAGCGATGGCATCCTGACATTACCTATAGGCACATACAATGGCAGCACCCTAAAGTATGAGTACTCTCCTGTCACGCTGGCAAGCGGAATAACACGGCAAGCAGGTTCGTTTATTACCGTGCAAGTCGCCGACACGGCAATTTCAAACAAATCAACCGACCTTGAGCGCTGTTGGAAAATCAACGCCACTGGTGTTTCTCTGTCAAATGCCATAATTCAGTTTTCATATGCTGTTGACGATGATGGCCTGGGCTCTGCCGCTGACGATGCGCTTTGCGTTTACCAAGACGGAGTTCGAGTTGCTACGGGAGCAACCATAAACAGCAGTGAACGCATAATAACTATAGAAAGCCCCTCAAGCATTTCCGGCATTTGGACCGCCGCAGAACCTGATGATATAATAACCCTATACTCACACCGCAGTGGCAATTGGAATGAAGCCACAATGTGGACCACCGACCCTACCGGCAAAACCGAAGTTGGCCAACAAGTGCCAGATAATACTTGCAATGTTGTGATACTCAACGGACACGCGGTGGAAGCCGACGGATTTGAAATGAGAGCCCGCTCTGTAAAAATAAGTGCCGGCGCAACGTTAAACATGGGGGATAATGCACAAGCCCATAGATTAAAAAATGTTTATGGGCAGGGGTTGTTGCGTATTGAGGGTGATTTCCCGTCTAATGGCAACTACAAATTGTTTGTGTCGCCCGATGGAGGAACCACGGAATTTTATGGCAACCACTCGGGCGGCGATATACCAACCCAGTATGAATACAATAACCTTGTATTCAACTACGAAACTAATGTTACTCGCACCATAAAAACTAGCGAAAAAAGCCTGAAGATAAACGGCAACCTTACGCTGAAAAAAGGTTCACTGAAGTATACAAAAAACAATCAGTCGATAACAGTAAGAGGTGATATTAAGATAGAGAGCGGTGCCGGTATATATATTTTCGAGGGCGGTGGCAACAAAAGCAACGCCGACACATTGGTTGTGGGCGGCAACTTTGAGAACCATGGCGAAGTGTGGATGACACGACGCACAATCGGCTCTTATACGACCGGGAATGAACCCTTAAACGATGAAGGCGGTAAGGGCCGCGGTGTTATCCGCTTTGTTGGCGAGCATAATGTGAACTTCTATTGCTACAGTACAACCAATCTCAGCCAGCTTATAATTGATAAGGGTACTGATGAAACTTACCGTGTAACTTTATTCTCAAGTGCGGAAGGCAATTTCGGACTTTTGGGCAAAGCTACTGATTTTCATGTGCCAGATGCCGACAATACTCCAGACAACCCGGTTGCCATATACAAGCCGCTATGGCTGAAAAACGGAACTTTGGAACTAACTGGCAATTTGCATATTTACTCGTTATCGGAAGGTGGAAATGACAACTTCTTTATTCCTCTTAACGGTTGCTTACATCTGAATGGCAACAACGTGAAAGTTGATGCTTGCCGAATAAATAGCAGCAACTGTTGTTTGATGCCTGCCGGAAAGTTGATTATTGATGCGGGAACTTTCAACTGTAGCAAAAGCGCGGGAGCTGTATTCCGTAACACATCAGAAATATATGTTAACGGTGGAGTGCTGAAGGGCTCACAATTCCGCCCGTCGCAATACGTCAGCAGCGGTAAAACCACATTTGTTCAAACCGGAGGAGAAGTGATATTTGATGCAAGTGGCGAATTTAAAGATGGATACGCGACTTTCTATATGCCGTTCGATACCTATACTTTTAAAATGACTGGCGGAACACTAAAAATATCAGGTTCCGCAAACAGTAATGATGATGGTGACGGTGATGTTTTTGCTGTCAATTGCAACCCCGAGAACAGCAAGATAACCGGCGGCGAAATAATATTAATAACCAAAAATAGGAAAAGGAGTCACGGTATCTCTTGCAGCATTCCGCTCTATAACTTGACATTATCGAATCCCGACAATCTGACTCCAAGCGGCAATGGCAACAACGATTATAAATTCTTCTTCAAAGACTACCACGGAACTGTTAACAGACGTACTATTCAAATAACGATACCTATGTCTGAGATACAGATTCTGAATAACCTCACGATAGGCGATAACGTAACATTCAACGCCAATGACAGGAATGTGCTTATTGGCGGCAACCTGAATATTGCTCCAACCGCAAAGGTATATTTGGGAAATAATGAGGTAAAATTTAACGGCGACGGCTCGCACATTCAGCAGTTCACCTCTACAACTACTGATAAAGTTAGAAGCGGAAGCAACGCCACTACGGGCTATAACAATCTTACGATAGCAGATGGTGCCGATGTGCAGATAAACAGTGACATAATAGTAAACGGATTGTTCACTTTAGGCGATGGTGCCATAATGCGCGATGGTGCTGCAAATACTTATACAATAAAGAAAGATGCCGAAATAAGCGGGACACATTTGAAACCCGCTTCAGGCGCCGGCAAAATATTGTTTACTGGTAGTAAGCCTACCATAACTGGCAACGGGCATGGCTCGCTCAACAATGTGAATGTGCAACTTGCCAGCGGAGTTCTGCAAATAGACGCGCCAAACCTTACCATAACGGGAGATTTGCGTCTGCTCAACAGTACCGATAACAACTCAGGGCGCGTGTTTGTGATGGGAACCAGCAAACTAACATTCGGCAGCGGCGCGAACATATTCACCGATGAAGCCAATGGCAGGGATTATGGCGAAGACAAGTATATATACACAAGCGGTTTGGCATCAAGCGGTGGTGTGGCAAGAGAGTACAACGATAATTCAAAAACATTCATTTTCCCAATCGGAACGCGAAATGAAAATGTTTTTTACTATACCCCCGCAACAATTACTTATGGAGATGCCGATGAGTACGGCGTGGTAACAATACGTCCTGTAAGAAGCGCACATCCTCTTATGGGTAATACTTCAAATGCATTATCCTACTACTGGGCAACAACAGAAACTGGCTTCAGCGGAGTAGGTTCCAGCGATGTCAATCAATTATATGTGTTCGGGGGATACGGCAACTTTGTAATTGGCACCAATACAAGCTACGTGCCGGCGCGTTACTACAATGCCGAATGGCAGAAAGGCACAACGTCTGGCATGAGACTGACTCAAAACGCATTTGTGATGATGACAGAATCGGCCAATGGCGATTACACTTGCGGAAACCCCGATAATTCGTTTATCGACATTGTTAAGATGTACTCGTCAAATTGGGTAACCAGTCAGGGCAACCAAGGCGGATGGTCAGACGCTCGTAGTTGGTCTGTCGATTCTGTTAATGGTGCTCCTAGTTTCTACATTGGCGAGACATACTACAGATATAATGAATCAGCAGACGAATTCCAGCCATTTGATATAGTGGCTGATGATTTCACCGATGGTGCGGCAATTGCTGTAGAAAATGGTCCAAAACCAGTAGCTACAACGGCAGTGTATATTGGCTCGGCCAATCACCCGCACACCATAACTATGAGTAAAAACGGACAATCTTGCGCAAGTCTGCGCATTGAACCTGGGGCGACATTGGATTTGGGAGTTTTCACCGGGCATTCTTTCTCACTTGTAGTAGTTGACGAGACTGCGGAAGAAGGTGCGGGAACGTTGAAGATAAGTTCAACTACAGCAACCGGTTCGTTCCCATCTGGCGACTTCGTGAAGTTTCTTGGTGAGCATGGAGGTACTGTCCATTATTATGGTAACAGCAAAGATTTTTACATGCCATCAGTGTCGGAAAGCGATTTGGCACTTACAAGCTATTGCAATTTAGTAGTAGGCGGAAACAATCATGACCATAGAATACGTATTCCTTTGGACATTGATGTTACAATCTATAAGGATTTAACAGTAGATGGTTATATGCACACAGCCTATACAAATAAGGGAAATCATATTGTAACAATATACGGAAACGTTAATGTAAAAGCCAACAGTCAAATATATACACGTGAAGCAGGTTATAATACACCTCAGCATTTTGTGATATATGGAGATGTTAATATTGCAACGGGCGGCGTATGGCGCACTTCTGGCTATTCCACCACTACGCATAAAATAGACATCTACGGAAGTATTAACGCTATAGGTAGATTTAATACATTTTCAACGGACAATCCTAATGGTTCTTTTAAAGCTGTAACCACATTCATGGGCACAGACACATCTCGTATTACTGGCACAGGAGATGTGCACCTCTATACCCTTGTTTGCGATAAGGGCACAGACGCGTCTTCTCCGCTTATTTTACAAAATCCCAACATCACGTCTGACCATGATGCCGGCGAGGCATTCCTTACACTAAAACACGGCACATTTCAGATTGATTTTCCGAGTGATGAGAATGTGATAGAACTTACCAGCGAGTGTGATTTGACTATTGAAACTCCCACTTGCTTGTCAGTAAAGTCTGGTACTGTAAATGTTGCCAACAGCAATGCTGATTTTGGAGTGATACTCAATGGCTCAATTGATGTGCAAGGCGGCATTCTTAACATTGGAAATGCTGCATACAACAAGTCAAACAGCATCATATACTCGGCAACCAGTACACCAACCATAACTGTCAGTGGCGGCCAAATAAATGTGAACGGCATTGTGCGCCGCACAACAGGTACCCGTTATGGTACGCTATTCTACCGGCAGAGTGGCGGTGAGTTTGTTATAAAAGGCCGCAATCGTAATGCCACTACAGCTCCTGATGGTAATGCCGCACTCGAAATCATGAACGACGGCTGCGAGTTTACTACAACCGGCGGCAAACTGACTTTGCTGGCAAGCGGTGGAAATGAGACCTTTGGCGACCTTCTTATCCGTCCGACAACGACAAGTTGCACCGGCGGAGAGATTGTATTTAACGGCGGTGCTGAGCAAAAAATACTATCGGCAGCACAGCTGCACAAAATAACGGTAAAAAACGGCAGCCAACTCGATATTTATTCACATCCGATAACTGCCGATTCAATAGTTATCGAAGACAACGCCGTATTCAATTCGCGTGGTTTTGACCTGACTATCAGACAGGCAATGGTTAATAGCAATTCATCGTCTGCCAGCGGCATAGACGAAGGCGGATTCCTGCCGGGAAGCATAACCCAAACCACCTATTTCACAGGTTCAAATATGGCGTTTAGGGGCGCAAGCGGCAACAAGACAAATTTCGCTAATGTGGAGATAAGCGGCCGTCTCAACCTCATCGGCAACACATCGAATATGTTTGTAAACAAGAACCTTGCTCTTAACAGCGGAAAAGTTTCTGACAACGGAAGCACAATTTATTTAGTGGGCAATTTGGACAACTATGGTACGTTTGAAAGTAATGCGGCTACGGGCGGTATCGATTTCTGCGGAACAGAAACAGAACAATACATTATTGGTGTTGGAACCGGCACTTTGGGCTCTGTAACCATAAACAACCCGCACAAGGTATTTATGTATAATGATGTACGCATTAACAACAAGCTCACGCTCAATGCAATAATGTATGCAGATATCTATCTTCTTACTTTGGGCGAAAACGCCACGGTTGCAGGCGACTTAAGTGCCTCAAGCATGATTCTGCTGAATGGCGCGCAAGAAGACAAAGGTGTGAAGAAGATTATTCCTTCCGGAGCATCAGACTTTACTTTCCCGATAGGCATCGATGGAAGTTACACCCCCGCCAGATACAATTTCACTAGAAATATTTCGTCTAAAGAAACATCAATAACGGTAAAGGCCATCAACTACCTGAACAAAAACCTATCGGTAGACCCAGACTGCTATTTGAAGTATTTCTGGGCTGTAACCACCGAAGGCTTTGATGAGGAGAATGATGAAAAGAACGACATCAATCCATATTTTACTGTAGAACAAACCTATACCTACCCTGATGATGAATCTTGTTTTACCGCAAACGGTCACGCAGAAAGCGAAATGTTGCCTGAATATTTGCGGACTCTTGGCGATTATGAATGGATTGATTTGCGCCCGGATGCAACTGTTGACGCAACAGCCAACACAATCAGATTCCCATCCTTTGGGCATATTGAGGGCGAATATACGGCCGGAGTGGCTCATGACACCATTTATACTGCCTTGCCTATTTTGTACTCAAAGCATGACGGAGATTGGCACGCAGCCTCAACGTGGCAAATTGTAAACGAGTTTGGAGATACCGTTGATTTTGAAGGCGAGGTTAAAGAGAACCCCGTGCACATTGGCAGAGGCCACAGAGTAATTGTTGATAGAAATAATACAAAATCATATTGTCTGTACTTTGAAGACGCAAGTAGCAAGCTTGATTTGAGACAAACCATAGGCAACGATTTTGGTCGTGTGTATGGTGCCGGAACCCTTATTATGGAAGCAACCGGAACTCACGACTTTATGTTCCCTGCAGGAAACTTCGACAAGTTCCTGCTCTATCCAAAGAGCGTTGTCGAGTTTAGCGGTAGTTCATACGGAACACTTCCTGCAAGTCCGGGTAACGCATCGCGCCCATTGCCGAATGTAGTGCTTTCGGGCTCAGGCGCAAAAAGACTGCCGGCAGGAACGGCCGAGGTAATAAATGGCTTCCTGACAATAGGTGCCACCTCGACACTTGACAATACTGCCAACAATACCAAAATCATTATTAAAGGCGATTGGAATGATGATAATACAGCAACAACGGGTTTCCTGGCTGGAAGTTCGATAGTTGAGTTTAATGGTGATTCAACCCAGCGCATAAACATAAAAAATAGTGCAACGGTGTTCCCATATTTGGTTATTAACAACACTGGAGCAAGGAGCGACAGCATTATTGTTGGCAATTGCGACAAGAGCACTCCTATTAATAATGATTTCAAAGTTAGCAACACGCTGACATTGACAAAAGGACATGTTTTCACAACGCGTGAAAACTGTCTGGTTCTTTCGGAGCCCACAACTAAAGTCAACGGTGGCAGCGCTGCTGCATTTGTTGACGGACCTCTTGGCAAGCAACTTAATGCATCAGGCAATTTTACATTCCCGATAGGAAATGACAAACGATTTGCTTCAACTTACATAAGCAACACGAGCGCTGCCGGCATTTGGAAGGTTGAATACGTGAATCGTGACCCTGATGATGACGGATACTTCACAGAAGAGACGTATCTGACTGAGCCAATTACAGCTGTTAGCAACAATGAGTATTGGAACATCTATCCGCCGACAACGACAGCAAAAGCAAATATCAGACTGCGCTACGACGATAAATCGTTCCCGTATGTGAATACCACAGCAAAATTGAATAAACTCACACTGGTTAGTTTCCCGACAGAAGACAAATGGGTAGAAATCACGAATGGTGGTGCTTCGGGTACAGTGTCGTCTGGCTCAATCGCAACAACTGAGACACAAACTGTTGACAGCAAGCATTACACGTTCGGATATTTGGGCACCACAGCTAAGATAGATACCAGGGTTACAAACCATTACTATATCTGCGACGGAAATACAGAAAACGCTGTAATACCCGTGATGTTTTCCGGTACGCCAAATTATACCTTGCAATATAGCATTGATGGCGGCTCACCCATCACAATTGGCGGCATAACTGGCAACTCCTACAATATCACTCTGAACGGAGACGATTTGGGCGGTTACAAAAGTACGCCATACGTGATAAGCCTTGTTGGCGTAAGCGACCCCAGTGGCAATGGAGATGTAACCGGTGAAGTTGCCTACGTAACCGTATGGTATAATGCCACACCTGTAATTACAGGTGATGACAGAGTTGGACGTACCGACGTGCGAGAGTATTCTGTCGCAACATCCGATTTTGATAATTCATTCTTATGGGAATGGTATTCTGGCAATACAAAAATCACTTCAGGAAACAAATCTGTACAAATATCTCCCAATAATGCTTCTACAACGAGCATAAAATTCTGTAGAGTCAACAGTACTACAGGTACCGACAATGGTGAATATCGGCTGAAGGTAACAAACACTTACAACACTACAGATCTTGGTAGAACCTGTTCGGCAAGCAAAATAATGACCGTAAACGTACAAGAGAAGCCGGCTCCTAAAATTATCGGTGACTTGGCCGTTTGTGAAGGAGAAACCAAAACATATTCAACAACGTATGTGACTGGTCATACTTACGTATGGGAAGTTGAAAGTGGTGGGACAATCCTGTCAACAAATGCCAACGGTAATGAATGTACAGTTTTATGGGGAAGTAGTGGAACTGGAACAATAAAAGTTACAGAGACAAAATTGCCTTCCAACTCAGCATATGTCAGCGAAACAGTATATATAAATGAAACTGCCACATTAGGTGCCATAGTTGTTCCCGAAGAAGTATGCTACAACACCCGTGGCAAGGTATCCATTATAGCGTCAAACAGCGCTTTACAATATGTGGTGTGCAACGCTTCGGACGAAAGTGTGATTTATGGTTCAGCTAATGGTGACGGTACCGATAAAATCATTAATTTGAACGCACTTACAGAAAACACCACAGTAAAGGTAAAAGCCCAGAACGAAGGCTGCGCTGTTCCTTCAAACGATTATACTATATCTGTATCTGACAATCCAGGAATCACTATTGATGAGATTGAGGATTTGTATGTTGGCAAACCTGTCGAAATAAAATGGCAACAAACCACAACATCATTCAGTGATATCAGCTATAAGTTCACCAATATAAGCGGAAGCCGTTCAATCAATACAACTGGTGCAAACAGTGCGTTAGGCAAGAACACTACTCCAATTGAGGTGGCCGCTGATGCCGAAGAAATAAGAGGCATACTGACTATAACCGAGGATGATACTGAATTAAAATGTCATGCTGATTATAACATTGTAAAAACCGTCTCACAAGATTACCTGTGGAAGGGTGAGACGTCTGATTGGAATGAACCTACTAACTGGTGGGCAGGTTCAACTCCGACAACAGCCAAAAATGTACGAGTAATGAGAGGAGCGAACAACATGCCTGAAATATCAGTAGCCGCCAATGCCAAAGACATTATTATCGGCAGCGAGGCAAGTGTTACAGTATCAGACAACACACTGACCGTTGCTGGCAATATTGAGAACGAGGGCTCGTTCAATGCCACAGACGGAACTGTGGCGTTCACTAGCGGAACGCACTCGGTTTCTGGCAACAACACGTTTGCCAATCTTAACAATATTGGTACAGTGAATTTCAGCAGTACTAGCATCGTAACAGGTAACATTACCAATACAGGAACCATTAACGGCAGCATTAAGCTGGCAGGCGACGAGCAGCAATCAATCAATGGGAATGGCAACTATTCTAATGTCGAGATTGACAATGCAAATGGCGTTTCTGTCAGCGAAAGCATAAATATTGCTGGAACTCTTGCACTTCGAAACGGAACTGTAACCGTAGCGAATACTAAAGAGATTGTATTTGGAACAAGTGCGGCCACTACTTGCAATGATGCCGCAACATCAGCCTATGTTGAAGGAGCAATGAGAAAAAACGGCAGCTCAGCATTCACATTCCCGGCAGGGCACAATGGTCAACGCGCGAAAGTTGGCATTACGCCTATCAACGCTTCAAATGATACGTATTTCACCGTGAAATACAATTCGGTAGCACGCGAAAATGCCGAAGAAATACCGGAATCAAAACGTAATAGCGGACTTGAGCGTGTAAGCAGTTTGGAGAGCTGGGACATCTTCGGAACGTCAGACAGTAAAATCAAGCTTTACTGGGAGAACAAAGGTGATGACTATATTACCAACTTGACCACATTGGTTGTCGCCCACTATAATAACACTCTTAGCAAATGGGAAACCATAAAACGTGAGGGATCAGGTGGTGACGGCAGTAATGGTTGGATATTGACAGGGATAGTATCTTCATACAGTCCTTTCACATTCGGCTCAACAGTAAGAGAGGATAATCCTCTCCCCGTAACCTTCACCGCCTTCAGCGGCCGCCAGGAGGGCAACAGCATTGTGCTTGAGTGGGCCACAATGTCGGAGAAGGATAACGATTACTTCGAGATTGAGCGCTCGATTGACGGTGTCAACTTTGTCACAATCGGCTACGTCGATGGTGCAGGTGATTCCGACCGCCGCATCGACTACACCTTCAGCGACAACGCACCCGAAAGCGGCTATTGCTACTATCGTCTGTCGCAAGTTGATTTCGACGGCACCCGCGCTTATGCCGACAAGGTAATCAGCGTTCAGTACACTGGCGACGAGGTTGCGCAGCTCACCATTGTCCCCAACCCGACCGACGGACGCTTCCGCGTGAGCGCTACCGGCTCAATGGCGGGCGGAGTTGTCCAGCTGCTCTCGCAGACAGGCAATGTGGTACGCACCGTCAACATCGACAGCTTCGATGCCACGCTCGACATCAGCGACCTGCCGAGCGGCATCTACCTACTGCGATTTGTATCCGACAGCAAGATATTGCAGCAAAAGGTTGTGAAATATTGATTTAGGTTGGCAGTTCGTTGCCAACCGGGCTAAAGCAAGAAGCCGAGTCAGCAATGGCTCGGCTTTCTTTTTTTGATTGAAGATATTGCAATATCAATTCAATATCTCTTGCCAAGAAAAATGTTGTCTATAGGTCAAATTGCAGGCTAGAATCCATTGCAAATGTCGATGAACAGAGGGCTTAAAGGACATTTAAAACTTTGAAAGGCACAATTGATGGTTTCAATGGCTCAATAGGTCAAGTGTCCGTAGGACATTCATATCGGTAGAATAATGCAAGCCAATAGAAAAAAAAAAAGGATTGCCGAAACCGACAATCCTTTGATTATGTTCAAGTTAAATTTAAAGCTCGGCCAGACCTGCGTCAACCAGAATACGACCGCAGTACTCGCATACGATGATGCGCTTGCGTGAGCGGATATCCACTTGGCGCTGAGGCGGAATCTTGTTGAAGCAGCCACCGCAGGCGTCACGCTGAACGGTAACAACTGCCAAGCCGTTGCGCACGTTGCCGCTGATGCGGTTGAAGGCTGTCAGGTAGCGGTCCTCAATAAGGCTCTCTATTTCAGCTTTCTTCACGTTCAACTCGTCTTCCTTCTTTTGGGTTTCCGAGATGATGCTGTCAAGCTCATCACGTTTCTGTTTCAGGTCGCCTTTGCGCTCGTCGTATTTGGTTTCAGCCGATGCAATAATCTCTTTCTTGTGCTCCATATCGGCGGAGAACTCGCGAATATGCTTCTCGCTCAACTCGATTTCGAGTGTCTGGAACTCAATCTCCTTCGAGAGTGAATCGTACTCGCGGTTGTTGCGCACGTTGTCCTGCTGCGACTGATATTTCTTTATATCTTCCTGGCATTGAGCAATTTTGTGCTTCTCGTTAGAGATGCCTTGCTCATCTTCCTTCACTTCGGCTTTCAGGTTTGTGATACGGGTCTGCAAGCCGGCCAGTTCGTCTTCAAGGTCTTGGACTTCGAGCGGAAGCTCACCGCGTAAACTCTTGATTTTGTTGATTTCTGTCTGAATCTGTTGCAAATCGTACAGATTTTTCAGCTTTTGCTCCATCGGAACGTCCACCTTTTGATTTTTGTCATCCATTGCGTTATACGTATTTTATTGGATTTGTATTTACCTTCGTCAATCGGACTGCAAAATTAGAAAATTTTCCAGTAAGTAATTCATAAAAAAGTTCTTTTGTGAATTGCTCGCTCTCATAGTGCCCGATGTCGGCCAAAACAAAGGGGTAGCGGGCGTCGAAGAACTGGTGGTATTTGATGTCGGCGGTGAGCAGAATGTCGGCTCCGGCTCTCATTGCGTCGCCAATCAGGAAACTGCCGGCGCCTCCGCACACGGCCACCGTCTGTATTGGCGACTCGGGCAGGCGCGTGTGGCGGATTACTCCGCAGCCGAAAATCTTTTTCACCTTTTGCAGGAATGCCGCCGTGTCTTCGGGCTCCGGCAGCGTGCCGATTATGCCGCTTCCGGCCTGACTGAAACTGTTGTCGAGCGGGTAGATGTCGAAGGCCGGCTCCTCGTAGGGGTGTGCGGCCAGCATTGCGCTCACAACCTTTCCCACGGTGTGCGCTGGTGCGATGGTCTCGATGCGCGTCTCGTCTTCGAAATGCATTTTGCCGATTTCGCCCACAAACGGCTTGCAACCATTGCTGGCTTTGAACGTGCCTTGGCCCTGCAGGTTGTAGCTGCAGTGGCTGTAGTTGCCAATATGTCCGGCTCCGGCATCGAGCATTGCGTTTCGCACGGTCTCGGCGTGGCTTGCGGGCGCAAAAACCACAATCTTGCGCAGATTGCCGCTCATTGGTGCAAGAATCCTCGAGTCTGTCAACCCCAGCTTGCTTGCAATTTTGCTGTTGACACCGTTTGCAAGCATATTGTCGAGGTTGGTGTGCGCGGCATAGACCGCAATATCGTTTTTGATGGCTTTCACAAGCGTGCGCTCGACCGGGCTGTCGCCGCTGAACTTTTTCAAACCACCGAAGACGAACGGATGGTGCGCCACTATCAAATTGTAACCCAAACTGATGGCTTCGTCAACCACTTCTTCGGTAACATCGAGGCAGATAAGAGCTCCGGTGGCCTCGGCCTCGCGGTTGCCCGCAATCAGTCCGGCGTTGTCGTACGACTCCTGCATCGCCAGCGGCGCAACAGACTCGATAAAGCTTGTAATTTCAGATATTTTCATAAACGTTTACGTAGATTAAGTGCGTTAAAAAAGCCTTCCAGCACAACTTCTGAAAGGCTTTGGCAAGAAATCTTTTCTTCAACTCTCAAATACGGTTTCAATATTATGGATTTTTCCGTTAACGCGCAAGTTTTTTTTGAGATTTGTTTAAATGCCATTTAATCGTCAATCCAAACGTCTAACTCCTAACTTTTAACTTCTAACTTCTAAATCCTGATTCCTAACTCCTAATTTCTAACTCCTAAATATCTCACTCTTCCGTTCCCACCAACCAAACTTCGAAAATGAGCGTGGCAAACGGCGGAACAGGGCCAACCTGCCGGTCGCCGTAGGCAAGGGGCGAAGGAATGATAAGCGTTGCGCGGCCGCCTTTTTTCATTCGTGCCACGCCTTCTTCAAGTCCCTGAATCACTTGCATTGAGCCCAAACGGAACTTCAGCGGCTCACGACGGCTGTACGATGAGTCGAACACGCGGCCGTCGAGAAAACTGGCTTCGTAATGAATGGCCACCATTTTGCCGGGAATGGGTGCCGCACCCGTACCTTTCTCAGTTTCAATGTAATAAAGGCCGCTCATTGTTGGTTCAATGTCGATATTGTTTTTCTGAAGATACTCGCTGAGCAACAGGTCTTCTTCTCGTTCGCCGGCAATGCGTGCGGCTTCGCGGTCGCGCTCAAACTCTTCGCGGCTAATCACGTCGACCATTTTAACCGAAACCGTCAGCAGACTGTCGTTGGCCGGCGCCTGGCTGCCGCCGTAGAACCGCGCTTGCAGGCGGAAGTCGGCGCTGTCGCCTTTGTGCAGCATTAGCAGGCCTTCTTCAACCGACGGCTGCCCGTCCGGTGCCGCTTTCAGTTGCATTTTGAAAAGCGGTGTCTCGTCAACCGTCTGCCCTTGCTGGTTGCGGCACGTCAGACGGATGGCCACAATGTCGCCCACGGCGGGTTGCGGCGCGTCGGGGTTGGCGGCAACAATTTTGTATTCAAGGCCTGTCGGCGATGTGCTGAATTCGCTTGAGCACGATGCGGAAAATATTGATATTAAAGCAGATGCGATTATCGATAACTGTTTCATTGTGTAGATTGTTTGCCCAAAAATAAGCGATTTCAATCAATTATCGCCATTCGTTGTGTGCGGTGAGCCGAAAATCGCCATATTTGAATTCAAATTGCTGAAAAATGAAAACAGTTGTTCTCGACGGCTATTGCCTGAACCCTGGCGACCTTGACTGGTCTGTTTTTGAGCCGATTGGCCCGATTACGGTTTACGACCGCACACCCGCCGCTCTCACCGTTGAGCGCTCGAAAGACGCCGACGCGCTGCTCACCAACAAAACGGTCCTGATGGCCGAGAATATGTCGCAAATGCCTAATCTTAAATATGTTGGCGTGCTTGCCACGGGCTACAACGTTGTCGATTTACAATATGCCGCAAGCCGCGGAATTGTGGTTACCAACATTCCCGCCTACAGCACCGCGTCGGTGGCGCAAATGGTTTTCGCTCACATACTTAACATTACCAACTCGGTCGAGCACCACTCGCAACTTGTGC
>JAEEGK010000821.1_pt1 | contig 77462 bp, 58 predicted proteins | sample 8958771 | NCBI WGS metagenome assembly JAEEGK01 (sample SAMN16246547, study PRJNA631951) | gut metagenome | biome: gut microbiome; feature: rumen; material: SC-attached | host: Bos | place: Iran: Karaj | collected 2018-10
CGGCAGCGCCAAGGTCGATGTCAATATGCGATATGAGTGCCGCCAGTATGAGGACATGCTGCCCATGGTGTCGCGCACCGAGCAGCAACGTCGGGATGCCATGCTCACGGCCATCAACCTCTCGGCAGTCACACTTGGCGACTTCACTTTCACCGAGCACAAGCAGGGCTCTGCCACACCGCACATCGATGTGTCCATGCAGCTCGAGACACGCAAACTGGCCAACATCACCGGCTCGCGCATGTTCGTCCCGGTGGGACTCTTTCACAAGGTGAATGTGCCGCGTGAAATGCAGCAGCGCGTGCAGCCTGTCAATATCGACTATGGCTACGTTGATATCGACACACTGGTTGTGAGTATTCCCGAAGGCTTTGTGATTGAGGCCTTGCCGCAAGCGGTCAACGAGGTGACACCCCTGGGCGAGTTGTCCCAGACCTTCGAGGCCAATGATAACACCGTCACCATCGTCACCCGCTACCTGATGCGCGACGGCCGCTATCCCGCTACCGACTATGCCACCTTGCGCAAACTCAAGACAGCCGTCAAGAAGGCTTACGAGCAGCGCATCGTCCTCCGCCGGAAATGAGTGCCTACCGCAAGAGTCTGCGCCACAATCGTTTATCCTGTTTAATTCCCGTGATTGAACTAGAAATAGTCTAATTCGCTTATACTAGCCAAATTAGCATTAAAAATCATGCAGCCACGATGAAAATAGGCCGTTATTTTTGTGGTCTGTGTTATTTTAGCTAAATTTGTGGCACAAATCAAGCATTATCAATTCAATCACTAATTCACTATCACAATGAAAGAGTTAAAAGGAACCAAGACCGAGAAGAACCTGATGGAAGCCTTTGCTGGCGAGTCACAGGCCCGTAACAAGTACACCTACTATGCCTCCAAGGCCAAGAAGGACGGCTATGTGCAGATTGCTGCCATCTTTGAGGAGACGGCCAACCAGGAGAAGGAGCACGCCAAATTGTGGTTCAAGCACCTGCAGGGTGGCGCCGTGAAGGGCACCATCGAGAACCTGGAGGATGCTGCTGCCGGTGAGAACTTCGAGTGGACCGACATGTACAAGCGCATGGCTCAGGAGGCCCGCGAGGAGGGCTTTGATGAGATCGCCGCTCAGATGGAGGGCGTTGCCGCCATCGAGAAGTTGCACGAGGAGCGCTACCTCAAGCTGTTGAACAACATCAAGGAGGGCATCGTCTTCTCGCGCGACGGTGACACCATCTGGCAGTGCAGCAACTGCGGCCATGTGGTTATCGGTAAGAAGGCTCCCGAGATGTGCCCCGTGTGCAACCATCCGCAGGCCTATTTCCAGATCAAGGCTGAGAATTACTAAAAAATCTTTGCCCAATGGCACAAAAAGCTGGCGAGACTACGGTCTTGCCAGCTTTTTAATTAACCCCATGGCCCACAGTTGGCGGTAATTTAGTAATTTTGCCGCCATAATGAAAACCATAATTGACTTTCTGAAGAATTGGACCTTGCCGAGCGCTATCGTGTCGGGCACGGTCATCTACCTGATATTTTACTGGGTGCGAGCCCTCGACCCGGTGAGCGAGGTGATGGAGCCGATATTCGACACCATCTTGCCGCTGTTCATGAGCCTCATCCTGTTCACGACGTTCCTGCGCGTGGATTTCCACAAGATGCGGCCCGCGATGTGGCACCTGTGGGTGACGGTGTTCCAACTGCTGTTCATCGTGCTCATCACCGCACTCATCATCGGCTTTAACATGCAGGGCAAGGACCTCATTCTCATGGAGGGCATCTTGACGTGTGTCATCTGCCCGGGAGCTAGCGCTGCGCCTGTGGTGACAGGCAAGTTGGGCGGCAACCTCGAGACGATGACCACCTATGTGTTCCTGTCCAACCTCGTGACTGTGGTGGCGGTGCCCGTCGTGTTCCCGCTCATCGACAAGGGGGTGGACATCAGTTTCTGGGTCGCCTTTGGCATGATCATGTATAAGGTGTTCCTCGTGCTCGTGCTGCCGCTCATTAGTGCCTATCTGGTCAAGCACTACCTGCCGCGCGTGCAGCAACGTTTGGTCGCCATCCAGGACCTGTCCTTCTATATGTGGGGCATTTCGCTGACCATCGTCACGGGCTGCACCGTGAAGAACATCATCAACAGCGGGGCGCCTGTGGTATTCCTCATCACTATCGCCGTTGTGTCGTTACTCATCTGCCTGGCGCAGTTTGCGGTGGGACGTTATATTGGTCATTTCTTCGGCACCGTCATCGAGAGCGGCCAGGGTTTGGGCCAAAAAAACACCGCCTTTGCCGTGTGGATCGCCTATACTTACCTGAGTCCCCTGTCGGTGGCTGGTCCCGGCTGCTACATCCTGTGGCAAAATGCCATCAATAGCCTGGAGATATGGCACCACCGAAAAGTCTCTGAACGACAATCCAAACCTCACGCAGAAGCGCTAAAACGCTAAGATTTAATTATTACCAGTTTATGAAGAAACTCATCAATCCATACCTCGACAAGGAGGGTTACAACTGCTTTGGCTGCAGCCCGACCAATCCCATCGGCCTGCACCTGGAATTCTGGGAGGACGGCGAGGAAGTCGTCACCACATGGTCGCCCTGCCTCAACTATGATGGATGGGTCGAGACCCTGCACGGCGGCATCATCAGTACCCTCATCGACGAACTTGCCAACTGGGTGCTTTCACGTCGCCTGCAACTTGCCGGTGTAACCACCAAACTAGAGGTGAAATTCCGCCGACCGGTTTCCACACGTGACCCGCAAATCACCCTGCGCGGCCGCATCACCGGCAATGTGCATAACTTTTACACGGTCCACGTCACCCTGCACGACAGCCAGGGCCGCCTGTGCGACGAGGGCAATGTGACCTACTGCATGTTTGATAAAGAACGTTCACGGGAAATGGGCTTCACTGCCTGCCTCACCGAGGACGAAGCTCGTTCTTAATCTACCATAGCAACATCAATGGCACCGTGCTATCGCACGGGAAATTAAAACAAATTCTATTTTGTGCTGGCCACGATCATTTGGGCGGCGGTATCGGTACACACGTTAGTGCCCAGGCGGTCGGCAAGTCGGCGGTAGCCGTCGAGCTGTGCAGTGCGCTCGGCCGAGTCTGCCAATAGTTGCGTCAAGTGGGCATCGATGCTGTCCACGGTACACAAGTGCATCAGCAACTCAGGGATGAGAGGTTCGTCAAGAATCAGGTTGGGCAGTGTAACATATTTTCCACTCAACAGGCGGCGATAGAACTTATAGGACCACTGGCTGCCGTTAAAACGGTAACAAGCGACCTGAGGTGTGCCCAGCAAAGCGGTTTCTAGGGTTGCGGTGCCCGATGTCACCAATGCCGCATGGGCATGATAAACCAGCTGATAGGTCGCGTCACGCAAGACGGGAACACTGGCATCGCCCATCACTTCGCGATAGAGCGCGTCCTCGATATTGGGTGCTCCCGCCACTACGGCTTGAAACTCGGGATGGCGGGCTGCCGACTCTAGCATCAGGGGCAGATTGTCGCGAATTTCACGCACGCGAGATCCTGGAACAAGGGCAATGATGGGATGGTCAGAAAGACCGAAATCTTCGATGAAATCGGGAAAATTTGGAAAATTTTCCTTGGCTTGAGCCACTTCTTGTACCGTGGGGTTACCCACATATTCCGCCTTGTAACCATGCTTACTGTACCACTCAGGCTCAAAGGGCAAAATGCAGTACATGTGGTCCACATAGCGACGGATATCACGCACACGCCACTGTTTCCACACCCACACCTTGGGCGAAATGAAATAATGCACCGGAATACCAAGATTGTGGGCAAACTTAGCCACCTTGAGGTTAAATGACGGATAGTCCACCAATATCACCGCATCGGGTTTCCACTCGTCAATGGCATGACGCGCCTTTCCCAAGAAACCCAAGATTTTGCCCAAGTGCTTAATCACGTCCATGAAGCCCATGTAGGCCATGTCGCGGTAATGGATAATCGCTTGAACCGATGCCTGAGCTTCCATCATGTCACCACCCAGGAAGCGGAACTCAGCCTGGGGATCATGCTGCTTGAGTGATCCCATCAGGTGAGAGGCATGAAGGTCACCCGAGGCCTCGCCGGCGATAAGGAAATATTTCATGGCTAGCGGCGTTTTAATGTGATAAAGTCAAACTCATAGGCATTGCGGTGATCGCTCACGTGGTGCTCACGGCTTACTTCCTGCCACTGGCTCATGTCCAGCTTGGGGAAAAACACATCGGCGCTCGCCCAACGGGCATGGATGCGGGTGAGGTGCAACACCTCGACCCGTGGCATAGCCAACTCATAGATCTGCGCCCCACCGATAATAAATACCGTATCGGTTTGAGCGGCGGCGATGGCTTCGTCAAGGTTATGGGCCACTGTCACGCCGGGATAGGCCCATTTCGGGTCACGGGTGATCACGATGTTCTGCCTGCCAGGAAGCGGGCGACGCGGGAACGACTCAAAGGTCTTGCGCCCCATGATAATGCTGTTGCCCATCGTCACCTCCTTGAAATGGCGCATATCGGCCGGCAAGTAGCACAGCAACTCGCCCTGGCGCCCAATGGCTCCATTCTCGTCAATCGCCACTATCGCATGTATCGCTTTCATTGTCTCTCTAACCTTTAACCTCTAACCTCTAATCAGCGCCGATAGCGCTGATTAGACCGAAACAACGCCCTTGATTGCGGGCCAGGGATCGTAGCCCTCAAGGGTGAAGTCCTCATACTTGTAGTCAAAGATGCTCTTGACCTCGGGGTTGAGCACCATGCGCGGCAGCGGGCGCGGCTCACGCGAGAGCTGCTCCCTGATTTGATCAAAATGGTTACGGTAAATGTGGGCGTCGCCAAAGGTGTGGATAAATTCACCCGGCTCCAAGCCCGTGACGTGAGCGACCATCATCAACAGCAGTGCATAGCTGGCAATGTTGAACGGCACACCCAGGAACAGGTCAGCACTGCGCTGATACAGCTGCAGGCTCAATTTGCCCTGAGCCACATAGAACTGAAACAGTGAGTGGCAGGGCGGCAATTTCATCGTGGGCACCTCGGCTACATTCCAAGCGCTCACCATGATGCGGCGACTGTCGGGCGTCTTTTCGATCTGATCAATGACCTGGGCAATCTGGTCGATGGTGCCGCCGTGGCCATCGGGCCACGCGCGCCATTGGCTGCCGTAAACGGGCCCTAAATCGCCGTTCTCGTCGGCCCACTCGTTCCAAATGCGCACCCCATGCTCCTGCAACCAGCGCACATTGGTGTCACCGCGCAGGAACCACAACAACTCATAGATGATGGATTTGAGATGTACTTTCTTGGTCGTGAGCAAGGGGAATCCATCTGCCAGATTGCAGCGCAACTGGTAGCCAAACACGCTACGCGTGCCGGTGCCCGTGCGGTCCTCCTTGTCCACACCGTGTTCCATCACATGATTGATCAGGTCTAGATACTGTTTCATCGGTTTATGGTTTTAATGATGACCACAAAGGTACGAAAAAATCTGACATTCTAACCAATACATGAAAAAACACAAGACAAAGCGTTAAACGTGCGTTAACGCTTTGTAACGGTAGCCCATAGCAGAATCGAACTGCTCTTTCAAGAATGAAAATCTTGCGTCCTAGCCGATAGACGAATGGGCCATACCTTGCTGAACAGCGGCACATGGAGTGCCGCCACCTAATTGCTTAGGCTTTGTTCAGCTTGTTGATGTGCTGAGCGAGCTTCGACTTAAGGTTTGCGGCCTTATTCTTCGAAATCACGTTCTTGCCAGCAAGCTTGTCAAGCATAGCGACCACCTTGGGCATAGCCTCGGTTGCTTCCTTGGCGTCGGTCATCTTGCGAATGTTGCGGACAGCATTGCGCATGGTCTTGCTGTAATAACGGTTGCGAAGGCGACGTGCCTCGCTCTGACGGATTCTCTTAATAGCTGATTTATGGTTTGCCATAATTTAATATAAAACGTTGATATTTAGTTGTAAATAAGTAGCCCATAGCAGAATCGAACTGCTCTTTCAAGAATGAAAATCTTGCGTCCTAGCCGATAGACGAATGGGCCATCTGGAAAAATTTTCCGAAAAAGCGACTGCAAAATTAGTAACATTTTTTGAATTGACAAAATTTAACCTCCCGAAAAGCAGAAAAAGTGCCGTTTTTGAGTATTTTATGGCTCCTGATTGCCGAATAATGAGTAAATTAGCGGCATGTATGAGAAATTGAAGGGCATCGTATTGAACACAATACGCTACAGCGACAAGCACAACATCGTGCATGTCTATACCGATGGCAGGGGGCTGATGTCCTTTGCCGTGCCACAGGGCAAGACCCACGCGGCACGGATGCGCAATGCCCTGCTCATGCCATTGTCGCTTATCGAGATGGAGGCTGCCGTGCGCCCCGGGCGTGATCTGGCCATGATGCGCGAGTTGCGACGCAGCTACGCGCTGGCTACCATCTACAGTGACCCCGTGAAAAACGCCATCGCCCTATTCATCAGCGAGCTGCTCACCCACGTCATCCAAGAGCCCGAGGGCAATGATGCCTTATTTCGCTACATCGAGCAATCGGTACAGTTATTGGAACAGATGCCTGGACAAGTCGCCAACTTCCACATCTGTTTCCTCTACCACTTGGGTGCCCATCTGGGCATCCAGCCCAATGTGGAGAGTTATCGCCAGGGCTACTGGTTTGACATGACCGACGGCGTGTTTGTGCCCTCTACCATGCAAGGCCACCAGCACCTGCCTCCACAAGAGGCCCAAGTTATTCATCTGCTGTCGCGCATGACATTTGCCAATATGGGCGTTTTCAGATTCAGCCGTGAGGAGCGCAACCGCATGCTTGACCTCATTATCAACTACTACCGGCTACACAATGCTGCGATTGGCACCCTGCGGTCGCCCGACATCCTCAAGCAGTTGTTCGTATAATAAATTAATAAGGACCTTAGAGGCATTAGTGCCCTTAAGGTCCTTATAATTATTAATGAGTGGATGCGAGGCTTTACCAGCTACCGCCTCCTCCGCCGCCACCGAAGGATCCGCCGCCGAAGCCGCCCCAGCCTCCGCCGCCACCCCAGGAACCGCCTCCGCTCCACGAGGAGCCACGTCCCCAGTCGCTACCATGGGTGATGATGATGGGACCACCCCAGGTGCCAGTGTCGCCGTTATTGCGGTTACCGTTGTTGCCCTGATTATTCTTGTGGGCAAGATATAAGAACAAGGCCAGGATAGCAATGAAGAGAATCAAGCTCAACAGCTCATCACCATCGCCTTGCTGGGCATAGTCCTCCTCGTTATACTCACCCACAGCGAGGTCGCGCACAACCTGTGCTCCGGCCCACACGCCGCCCAGGTAGTCATTCTCCTTGAAGTAGGGAATCATCTCCTGGTTGACAATGCGGGTGCTGGTGGCATCGGTGATGGCGCCCTCCAATCCATAGCCTGCAGCGATAAAGGCTTCGCCCTTGCTCTCGGCGGTCTTGGGCTTGATGAGGATGACAACGCCGTTGTTGTTGCCTTTCTTGCCTACACCCCATTCTTCACCGATTTTGTAGGCCATCCATGCCTTATCATAGCCTCCAAAATCATCCATCGTGACCACACAAATCTGGTTGCTAGTCTCCATGGCGATCTTCTCCAGCGAATCTTCAAGCCACTGGCAATTTCCCAGGATGCCGGCAAAATCGTTGACCAACCGTGGCGGATTAGGGCGCTCGGGCACCTGTGCCAGCACCGTTATTGCGGTGAAGCACAGTAGCATGACCACTGTCATGTGACGCATCGCTCTATTCCATGTTGCCATAGTCATCGTCGTTGTGGTTATCGGGCTCGTCATCATCAAAGCCGTCATCAAAGGTGACCTCGTTACTTAATTCGTTCTCGTCGTCACGCTCGCCAGGGAAGTATTCTGACAAGCGCTCACCGATGCGGGCAATAATCTCACACAGGCCGTCGACGGGCCGTCCAGCCTTGAGGTAACGGCCCAGTTCCTCTACCTCGCCGTCCCAGAACCCCTGGGGTACCACGTCATTAATGCCGGTGTCACCGAGGATGGCAAACTTGCGGGCATCATAGGCGACGAATATCAGCACGGCGTTACGGCGCTTGGTCGTGTAGAGATGCAGGCGGTTAAACGTGCGGGTTGCACGTTTCATGACATCACCGCGGCAACGGGGTGTCACATGGACGCATATCTCGCCCGTGGTATGACGCTCGGCTGCGGTGATGGCATCGGCAATGCGCCGCTGACCCTCACTGGGGATGAAATCGGCCAGTGCCATGTCTTAGTTACTGGTACCAAAGTCCACCTTGGGAGCCTTGTCGGCACCCTCTTGAGCCTGGAAGTAAGGCTTCTCGCCAAAGTTGAAGATGCTGGCGATGATGTTGGTGGGGAAGGTGCGACGGGTGGTGTTATACTCCCTAGCCACCTCGTTGAACTTGTTGCGCTCAACGGCAATGCGGTTTTCTGTACCCTCCAACTGGTTCTGCAACTCCAGGAAGTTCTGATTGGCCTTCAAGTCGGGATAGGACTCGCTCACAGCGATGAGTCGGCTCAATGCGCTGGTTACTTCGCCCTGTGCCTCCTGATATTTCTTCAGGTCTTCGGGGGTCATGTTAGCCGGATCGATGGTCACCTTGGTGGCGTTAGCACGTGCATTGATCACGTTCTCAAGGGTCTCTGACTCATGCTTGGCATAACCCTTGACGGTCTCTACCAGGTTAGGGATAAGGTCAGCACGGCGCTGATACACATTCTCTACCTGTGCCCAAGCGGTTTCTACATTCTCTTGTTGTTTCACGAGACCGTTATAGCCGTTCTTTACCCAGCCAAACAAAGCGAGGGCGATCACGCCCAGGACAATCAGTCCAATACATCCTTTTTTCATAGTTTCTTTATTTTTAATATGAATAGTGTTTTCTAATTGATTACAAAACGCAAATTTACACATAACCTTGTAAACTACTGCAAGACTCATGCCAGTTTTTTCACCATATCGTCCAATTTTGTGCTTTTTGACCTGGTTGGAGAGTCCTTAAAAAACAACAACTGCCTGTAGGAACTGCAGCTATGATTTGCCCAACTGACTTTTTTGTAGTACTTTCGCCACGGCAAACCAGTGACGGTCTTAACTGCAGATGAAAAAAACGCTTGACAACATAGCATTTTGGACGATTTACGGGATTTGGTACCTGTTATCGCTGCTGCCCATGTGGCTGCACTACCTGTTCAGCGACATCCTGTATCTGATCGTCGCCCATGTGTTGAGATACCGCCACCGCGTGGTGTGGAAAAACCTGAGCACCTCCTACCCCGACAAGAGCGAGCAGGAATTGAAGAAATTGCAACGGCAGTTCTACCGCCATATGTGCGACCTCGTCGCCGAGACGATAAAGTATACCACCATCAGTGACAAGAACATCATGCGTCGCATGACCTTCAAGGGCAGCGAACAGGTCGCCGAGATCCTGAACGGTGGGCAGTCGGTGGCCCTGCTGCTTGGTCACTACGGCAACTGGGAATGGGTGTCCTCTCTCGTGTTGTGGTTGCGGCCTCTGGTTAATGAAAATGTGATAATGGGGCAAATATACCACCCGCTCGAGAACAAGGTCTTTAACCGCGTGGTGCTGAAGACACGGGGGCGCATGGGGTCGGACAGTGTCGCCAAGAACGATACCCTGCGCTGGATTCTGGGCAACAAGCGCGACGGCCACCCCACCATTCTGGGTTATATTAACGACCAGGTGCCCAAGTGGGAGAATATCCACCATTGGCTCACGTTCCTCAACCATAAGGACACACCCGTGTTTACCGGTATCGAGCGTATTGTCCACTCCCAGAACCAGGCAGCCGTATATGTTGATGTAAAGCATGTGGGACGCGGGCGCTATGAGTGTGAGTACCACGTCATCACATGCCACCCCGAGCAAATGGGCGAGTTTGAATTGACCAACATCTACTTCCAGCGCATGGAGCAGACCATCAACCGCGCTCCCCAGTACTGGCTCTGGAGCCACAACAGGTGGAAACGCACACGCGAGGAGTTTGATCGCCGTTTCAAGGTCGTGCGCGGACGTGTAGTGGAGAAATCCCCCGATGAAACATGAGGATGATTTGCTCATTCAAGGAAAAACTCCTACCTTTGCACCAAATAAAAGACTAATTAACTTACAACTTAAAACTGAAAGAATCATGAACCGACTTTCGGACCGACTTAACGCACTGGCACCTAGTGCCACCCTAGCCATGTCACAAAAGAGCAGCGAGCTGCGCGCTCAGGGCGTGGACGTGATCAACCTCTCGGTGGGCGAGCCCGACTTTTTCACCCCCGACCACATCAAGGCCGCTGCCAAACAGGCCGTTGACGACAACTTCTCGTTCTACTCACCCGTTCCCGGCTATCTGTCACTGCGACAGGCCGTATGCGAGAAACTGCGCCGCGAGAATGGCTTGGAATATACCCCCGACCAGATCGTCATTGGAAACGGTGCCAAGCACGAACTGTGCAACGCCATCATGGCCCTCATCAATCCGGGCGATGAAGTCATCATCCCCACCCCGGCATGGGTAAGCTATGTGCAGATGGTCAACCTCACGGGCGGCAAGAGCGTGCTCCTGCCCTCGAGCATGGAAAAGAACTTTAAGGTGACCGCCGCCGAACTCGAGGCCGTCATTACCGATAAAACCCGACTCATCATCATCTGCTCACCCAGCAACCCCAGCGGCGCCATCTACAGCCGCGACGAGCTGCAGGCCATTGCCCAGATGCTTGAACGTCACCCCCAAGTGATGGTCATCGCCGATGAGATCTATGAGCACATTAATTATGTGGGCCACCACGAGTCGCTCGCACAGTTTGGTGCCATCAAGGAGCAGGTGGTTATCGTTAACGGTGTGTCCAAGTCCTATGCCATGACGGGCTACCGCATCGGTTACATCGCTGCACCGCTTTGGGTCGCTAAGGCTGTGACCAAACTGCAAGGCCAGTACACCAGCGGCGTTTCGTCCATCGCCCAAAAGGCTGCCGAAGTGGCTTATAACGGACCGCAAGACTGCGTCGAGGAGATGCGCGTCGCCTTCCAGCGCCGTCGTGACCTCATCGTGGGCCTCTTGCAACAGATTCCCGGTTTTGAGCTGAACATGCCCGAAGGTGCCTTCTATGCCTTCCCCAAGGTTCAGGCCTATTACGGCAAGCGTTGTGGCGACACCGTCATCAACGATGATAACGACCTCGCCCTCTACTTGCTCAACGAGGCTCACGTCGCCACCGTGGCCGGTAGCGCCTTCTGCTGCCCGGGTTACATCCGTCTGAGTTACGCCACCAGTGACGAGAACCTGCGCGAGGCCGCTAAGCGCATTGCTGCTGCCCTCGCTAAGCTCGCATAAGACATATTTACATACATCATCAAGCTGCCCGCCATGAGTCAATCATGACGGGCAGTTTGATTAATAGCGTGATGTCACTCGCTTACTTCACGAGAATCTTCTTGCCGTTGTGGATGTAGATGCCAGGAGCGGTGGGAGCCTCACTGGGAAGACCCATGAGGTTGTAGTACAGATTGTTGCCCTGGGTTGCACTGATTTCCTCAATGGCACTTGGAGTTTCCTGGTGAGCGGGCATGAAGATAACAAGACCCTTGCTGGGATCGTCTACCTGATGGTAGATGACTTGCTCGATACTCTCCTCGTCCTGAACGGCCACGTTCCAGGTATTGCCCTGGGCATAAATGGTAGCGGTGCCATTGTTATACAGGTCACAATAGGTGCCGTCAAATCCGTTGTTCAAGAAGGTGTTGTTACCGGGGTTGTAATCCTCAGCCTCAGGATCCTCGACCTTACCCAGGTTGATGTTGGGCGCTCCACTGGGAACGGTGATGCCCCACAGGCCACCTTCCATCCAGTTACCCTCAATATAAATGTTGCTGCTACTGCTGCTGTCATAGATGCTGATGCAGCTGCCGCCGTTATTGGGGTTGGTCTCGTAGTGGTTGTCAACCATCGTATTGTTGAGGATGAAAGCATCTACCGAACCGATGGTGGTGATACCGTAGCGGTTGTCGGCGATGTAGTTGTTCTTGACGATGTTGGTGCCCGTGTGGCCCAATCCCACCATGTTGCTCAGGCCGATACCGCCCGACATGGTGAACTGACCGCCAATGACATCGTTGTCCTCGATAAGCACATCATAAGCGCCACCCACGGTCAAGTTGATTTGGGGCTTGTTGCGGTTGGAGGTGGTGTTGTGCCAGAACAAACAGTTGCGGATAATGATGCCAATAGGAGTGTTAGCACCATTGCCGATAGCGTTGACAGTGTTCTCGATGAAATAGCAGTTCTCAACGATGTTGTTGTCACATGAAGCGTTGAATGCCAAGGCACCCGAGCTGTTCATCTTGCCGTTGTACAGGATAAAGGTGCAATTGTCGGCATGCAGGCTGCTATTCAGGCCACCGAAGGTCACGCCCACATACTCAAAAGTCACATTCTTCAACTCGGCATTGCCATTCTCGCCCAGCATCCAAAAACCCTTGGGGTTGGAGCCCTCGACATCGCGGGTAACGACGGCCGTGTCGGCAGGAGCAAAGTCAGCGTTACCATCAATGGTGATGCGTACGCCGTTAGCCATCTTGATAACGGCATTGTTGTCCATTTGCAGCACGTCGCCCTCGCTGATGGTAAAGTCAGCGGCAACGAGATAGGAACCATCGTCCTGCATCGTCACGCCCGTACCCTCAATCTGGCTGAGCGAGTTAAAAGTGTACACGTTGCCCGTGCCGTCGCTGACGAACTCCTGGGCCATTGCTCCGGCTGCCATAGCTGCCATGAGCATCAATGCGTAGATTTTTTTCATAAAAAATAGTTGTTTTAGATAATTTGTTGAATAGAAATGATTAGCCATGAAACCATTAAGAAACAAGGCCCATGGCATTGCAAAAATAGTACTTTTTTAGCTATTGAATGAGCACATTATCATTTTAATTGAAAAAAATAGTACAGTAGGCCATAAGTATGCGGCATTTTTTATAATTTTGTCACCAAATTATTCATCTCTAAAAAACGATTTTTCCATGGATTATGGCATAATTAACATTCTGGCCTTACTGGGTTCAGTGTGTTTGTTCCTGTACGGAATGAAGATCATGAGTGAAGGCTTGCAGAAATCAGCCGGTAAACGACTGCGTTCTATCCTCGCCTGGATGACCAAGAACCGCTTTCTTGCCGTTGTCACTGGTGTCATCATCACAGCCTTGATTCAGAGTTCATCGGCCTCGGTGTCGATGGTGGTCAGCTTTGTCAACGCGGGCTTGATGCCACTGGAACAGTCGTTGGCAGTGAGCTTTGGTGCCGCGTTGGGTACAACGTTCACCGAGTGGATTATCGCCATCTTTGGCTTCAAGGTCAAGTTATCGGCATTCCTGTTACCCTTGCTGGCCTTTGCCGTCCCAATGCTGTTCATGAAACGCAGCAACTACAAGAACATCGGTGAGTTGCTCATCGGTTTTGTGTTCTTGTTCATGGGTCTCGACGCCATCAGTGCCAATGTGCCTGACCTTTCCAAGTCGCCCGAGGTGTTTGCCTCGCTGCAGCAGTATACCTCGATGGGCTTCCTGTCCATCCTGTTCTTCACGCTGGTGGGTTGGATCGTGACCATGGTTATCCAGTCGAGTGCGGCGACCTTTGCCATCGTGCTCATCATGGCGGCTAAGGGCTGGATCTCGTTTGACATCGCCTGCGCCATGGTGCTGGGCGCCAGCATCGGTACCAGTATCACGCCATTGCTGGCATCGCTGGGCGGTAACGCCGAGGCCAAGAAAGCGGCCTTGGGCCACGCATTGTTCAACCTGTTTGGCGCCATCTGGGTGCTGATTATCTTCCATCCGTTTGTGTCGATGGTGACCTGGGTGGTTAAGGACTTATTCCACTTGGGTGACCCCCTGGCATTATATAATAGTGTGAAAGCTGGAGCCAGTGTCGAAGAAGGAGCGTTGATGCAGGAACAGGTGGCTATGTCAATCGGCATGACCATGTTCCACACCATCTTCAAGCTGTGCAACCTATTGATCATGATTTGGTTCACCAAGCTTTACACCAAGTTGCTCAACGTCCTTGTCAAGAGCCGCAAGAAGGAGGACGAGGAATTCCAGTTGAAGTATATCCAGGGTGGTCTTATGAGTGCCAGTGAGTTGAATATTGCTCAGGCTGAGCGGGAGATTGTTGTGTTTGCTGAGCGCGTTGAGCGTATGTTGGGTATGGTCAAGAGCCTGGTACACACCAAGACCGGCACACCCGATTTCAACAAGATCTTCGCACGCATCGAGAAATATGAGGATATCACCGACAGGATGGAATTTGAGATCGGCAGCTACTTGAATAAGGTGCTTGACGGTCGCCTGAGTAGCAGGGCTAAAATCCGAGTTGCCAGTCTATTGAGTATCATCAGTGAGCTCGAGAGCGTGGGCGACAGCTGCAACAACATCGCCAAGGCTCTCGTGCGCAAAGAGGAGGCCGACGCCCACTTCAACGAGTACAACTATGCCAACATCGATGTGATGCTCAAGCTCGTGAGCGAGGGCATGACCAATATGCTCGCCGTCCTGAGCGACCTGGATAACGTCACTCCCGAGGATTTGATGCGCAACTACAACAAGGAGCGCGAGATCAACAACTTCCGCAACCAGTGCCGCACCGAGAATATCGAGAACGTCAACCAGAAGAAGTATCCCTACAAGGCGGGTATCTTCTACATGGATATCGTCTGCGAGGCCGAGAAGGTGGGCGACTTTATCGTCAATGTCATCGACGACATCGAGGACATCATGCGTAGCAACGTTGCCCCGGGTAGCGGCATAACCATTGGTGAGCTGAATCCCGAGAAGACCGCAAAGCCCACCGCCTAATATAAGGGCGATGATGATTCTGCCTGAATCTTTTATACAACAACTTCAAGGACTAGTCCCCACAGAGTGGGAGGCACTGGTGGATGCCATCACATCCACCGAGCCTAGCGTGGCCGTGCGCGTCAACGATGCGCGCGGCGCGACGGTACCCAATGGAACCCGCCAGGTGCCCTGGTGCAATCATGGCTTTTATTTGAATGACCGTCCTGCCTTCACATTTGACCCCGACTGGCATGCGGGACAATACTATGTGCAGGATGCATCGTCAATGTTTATCAGCCACGTGATCAAGCACTTTATCCATGAGCCGGTACGCTATCTAGACCTGTGTGCCGCTCCTGGTGGAAAGACTACAGCGGCCCTTCAAGCCTTACCCGCGGGGTCGCTGGTCGTTGCCAACGAGATTGTGCCGCCCCGAGCCCGTGTGTTGGCCGACAACATCATCCGTTGGGGCAATCCCCATTGCGTGGTGACAAGCAACGCGCCCGTCCATTATGGGAAATTGACGCATTTCTTTGACGTCATCGCGACCGACGTGCCGTGCAGCGGCGAGGGCATGATGCGCAAGGACGACGAAGCGGTGGCCCAATGGTCACCCCAACTGGTCGATCAGTGCGCCGAGCGCCAGCGCGGCATCCTCTCCGATGCGTGGAACGCCCTACGCCCTGGTGGACTGCTCATCTACAGCACCTGCACCTACAACCGCCAGGAAAATGAGGAAATCGCCGATTTCATCGTCAATGAATTGGGTGCTACCTCTCTTGAAGTACCCGTTGAGCCGTCGTGGAACATTCATCCGGCCATCGGCAGTGATTGCCACTGCTATCGCTTCATGCCGCATCGTGTAGACGGCGAAGGACTCTTTATGGCCGCATTCCGCAAGGATGGTAATGCCCCACGCCAGGATATCCGCATCAAGGGAAAAAACACGAAAAAATGCGATGAAATCGGGAAAAATTGGCTCGATAGCCCCGATGATTTCGCCATAGAACCACAGGGAAACCTTTATGTCGCCACTCCCATGGAATGGCGTAACGAGATTTCAGCCTTGCGCGCTTCGCTCAACGTACTGCATGCTGGCTTGGAACTAGCCACCGTCATGGGGCGCAAAACCATGCCCCACCATGCCCTGGCGATGTCATCGGCAAGAGCTGGCGAGGCATTTCCCGTCTGCGAGGTGGATTATTCAACGGCTCTGCACTACCTGCGTGGCGAGAGCATCGCTGTTGACGGTCCTCGCGGCTATGTCCTCATTGCCCATGAGGGTGCCGTGCTTGGCTTTGCCAACAATCTGGGCAACCGCGCCAATAATCTCTACCCCAAATCCCAACGCATCCTCAGCACCCACCTGCCCGACTCTAAACCCCAAGTGTTATAAGAAACGCTCACCCAACTATGGATGAGCGCTCCTATCACTAAATGAATCAGCTGTTTAACGTGAGTTCGATGAATTTGTCGTTTGTCGATCAGGGTGTTAGCTACACCCCCTCTTGGATAAGAGGGGGTGCCGCGGGAGCGGCGGGGGCGTTGATACTATCTAATATATAATTTGAGGACAAATCATACTCCTCCGGCGCTTCGCGCCACCTCCCCTATCTTAGGGGAGGAGTTGATAGACAGCACTTTATTTTTCATCGAATTCGCGCTGTTTATAGGTTCAGGTAACCTTTCAATGCTTCGACATATTCCTCGAAGGCCTTGCGGCCCTGGTCAGTGACCTGACACGTCGTGCGGGTCTTCTTACCGGCAAACCCTTTGGTGACGGTAATATAACCGGCGGTGGAGAGTTTGTCGAGCTGCACACTCAGGTTCCCGGCGGTGGACTCGGTCTGCTCCTTGAGGTAGACAAAGTCGGCCTCGTCCACGTTCATCAGGATGGACATCACCGCCAGCCGCAGCTGGGAGTGAAGGATGGGATCCAACTCTTTCATCGCTGCAGCTTGGCTTTATGGTTAATGATGTGGCCAGGGATAATCATCATGCAGATGAACGCAATGATGAACAACGGCAGAATCATGTTGGCATACAAGGGAACCTCAGCAGCAATGCAGCATACAATGAAGATGCCACATGCCAGACCGATAGCACCGCCAGCCACCAGCGACTTCTCCTTGATGACAATGCCCTGTGCCATCTCGGCCATCGGCACGATAATGAGTGCGAAAGCAAACATCATCTTCCAGGCATCGTAGCCCTTCAGCAAACTGAATCCCAAGCAGAACAGCGTTGCAACGAAGGCCGATACACCTACAATGGTCCAAATCTGCGAAGTGAGTTTATCGGAATAACTCTTCACACCAGATTTAACCCGTTGCTTCTTATCCATGATGGGAGTGGCAATACCACCGATAACACCGATGGCGAACCACAACCAGTTCCATGCTGGATTGTGAGTTTTCACTAACAAAATCCATACCAAGGCTGCAACTACTACCGACAGGTAACCCCACATCAGCATGATGTTGCCGTCGCCCACATAGCGCTCACGGGTGCGCTGAATCATCGCGGTAATCAATTCGAGACTCTCTTTCTCGGTCATTTTCTTGTCTTCCATAACTTGAATTGTTTTTAAATTTGGTTATAAAGCGGTTTAAAATATAAACTAAAACTCTCCGAAAAAAGAACAGCACTCGCGATTACCGTTCTTAATTTCACGTTGCAAAGATAAAGCGGTTTATTTTATAAACCAAATTTTAGACCAATATTTAACCTTTATTAACATATTTTCCCTCCATATCGCCTATTCTTCAATCTTGTTATCTATATGTAGGGCCTCGCCTTGGCGTGGCCAGTACCCTGAACATTTACCTCTATAGCGGCCACGCCAAGGCGAGGCCCTACTTTCCTAACGGTACTTTTTGCGGACACCAATAATAAAGTTTAGTGGCTAGAGAACACCTTCTAGCCACTAAACTTTAAACGCTAAACTTCATGCGGTCTGAGCCGCGTGAATAGATTACCCTACTTGGCAACCAGGCTTGACGGGACCTGTCGGGCCGATGACCACGAGGCGGCCACCAGCGTCCTCAGCACTTAGGATCATACCCTGGCTCTCAATGCCCTTGAGTTTGCGGGGCGGGAAGTTGGCGATGAAGCACACCTGCTTACCCACCAAGTCTTCGGGCTCATACCACTTGGCGATGCCGCTGATGATGGTACGTCCAGCCATGCCATCGTCGATCGTGAACTTCAACAGTTTGTCGGCCTTTTTCACCTTCTCGCATTCGAGGACGGTGCCCACACGGATGTCGAGCTTGGCAAAGTCGTCGATAGAGCAAGAGGTGGTGACGGGCTTGGGCTTGAAGTTATTAATGATGTTCTCCTGCTTGATGCGCTCCAAACGCTGAATCTGAGCATCGATGACGCTGTCCTCGATCTTCTCGAACAACAGCACGGGTTGCTCTAACTGAAGTCCAACGGGCAGGATATCAATGTCGCCCAGGCGGTTCCAATCGACCCTGTCCATACAGAGCATGCTACGCAGTCTTGCCGCACTGAAGGGCAGGAAAGGCTCGAAGGCGATAGAGAGGTTGGCGGAGATCTGCAGGGCCAGGTTCATGATGGTCTGCACACGTGCCATGTCGGTCTTGGCCAATTTCCAAGGCTCGGTGTCGGCGAGGTACTTGTTGCCGCAGCGTGCCAAGTCCATTGCATCCTTGAGGGCCTCACGGAAGTGGAAGTGCTCGATGTGGTCACTCAGCACGGCTTTCACGTTCTTGAACTCCTCGATGGCAGCACGGTCCACGTCGGTGAGTTCGCCGGCCTGGGGCACGATGCCCTCACAGAACTTGTGTGTCAGCACCAGGGCACGGTTCACAAAATTGCCCAGGATAGCCACCAACTCGTTGTTGTTGCGAGCCTGGAAATCCTTCCATGTGAAGTCGTTATCCTTAGTCTCAGGAGCATTAGCAGTGAGCACATAGCGCAGCACGTCCTGCTTGCCCGGGAAGTCCTTGAGATACTCATGCAGCCAAACCGCCCAGTTGCGGCTGGTTGAAATCTTATCGCCCTCGAGGTTCAAGAACTCGTTGGCAGGCACATTGTCGGGCATTACATAGTCGCCATGGGCCTTCATCATCGTGGGGAAGATGATGCAGTGGAACACGATGTTGTCCTTGCCGATGAAATGAATCAGGCGCGTATCCTGCTGCTGCCACCATTGTTGCCACGTGCCCCAACGATCGGGCTGGGCATCGCACAACTCCTTGGTGTTGCTGATATAGCCGATAGGAGCGTCGAACCATACATAGAGCACCTTGCCCTCGGCACCCTCAACAGGCACGGGGATACCCCAGTCCAGGTCACGGGTCATGGCACGGGGCTGCAGGCCGTTGTCAAGCCATGACTTGCACTGACCATAGACATTGGAGCGCCACTCCTGATGACCCTCGAGAATCCACTCCTTGAGCCATCCTTCATACTCATTGAGAGGCAGGAACCAGTTAGTCGTATCCTTGAGAACAAGGGGATGGTCACTATCCTTAGCATGCGGATTGATGAGCTCAGTGGGGTCCAGGTCACGGCCGCATCCGTCCTCACACTGGTTCCCCTTGGCGGCGGGATGGTGGCAATAGGGGCACTCACCCTCCACGTCGCGGTCGGTAAGGAACTTGCCGTCCTGCTCGTCATAGAACTGCTTGGTGGTCTTCTCGATGAGTTTGCCATCATCATAGAGTTTGCGGAAAAACTCAGCGGCAAACTGATGATGCGTTTTGGAGGTAGTGCGGCTATATATATCGTATGAGATGCCGAATTCATCAAACGAATCCCTGATTAACTCGTGATAACGATCTACAACCTGCTGGGGGGTAATACCCTCCTTGCGGGCGCGCTGTGTCACGGGAACACCATGCTCATCACTGCCACCCACAAAAAGCACGTTCTCGCCCTGCAGGCGCAGGTAACGCACATAGATGTCGGCGGGAACATAAACGCCAGCCAGGTGGCCGATGTGAACAGGACCATTAGCATAGGGCAACGCCGTTGTTACTAGCGTGCGCGCAAATTTCTTTTCTTTCTCCATTTTATTGTGATTTTAATCTTAATTGTCATCGTTGAGCCTGCAAAGTTACTAAAAAGATTGCACATTGTAATGCTAATCAATAAAGTAGGTGACTAAACCTACATTTTTTATTATTTAAGGCGTCGATTGCAGCGTTTTTGAGCCTTTTGTCAATGATTTTACCGATTTTGGGTAGTTTTTCATTGTCATGTCAAGAAAAATTGGTAATATTGCTTGCTGAAACTAATTTAATCTCTCCAAATGATATGAACAACAACTATGATCCAAGGGCTATTGCCCAAACTATTGATGTCGATGAACTGTATGACTTGGACATCACAATCGCCAAGTTTATCTTACCCCGCCTGATAGCGTATAAGCAGCACTGTGAGCGCACTCCCCGCATGACGATGACCCGCGAGGAATGGGATGAAATCCTTGACAAGATGATATATGCCTTTGAGCGTATCGCTTGCCAAACCGAGGAAGACACCCCCGAGTACAAGGCCTACATCAAGGCTATCTGGAACAACGAGGAAGACCTGACAGACCTCAAGCGTGCAGCCAAGGCCTCGCTCAAACCCATCAGTGAAGGTCTGTCGCTCTACCACAAGTACTATCGCAACCTGTGGTGGTGATTTACTAGGTTAAAGGTTAGATAAAGGTTACAGGTTAGAGGTTAAAGGTTAAAGAATGGCTAGCACCTAACACCTAAAGCCCAATAGCTAGCACCTAAAGCCTAAAACCTAAAACCTAAAATGCAATTTCAAGACTTGATGTCCGTTATTAAAGAAAAAACAGGAAATTGACGATGAAACGGACGATTTTATTGCTCATGGCCATGTTGTTGCTGGCTCCCGCAGCCATGCGAGCCCAGGACAACGAGTCGCTTTATAGCGGCTGGGGTGCCGGTGTGCAGCTAGGAGCTGGTGGAATGGTACCGACAGGGTCGCTTGCCGATGACCTCAAGGGTTGCGCCTTTTTCACTGGAGGCCTCACTGTGGAGTATAACCGAGTACGTCTCAAGATAGACCTCACCTATAGCCAACCCTCGTTCAAGAACGAAAACCCCTACGCCGTCTATGACGACCAGGGCCGCAACCTGCAGCTTAATGGCACAGCAAGCACGACCTCACTCGGCATGAGCTGCCAGCTGGGATACACCGTGTGGCAAAGCGGCAGGTTCAGGGTCACTCCCTGTGTGGGCGTGAACTTCAACCGCCTCAACTGGGACATCAACCACATCAAGTGGGAAGCCGACGAGCAAGGCGAGGTTAAGCCTCTCATCGATGATGTGACCGACGTGCACGAGAATACCACAGGCTTGACCGCCAGCGTGGACTTCGACATCAGGCTCGGAGGCAAGTTTGTCGACATCGGTAGCGGTAAAAGCCACTACACGTCAACGGTGCGCGTCACCCCGTTCATTACCCACGCCGGCTACAGCAACCTGTCACCATCGGTCAAGGGTAACTGGATAGGTCTCGCCGTCAGCTATACGGGCTTTTTCCGCCTCATTTCCCGATGATTGGAAATTTATTGGCATCGGGTTTGCACAATTTTTTCATAAAATTTGCGGCGCCTCAACCATCAAAATAAACTTCATGGTCTTCGGCTTGCACAATTTTTAACAAAGATTTCTTGCTAGGATTCATTTCTTTATTCTATCTTCGCCGCCAAGAAATGAAACGGTTTTTCCTCATATTGGCTATTGCCGTGGTAATGACGGCTTTAACGGACGCTAAAGCGTACGCAGCTCCTGCTGTGGAGGATCCGCTCGATAACATCGAGCTGCCATCGGTGCTGCAAAAGACCTTTGCCGGCTACTATCATTTCATCGAACCTTCGACGGGCGACACGCTCGCCATGGTTGTCTTCAATCCCATTATCATCTATCCTCGCGAGCGTTTCCGCAACAAGGCTGAAGAGAAGCTGTACTGGAAGACCGTGCGCGACGTGAAGAAGACCCTACCCTATGCCAAACTCATCAGTTCCACATTGCTGGAAACCTATGAGTATATTGACACCTACCAGACACAAAAGCAAAAACAGGCCTACCTCAAGCGCTTTGAGAAAGAACTGTTCAACCAATACAAGCCTCAGATGAAGAAGATGACCAAAAGCCAAGGCAAAATGCTCATCAAACTCATCAATCGCGAGACCAACCAGAGCAGCTATAGCATCCTCAAGGCCTTCTTGGGCACTTTTAGGGCTGGATTTTGGCAGACCTTCAGCAAATTCTTCGGCGCTAGCCTCAAGGCCGGTTACCATCCCAACAAGGACAAGCAGGACGCAATGATCGAGCGCATCTGCATCCGCGTCGAGCAAGGCGCATTGTAGCCTATTATCGCTCCCCCATCAAGGAAATAATAAATAACAATATAAAATAAGTGGCAGTGGGCATTGGCCCGCCGCCACTTACTAGTTTGATGGTTCAGTTAATGGTTTAGAGGTATTATCCTTAAGCTTATCCCAGTCGTTTCAGCTTCACGGTGAAGTGGCGCATCAGCGGGGCTTCCCACTCGATAGCCACACCACGGGTGATCTCATCACGACGATCATAGACGTTCTTCAATGCAGCGGCAATCACGTTCATGTGGTTGTCGGTGTAAACGCGGCGAGCGATACACAGACGCAGCAGGTCGAGACCGCCAAAACGGTTCTCGCGGGTCACGGGGTCACGGTCGGCCAGGATGTAGCCAATCTCACAACCACGGATACCAGCCTCGAGATACAATTCGCAGGTCAGGGTCTGAGCGGGGAATTCTTCCTTGGGCACGTTGCACAGCACCTTGTCGGCATCGATAAACAGAGCGTGGCCACCAACGGGACGCTGGTAAGGAATGCCATACTCGTCAAGCTTCTTGGCCAGATACTGTACCTGGTGGATGCGGGTCTCGAGCATCTCAAACTCGGTGTTCTCGTCAAGACCTACGGCCAGAGCATTCAGGTCGCGACCGTTCATACCACCATAGGTGATAAAGCCCTCAAAGGGGATGCAGAACAGCTTAGCGCCTTCATACCAATCCTGGTTGTTGGTAGCAATGAAACCACCCATGTTCACAACACCATCCTTCTTGGCCGACATCGTCATAGCGTCAACATAGGAGTACATCTCACGGGCAATCTCCTTAATGGTCTTGTCGGCATAGCCTTCCTCGCGGGTCTTGATGAAGTAGGAGTTCTCGGCAAAGCGAGCGCTGTCCATCACTACGGGCACACCATACTTGTGGCACAGTTCGCAGGTCTCCTTGATATTCTTCATCGATACGGGCTGACCACCAACGGTGTTGTTGGTTACGGTAAGTACCATGAAGGGGACGTTACCCTTGTTCTCGGTAAGCACCTTCTCCAGCTTCTCCAGCGAAACGTTGCCCTTGAAGGGAATTTCGAGCTGAGTGTCCTTAGCCTCGTCGATGGTGACGTCGATGGCCTTAGCCTTGCGGGCCTCGATGTGGCCCTTAGTGGTGTCGAAGTGAGCGTTACCGGGGATAACGTTGCCTTCTTTTACCAGATAGGAGAACAGCACGTTCTCAGCAGCACGACCCTGATGGGTGGGGATGACATACTTGAAGCCAAAGATGCGTTGTACAACACTCTCAAACTTATAGAATGAAGTAGCGCCAGCATAGCTCTCATCACCCAACATCATCTCAGCCCACTGACGGTCACTCATCGCGCCAGTACCCGAGTCGGTCAAGCAATCGATATAAACCTGCTCAGCCTTGAGCATGAAAACGTTGTTGTGAGCTTCCTTGAGCCACTGTTCACGCTCGGCACGGGTGCTCTTGCGAAGCGGCTCGATCATCTTGATTTTCCAAGATTCAGCAAATGGTAATTCCATTGATTATCAAATATTTAGGTTAAACTTTTTTACAATATTTTCTAAAAAATTGAACTCCCAAAAAGGTAATTATATTCAATTTTTATGCAAAGTTACGGCAACTTGGCGAACTGACAAAAAAACTGGCTGTTTTTTTGCCTCATTACTGTTTTTTAACATTTTTGGATTCATTGAGCATATATACAATCCATGGTTCCCTAGCTTCACAAGAGAAAACATGATATCGTATTAACTTATCGTGAGAAAGGTTAACAATAAAGGTTCAGTCTTAAGAAACTGAACCTTCTAATATTATATTTTATATATAATGTGAAACGAAGCTTACTGCTGGCTCGTGAGATACTCCACTAGACGGGCAACGGCACGGCCACGGTGGCTGATGCGGTTCTTGTCCTGCGGTGACATCTGGGCAAAGGTGCTACCATCACCCTCAAGGGGTTTGAAAATGCTATCATAGCCAAAGCCGCCAGTTCCATGGCGCTCAGTAAGAATTACACCCTCGACCTGTCCCTCGAACATGTGCAACTCATCGCCTTGCAATAGGGCGATTGCGGTGCGGAAACGAGCGGTACGGTCAGTGACACCCTGTAATTTACTCAACACCTTGTCAATGTTGGCTTCACTGTCATGGCCAGGACCAGCAAAACGTGCCGAATAAACACCTGGTTCGCCTCCCAAAGCGTCAATTTCCAGGCCAGTATCATCGCTGAAACAGTCATAGCCATAATGCTCCTTGACATATTGGGCCTTCATCTTGGCATTATCCTCAATCACATCGGCAGTCTCGGGAATATCCTCATGGCAGCCAATATCGGCAAGTCCAAGAATTTCATAACGGTCACCCAGCATCTGCCTGAGTTCCTGCAACTTGTGTGCATTATTGGTCGCAAAGACAATCTTCTTCATCACATTATTAATCAATAGGACCTATAAGTCTTATAGGACTTATAAGTCCTATATTGAAAACATTACACTACAACGTTAACAATCTTGTTGGGAACGACAATGACCTTCTTAGGCTGCTTGCCGTCAAGCCAACGTTCGGCACCGGCATCAGCCAGAGCGATACGCTGCACCTCATCTTGTGCGGTACCGGCTGCCACCTCGATGTTGTAACGGGGCTTGCCGTTGAACAGCACGGTGTATTTCACTGTCGATTCCTTGAGATAATCCTCGTTCCAAGTGGGCCACTGCGCATCACACACGGTGGTATCATGACCAAGCACATGCCACAATTCCTCGGCAATGTGCGGTGCAAAAGGCGCGAGCAGCACTACCAGCGGCTCATAGATGGCACGTGAACGGCACTTCATAGATGTCAATTCATTGACACAGATCATAAATGCTGCTACCGAAGTGTTGTAACTGAAAGTCTCGATGTCACCACTCACTTTCTTAATGAGTTTGTGCAGCGACTTGAGTGCTTCGGCACTGGGCTGCTCATCAACGAGTTGCATGGTGTCACCCTTGAAGAACAATGCCCACAGGCGTTTCAAGAAGCGGTTCACACCATCAATGCCATTGGTATCCCATGGCTTGCTGGCCTCAACAGGACCCAGGAACATCTCATACAAGCGCAGGGTGTCGGCACCATAGTGCTCCACTATGTCATCGGGGTTGACCACGTTAAACATCGATTTGGACATCTTCTCAATCGCCCAGCCGCAGATATATTTGCCATTCTCGAGGATAAACTCAGCATCCTTAAACTCAGGACGCCACTCACGGAACTTCTCGATATCCAGGGCATCGGTATGAACGATGTTCACATCCACATGAATGGGTGTCACATCATAGTCATCCTTGAGATTGAGAGAAACGAATTTATTGGTGTCCTTAATGCGATATACAAAGTTACTGCGACCTTGGATCATACCCTGATTGACCAGTTTACGGAACGGCTCAGCCTCACAAACATAACCATAGTCATAGAGGAATTTGTTCCAAAAACGGCTGTAAATCAAGTGTCCCGTGGCATGCTCGGTACCACCCACATAGAGGTCTACCTGACGCCAATACTCATTGGCTTCGCGCGATACAAGCTCCTTGTCGTTGAGCGGATCCATGTAACGCAGGTAATAGGCTGACGAACCGGCAAAGCCCGGCATAGTGTTCAACTCCAGCGGATGACCATCAGCAGTCACCCAATTCTTGGCACGGCCCAAGGGAGGTTCACCAGTCTCGGTGGGCAAGAACTTGTCCACTTCGGGAAGTTGCAAGGGCAACAGCGACTCGTCGAGGGCTTGAGGCTGATTGTTCTCATCATAATAGATGGGGAACGGCTCGCCCCAGTAGCGCTGGCGACTGAAAATGGCGTCACGCAGACGGTAGTTCACCTTAACGTGGCCGATGCCTGTTTCTTCAATATATTCTTTGGTCTTCGCAATAGCTTCTTTTACCTGGAGGCCATTGAGTTGTAGGCGTTCATTGGACGAATTGGCCATGATACCTTCCTTAGCGTCAAAGCTCTCCTCACTCACGTCGGCACCCTCGATAAGCGGAATGATGGGCAAATCAAAGTGTTTTGCAAAAGCATAGTCACGGCTGTCATGAGCAGGCACCGCCATAATGGCACCAGTACCGTAACCTGCCAATACATAGTCACTTATATATATAGGTATATTCTTGCCAGTGATAGGATTCACGGCATAACTGCCAGTGAATACGCCACTCACTTTCTTCTCAATCATGCGCTCGCGCTCCGTTTTATGCTTTACCTCATCGAGATAAGCGTCAACAGCAGCACGCTGGTCAGCGGTCACCACTTCATCGACGTAGATGCTCTCGGGAGCCAGTACCATGAAAGTCACACCAAAGATGGTGTCGGCACGGGTCGTGAAAATCAACAGACTCTTGTCGCTGTCGGCAACAGGGAAGGTCATTTCGGCACCCTCGCTGTAGCCAATCCAGTTGCGCTGAGTTTCCTTAATGGATTCGGTCCACTCGAGCGTTTCCAAATCACGCAATAAGCGACCAGCGTAAGCCGAAACACGCAAGCACCACTGGCTCATCATCTTCTGTTCTACAGGATAACCGCCTCGAACCGATACACCCTCACTCACCTCGTCGTTAGCCAACACAGTGCCCAACTTGGGACACCAGTTGACCATCGTATTACCCAAATAAGCGATGCGGTAGTTCATCAGCACATCATTTTTCTGTGTTTGAGTCATGTTGTTCCACTCCTCGGCAGTAAATGTGTCTGTACTATTGGTGTGCGCATTACAGCCCTCAGTACCATGATGATTAAAGTGAGCAATCAATTCCTCGATGGGACGTGCTTTATCCAGAGCAGTATCATAGTAGCTCTTGAACATCTGCAAAAATGCCCATTGGGTCCACTTGTAGTACGTTGGGTCACACGTTTTTACCTCGCGATCCCAATCATAGCAAAAACCTATTTTGTCCAACTGCTCGCGATAACGGGCAATGTTCTTGTTGGTGGTAATCTCAGGATGCTGACCCGTTTGGATAGCATACTGCTCAGCGGGAAGACCATAGGCATCATAACCCATGGGATGCAACACGTTAAATCCCTTTAACCGCTTGTAACGGGCATAGATATCACTGGCAATATAGCCTAGAGGATGACCCACGTGCAAACCTGCTCCCGATGGATAAGGAAACATGTCAAGCACATAGAACTTAGGCCTATTCGAGTCGATTTCACATTTGTAGGTGTTATGATCACGCCAATATTGTTGCCACTTTTTCTCTATCTCTTTATAATTATAGTCCATGTTAGTTTTTAGTCCTATTTATATATATGTTGTTAAATAACTTCACTTAATTATACCAAGCTCACGTGAGATATCAAGCATGCGCTGGATGGGTTTTACAGCGCGCTCGGCAATGCGCTTGCTTACCTTGATTTCAGGAGCCATAAACTTAAGCGAATTGTAAAGTTTCTCGAGCGTGATGAGTTTCATATACTCACACTCATTGCATGCACAAGTGCCGTCCTCGGGCGGAGCGGGAATAAACGTCTTCTCGGGACAACGGCGCTGCATCTCAAACAAGATGCCACTCTCGGTGCAAACGATGAATTCCTGGCTCTCATCATCAACGGCAAAATTGAGCAGTGCCTGGGTAGAACCCACCTTATCGGCCATGATGCGCACGGGCTTAGGACACTCGGGATGTACCAGCACCTTAGCTTCAGGATACTCCTTCTTTAACTCGGCAAGTTTAGCGGCACTGAATTTCTCATGCACATGGCAAGCGCCATCCCACAATAGCATCTCACGTCCTGTAATACTATTAATATAATTTCCCAGGTTGCGGTCTGGACCAAAAATGATTTTCTCATCCTCGGGCAGACTGCCTACAATCTCCTTAGCATTAGACGAAGTCACCACCACATCGGTCACCGCCTTGACAGCGGCACTCGTATTTACATAACTGATGACCGTATGATCGGGATGAGCTTTGACAAACTCCTCAAACTTGTCGGCAGGACAGCTGTCAGCGAGTGAGCATCCAGCACTCAGGTCAGGCACGATGACCGTTTTTTCGGGGCATAGGATCTTGGCCGTCTCGCCCATGAAATGTACGCCGCACAGGATGATGACCGGTGCATCTGTTTTCGCTGCCAGCTGAGCCAGCGCTAGGCTATCGCCGATGTGGTCAGCCAACTGCTGTATCTCCTCGCGCTGATAATAATGCGCCATGATTACGGCATTGCGTTCCTTCTTGAGGCGCAATATTTCTTTCTTCAGGTCGATTCCCTCCTCGATAGGCTCATCGACATATCCTTTGTCAAAATTCATTTTATATATTATTTAGTTTTAAGTTTTTTAAAATCTTTAAAATTCAACAATAACAATAATGCCTGTTAATTGTGTTGAAAACTTTTGTCAATAATACTTGGTAAATGCACTTATTAACCGTTTTTGAACTTTACTTATATGTTATTTACAAGCCTAATGACTGGTTAATAGAGCATTCAGTGTATTATTAACAGGGTGTAAACAACCTGCAAAGTTAATAAAATCTTATAGTTAATTGCCATAAAAGATGATGAAAAGCGTGTTTAAATGACAATAAAAAATACATGCAAACTTTTTTGGAAGGTTGAAAAAGAATAATAAGCAGAACAGTTTTTAATTTGTCAAGAGTTTTTTATTGTTTTTTTTCAAGTAGTTTTCAACATCAGTTGACAGGGTTATCGACAATAAATTTTATATCTTTGCACAGTCATTATATATAAAGTAATATGGCATTAAAGAAAACGATGTTGGAACTGCACCGGGTGGGTGTAGAAGAATATAAGGAAGTCGAGAAACTTCCTGTAACCTTGGTGCTGGATAATGTGCGCAGCGAGATGAACGTGGGATCGGTATTCCGCACGGCCGACGCTTTTCTTATTGAGCGGGTAATCTTATGCGGAATTACGCCACAGCCGCCCAAGGCTGAGATTCATAAGACTGCCCTCGGCGCCGAGGAGTCGGTTTCCTGGCAATATTATCCCACTACTCTTGAAGCTATAGGTCAACTTAAGGATGAAGGTTATCTCATTTGCTCAATCGAGCAGGTACATGACAGCGTGAGTTTAGAACACTTTATTGTTAATCATGGACAAAAGGTGGCAATTGTTTTGGGTAACGAGGTTAAAGGTGTGAGTCAAGAGGTGATTGATGGGAGTGACATGTGTGTTGAAATTCCTCAGGAAGGTACCAAGCACTCGTTGAATATATCGTGTTGTGCTGCTATTATAATGTGGCATACTTATGCCCAACTTAAGCTCTAAAAAAGTTATTAACACCCCCTTCAAACGCGCATTTTTGGGCTAAAATTGACCAAAAATGGGTAAAAATGGGGTATAATTTAGTTAAATATTGAATGTTAAAAGGTGTTGTTTTTAACATTTTAGTTATTTAGTCCATAAAATCATTTTTTAGGCTTATAGGGTATTGTATTTATTTAATATTTAGATGTTTAGACTTAATTTTTGAATGTATCTATAATTTTATTGCAAAATATTGATAAGAAGTTAGAAAAGATAGAAAACATGGGAGTATAGTTAAAACCATTCAATTATTTTGCCCATTTTACAAACTTTTACTATTTTTGCGTACTTGTAATTACATCGATAGCGGCTAATGAAAAGCACGATCGAGACCTTACAACATCAATTTGTGAAGATTTGAAATCATTTCATTAACTATTGTATTATTTAATAAACATCACTATTTTATGAAGAAGCTATTTATGCTGCTGATAGCCATTTGTGCTATCTCATTGGGCATGAGTGCCCAACAAGTAGTGAGGGGACAAGTAACTGACGCTAATGGCGAACCGCTCATTGGCGCCACGATCCAACCCATTGGCGGCGGAAACGGCGCGGCCACCGACGTGAACGGTGAGTTCTCGCTGAATCTTCCGTACAATGTGAAGACCCTCAAGGTTTCGTATGTGGGTTACAACACCCAGGAACTTCCTGTTCAGCCGAACATGGCTATCACGATGAGTGATAGCGGTACCGCTCTGGACGAGGTGATGGTAGTTGCCTATGGTACTGCCAAGAAGACCTCTTACACCGGTTCGGCCGAGGCAGTGAGCAACAAGAAACTGGAGTTGCGTCCTGTGACCGATGCTACCAAGGCCCTCGAGGGTAACGTAGCTGGTATCCAGGTAACTACCAGTTCTGGTCAGCCCGGTTCATCGCCCAATATCCACATCCGTGGTTTTGGCTCTATCAACGCTTACAGCACCCCGTTGTATGTTGTTGATGGTGCTCCCTTTGATGGTGACTTGAACTCCATCAGCCCGTCGGATATCGAGTCGATGACTGTCTTGAAGGACGCAAGTGCTGCTGCTCTGTATGGTGCCCGTGGTGCTAATGGTGTCATCATGATCACCACCAAGAAGGGTGTTGAAGGCCGCAGCAACGTGATGTGGCGTTCTACCTTCGGTTGGACTTCACCTGCAAATAGGCGTTATCAGAACGTGAATCAAACTGAGTATGTACAGCTCGTGTATGAGGCTCTGCGTAACGAGAATATCGATAACGGCATGAGCTGGTCGGACGCTGAGACTGCTGCCCGCAATTCTTTGAGCAGCACCCTTGGTGGTGAGCAGTACAACCCGTTCAAGAACTACAGCTGGGATCAGGTAATTGATCCTGCTACCGGTTATGTTCGCAACGATCTCCAGAGTGCTTGGGACGAGAACTGGTATGACAGTGTATTGCGTGACAACGCTTTCCGTCATGAGCATCAGTTGCAAATCACTGGTGGTAGCGACCATGCCCAGTACCTGATGTCATTGAGCTACCTGAATCAGGATGGTATCTTGAAGACTACGGGCTTTGAGCGCTATACCGGTCGTGCCAACATCAACAGCCAGATTACTGACTGGTTGGCTGCCAACATCAACGCTTCGTTGGCTCACACGATTTCTAACTTCAGTGACTATGATGGTTCCAGCACCAGTAACGTGTGGTACACTGCACAGTTCATCAACCCGCTGTTCCCTGTTTATCTGAAGGATATCAATGGTAATAATGTATATGACAGCGACGGTAACATCCAGTATGACTGGGGTGAATCAACTGCCTATGGTTCACGTCCCGGTTCAATGACTGACTTCTCGTCACTGGGTATGTTGTTGCTTGACAAGGCCGAGACCAAGCGTGATATCGCTGGTTTGCGTACCGGTATCGTTTTGGGTAGTGACCTGGCCAAGTATGGCTGGCGTCAGGGCCTCAAGTTGGCTGTTAACTTCAGCACCGACTACCGCAACAGCAACTATATGCGCTACATGAATGCTCAGCATGGTAACCAGGCTAATGCCGGCGGTTTGATGGAGAAGACCAACAGCCGTATCCAGAGCTACACCTTCAACCAGTTGCTGACTTGGAACCGCACCTTTGGTGATCACACCATCGGCCTGTTGGCTGGTCACGAGTGGTATGCTTACAAGTACAACTATCTGTTGGCTGGTAAGACCAACCTCGTAGAGGGTATCTATGAGTTGCGTCCCGGTACCACCTTGTATGAGGCTGACTCATATAGCCACAATTATCGCATTGAGGGTTGGTTGGGTCGCTTGAACTACAACTATGCTGGCCGCTACTTCTTGGATGCATCAATGCGTCAAGATAAGTCTTCACGCTTCCACCCCGACCACAACAAGGGTTTCTTCTGGTCAGCTGGTCTCAACTGGCGCATCTCGGGTGAGAAGTTCATGCAGAACGTAGGTTGGGTTAACAACCTGTCAGCTCATGTCAGCTATGGTGAGATGGGTAACGATATGCTCGACACTTACTATGCTTGGCAGTCGCTCTATGACCTGTCTTACAGCAATGCTACCAACATTGGTGCAATGATTGCTTCGCTCGAGAACCAGAATGTATCTTGGGAGAAGAACCAGAACTTCAACGTTGGTTTGGACGCTATCCTGTTCGACCACCACTTGCAGTTTGGTATTGAGTTCTACAACAAGTTGACCAAGGACATGTTGCTTAACCGCCCGATGGCACTCTCGACCGGTTTCACCGGCTTCATGGATAACATCGGTGACATGCGCAACCGTGGTATTGAGGCTAATCTCCGCGTGACCCCCATCCGCACTGCCGACTTTGAGTGGAACATCACCGCAATGGCCACCAAGAACAAGAATAAAGTCATCAAGCTGACCAAGGAGGCTCCTGAGCTGATCAGCGGTGTCCGCATCATCAAGGAAGGTCTTCCCTTGAACACCTATTACATGTGCAAGAGCGCAGGTGTAGATCCTTCAAGTGGTGTACCTCTGTACTGGGCATTTGAGAAGGATGAGAATGGCGACATGGTTCCTGGTAGCGAGTATATTACCGACAGCTATTCAGGTGCTGCCAACTGCAAGTACTACCTCGGTAGCCGTGAGCCGGATCTCTATGGTTCACTGGGTACTGACTTAAGCTGGAAGGGCTTAACCCTGAGCGTATTGACTACCTATTCACTGGGTGGCAAGATTTACGACAGCCTCTATGCTAGTGGCATGGACCTGTGGTACCTGAGCTCAACCTGGAACAAGAACATGTTGCGTCGTTGGCAGAAGCCCGGTGACGTAACCGATGTTCCCCGCTCGATGATTGCTGCTTCGATGCTGAACACCGACCGCTATCTGATTGATGCCAGCTACTTTGCTATCAAGAACATCACCTTGTCATATGCACTGCCCATGTCATGGATCAGCAAGCTCGGTATGACCGGTGCCCGTATCTTTGGTTCAGTTGATGACTTGGCTCTCTGGTCACACCTCGATGGTATGAATGTACAGTACAACTTCTCAGGTGGTACCGATTATGCTTATGTTCCCACCAAGACCTACACCGTAGGTATTGAGTTGAACTTTGGTAAGACTTATGCCGCTGCTGCTCCCGCCGTTAACGTCAATGCACTGAACGGTCAGATCAACGACCTGCGCGCTCAGCTCGCTGACGCTCAGGGTGCCGTAGCCGACGCTAACTCTCGTCTGGCTCAGCTGCAGGGTGACCTCGACGCTGCTAACCGCGCTCTTGCTAACTGCAAGAACGACCTGAACGCTGCTAAGAACAAGCCCGCAGCCGTTGTTGACAACAGCAAGCAGTACATGAACGTGCTGGTTCACTTCCCCGTGAACAAGACCGCCGTTACCACCGACCAGCGTCCCAACGTTGAGCGCGTGGCTAACTACCTGAAGAGCCATCCCGAGGCAACCTGCACCATCAAGGGTTATGCATCTCCCGAGGGCAACCAGGAGAACAACATCAAGCTCGCTAACGGCCGTGCCGCCAGCGTGAAGGATATGCTCGTCAAGAAGTATGGTATCGCTGCCAACCGCATCAACGCTGCTGGCCAGGGTATCAGCAACATGTTTGACGAATTGAGCTGGAACCGTGTTTCGATTTGCGAAATCGTAGTGAAGTAATCCCGAGACAAGGTATTAAGAATTATATTCATCATTATTTAAAAAGGATATAAAATGAAAAAGATATTTAAATATTTGTTCATTGGTATGTTTGGTGTGCTCTGCCTGTCTTCATGCTCTAACGACAGTCTGGTGACCGAGCCCACCGACTCCATGTCGGGATCGACCTTCATGAGTGACGCTACCAAGGCCCTCGTGCCCCTGAACGGTATCTATCGCTCGATGTACACTGCCGGTTGGTCCACTACCGGTAACACCCACCAGTGCTTCGGTATCAGTGCTTATAACCTGATGGCCGAGGTGATGGGTGACGACTGCATCATGGGCGCCCAGGGTTCAGGTTGGTTCTGGTTTGACGCTGCCTATAATGTAAAGACCCGCTACACCAGCGGTGCATGGCGCAGCTATGACCTGTGGATGGCCTATTACACCTGGATTGCTAACGCTAACTATATTCTCGCCGCCGAGGAGACCATGGCTGGCTCCAGCGAGGATGTTGGTTACGTGATGGGTCAGGCTTATGCTATCCGTGCTTACAGCTACTTCATGCTGTCACAGATTTTTGCCCGTAACTACACTTATTCCAATGATCCTTGTGTGCCCATCTATAATGAGCCCACGATGACCACCACTACCGGTCAGTCCCGTTCGACCGTTGCTGAGGTTTATGCTCAGATCGACAACGATATCAACAAGGCTGTTGAGTACTTGGCTAAGTCTCCTGCTCAGCGTCATCCCAGCCACATCAGCTATGCTGTAGCTTTGGGCTTGAAGTCGCGCATCGCTCTCGTTGAGGAGAAGTGGCAGGAAGCTTATGATGCTGCTGTTGCTGCTATTGCAGCCAGTGGCAAGTCCATCCAGACTATTGATGCTGCTGCATTTGCTCCCAACAAAGCTAACTTTATCAACTCGGTTGGTCAAGGTAACGTGATGTGGGGTGCCCAGATCGTCAGCGATCAGGCTGGTATGTATGCTTCGTTGATGACCCACATGAGTGGCACAGCACCCTATGGTCAGCGCGCTCCCAAGCAGATGTCGAGCTGGCTGTATGAAAAGATGGGTGTTAACGACTCACGCCGTGCATGGTGGAATCCCGACGAGGCCTACCTGCAGAAGAAATTTGAGTTCTCAAATGTTCAGACTTGGGAAGGTGACTATATTTGGATGCGTGTTGAGGAGATGTACCTCAATGCTGCCGAGGCTGCATGTATGAAGGGCGACGAGGCCAACGCCAAGAAGTACTTGACTGACCTGATGAGCAAGCGTGATCCTAACTACAGCTGCAATAAGAGTGGTACCGCCCTTGGCGCTCTCACTACCGATTTGACTGGTTCACTGCGCGAGGAGATCTTGCTGCAACGCCGCATCGAGCTGTGGGGCGAGGATGGTCGTATCTATACCATCCGCCGCTGCCACCAGGGTTTCGTGCGTCCTTCAGATTACGGTTGGCCCAGTGGTCTGCTGCTTCCCACTCACATTCAGGCTATGCAGGATCCTGCTAGCTACCTGTGGGTACTGACTATTCCTCAGGCCGAGTTTGACGGCAATGAGAACTTGAACTTTGACAGAGACCAGAACCCGATTGGTGACTATCCCGGTCAGTAAAAAATGTTTAATCACATTAAACTAATTGAATATTATGAAATTAGGTAAATATATTTTAGGATTGGCACTTATCGCCGCTAGTCTGACCAGCTGCGATCAGGACAATATCGGTGCCATCTATGAGCCCAAGGTAGCCAACGTCTCGTTCATCTCTGCTGAGCAGAGTGCTACGACCGAGGCCGAGAGCCTTACTGTTCCTGTGGCTATTAGCCGCGCTATGACCAATGGTACATACACTGCTAATGTTACTATCAGCGATGCCTCTGAGGGTGTTACCCTTAGGAGCAACCAGGTAACCTTTGCTGATGGTGAAGGTATGGCCTATGCTATGGTTGAGATGACCAATATGCAGAAGGGTACTAACTACTCTTGCAAGTTGACCCTTTCAGATGCTGATCAGGCTACTGCCAACACAGAGTTTGGTGCCCAGGTAACCACCACCACTGTTAACGTGGTGTGTGACTATAACTGGATTAATATGGGTAATGGTTTCTATAGCTCGCCTGAATGGTGGGAAGAGGAATTCTATGTGCCCATCATGCATGCTGAAGGTACCAATATTTACCGTATGATGGGTCTGTTCCAGGATGGTTACAACATCCAGTTTACCATCAATAGTGACAACACTGTTACTGTTCCTGGACAGCCTTCGTGGGTACACAGCAGTTATGGTGCTGTTTGGCTGGTAGGTGATGCTAATGATACTGCCGATGGCTATGCTGGTACCTATGATGCAGCTAGCAAGAAGGTTACCTTCATCCTGTATCACTATGTACCTGGTGTGGGTGGTTTCGGTACCTTCGTTGATACCCTGACCATGCCGTAATCGACGACAAGTTCTTAACTAGAACATCAATCTAACCGCAAGGGTGGGCGCTCCCGTTGGAGTCGCCCACCCTTCGTAGTATTTTATTAGGGTGTCAGGTAAAAGCTCCATTAGGAGCGGTCAGGGCATAGGCAGGGGTGCAACGAGGCGAAGCCGAGTGCAACCCCTGCAATAGTAGAAAGCACTGGTCTTAGCCCCATCGGGGCGGCAGTAAATAATTGATATGCAATCTGTAGCCACTAACGTGGCTAATATTCTTGTATAGCATTCATTTACAGGGGTTACGCTTTTGCTTTACCCCTGCCTATACCTGTCAGTCCAACGGGCTTAAAATGAGCCTTATGATGTGTGTCAGCCTTATTTAGCGGACGCTTATGGTTACTTGTAGAATGTGATCCAGTTGGTACAGTATTGGGATTTCTTGTCCACGGGGTGGATCTCGTGTACCTTGCCGTCGCTATCGCGCCACCATGAGTGGTTCCAGCCGGCTCCCATGTCCATATAGAGGGCATGGGTCGGTGCGAAGGCCTCGAGCAGGGCGACAAAGCGCTCATAGGTGACCTCGTCGCGGCTATCCACGATGCACAAGCGACCGTCCTTCTCGCACAAAGCGCGGTACTGGTTGACACCATCACGCCACAGGGGGCGGATGCTCTCGCCGTCATGGATGATGATGGCTTGGCCGAAGCCCATGCCACCGGCAGCTGCCACGCTGTCGAGTAATTCGCTGTACTCTCCATTCACAAACTCCCAAGTGGTGTCACCAAACCAGGCGAAGGCACCACTGTTATCCTTGCACTTAGCGCCCTTGTATCGCTTGCCGCCGCTCACGTGGTCGCCGTCGATGTTGCTGTGGTCGAATTCATCGAGCAGCTCGTGGGTAAACGCAGCCTCGGCACAGAAGACGACATTGGTGTCCTGCTGGCTAGGCATCGTGCCGCACACGAGGTCGATTGATGTAAACTGGGGGTAATACACGATGAGTCCGTTAACGGTGGTATCGTCTACCATTACAAGGGCTGTTGTATCGTTTTCCATTGTCGTTTGCATGGGTTTATTGTTGTCCTTGCAGCAGCTGTACAAAGCGACTGCAGCAATCGCGGCGAGCAGGGCGAGTGAATAGAGGGTATATTTCATTGTTTCTTATGTTATAGAAGAGACTGCGTAACAATTATGACTTGGTTTAGTAACCGTGCTATCGCACGGGAAATTTAAACAAATTATATTTAAAAATTCCAGCAGATGAATTATGACACAACCTCAATTTGGAATGATGATGTTTATTTCTTCTCGTCGGCAAAGCGGTTGGGATATTCAAGCGGCACGCGTGGGCGTCGCATGGCCCTGATGATAAGCCAGATGCCCAGTAAGATGAATGGAATGCTCAACAGTTGGCCCTGATCCAAGCCGATGCTGTCGCGCATGGCAATTTCCCACGGTTCCTGCACATTCTTGATGAACTCGATGAAGAAGCGCGGCACGAAAATGCCTAGCATGAACACGCCGAAGAGGAGGCCTTCACGCTCCTGGGCACGATAACGCCAATACATCACCATGCAGATGACGAAGGTCAACAGGTAGAAAGCGGCCTCGTAGATCTGTGTGGGGTGGCTTGGTGCGGTGAATATCGGTTCGGCTCCATGCATCCATGCTCCCAGGTTATCCACGAAACGGAATCCCCAAGGCATTGTTGTCTCGCCGCCGTATATCTCGTGATTCATCAGGTTGCCGATGCGGATGAGAGCAGCGACAAAGCCCACGGGCACTACCAGGCGGTCAAATGTCCACAGCATGGGCTTGCGGGTCACCCAGCGGCTGTAGAGCCAAATGGCGATCATGATGCCTAAGGTGCCGCCGTGGCTGGCCAGGCCGCCTTCCCAAATTTTTGGGATTTCACCTAGATGCTGGGAATAATAACCCCAGTCATAGAAAAAGACGTGTCCCAGTCTGGCTCCCACGATGGTGGCCACCACGACATAGATGAACAGGCTGCCCACCCAGCTCTCGCGGGCACCCTCGTGGCGGAAGATGCGGTAAACAATCTCGTAGCCCACGAGGAATCCGATGGCGAACATCAGTCCGTACCACCTGACGGTGATGGGTCCCACGCTGAACAATTCAGGACTCGCGGTCCAATCAATAAATTCCAATATCATAATTGTTAGGTTTTTATCGGTATTTATGGCAAAGGTAGCAAGAATTTTCCAATCACAGGAAAAAATATTACCTTTGTGGAATAAAAACAAAAGATTATGGCAGAGAGTAATTTTATTGACTATGTGAAGATATTGTGCCGCAGTGGCAAGGGTGGCGCCGGATCGGCTCACCTGCACCGCGCGAAGTATGTCCCCAAGGGCGGTCCTGACGGCGGCGACGGCGGTCGTGGCGGCCACATCTTCCTGAAAGGCAACCGTAACCTGTGGACGCTTATCCACCTGAAATACCAGCGCCACGTGTTTGCCACCGACGGTCAGGCAGGCGGCGAGAATCAGATGACCGGCAAGGACGGCGAGGACCGCACCATCGAGGTACCTTGTGGCACGGCGGTCTATGATGCCGAAACAGGAAAATTCCTGTGTGACGTTACCGAAGACGGCCAGGTAGTACGCCTGCTGCGTGGTGGCCGTGGCGGCCAAGGAAACCAGCACTTCAAGACGGCTACCCGTCAGACACCTCGTTTTGCCCAGCCAGGTGAAAAGGGTGTAGAGAAGTCAGTTATCCTTGAGTTGAAGCTGCTGGCCGACGTGGGACTGGTGGGATTTCCCAATGCGGGAAAATCCACCCTGCTGAGCGTTATCAGTGCCGCAAAGCCCAAAATTGCCAACTATCCCTTCACGACACTGGAGCCTAACTTGGGCATTGTGTCCTATCGCGGCGCTCAGTCGTTTGTGATGGCCGACATTCCCGGTATCATCGAGGGTGCCAGCGAGGGCCGTGGCCTGGGCCTGAGGTTCCTGCGCCACATCGAGCGCAATGCCGTTTTACTGTTTATGGTACCAGCCGACAGTGATGATATCCGCAAGGAATATGATATCTTGTGCCATGAATTGGAGACGTTTAATCCTGATTTGGTGTCAAAACCCCGTGTGCTTGCCATCACCAAGTGTGACATGTTGGACGAGGAACTGATTGAACAGATGCGTCCCGATGTGCCCGACGAGGTGCCTAGCGTGTTCATCTCTAGTGTGGCACAAATGGGTCTGACAGAATTGAAAGACCTGCTGTGGCGCACCATCAACGACGAGCGCAACCGAATCCCTGAGACGCCCACACACCGTGACCTGGACGAGCGTCATCGCGAACAGGCCGAGGACAACTTCATCTTTGGCGCCGATGACCTCGAGGATGAGGCTCCCAATGCTGGCGGCAAAATGGTGGACTCGGGCAGCAAGCAGTGGAGCGAGGAATACTGGGAGAGCGACTACGAGGACGAGAACAAAGACTTCCAGGTCGTTAGCGACCCCGACGACGCCTAGTATTCACCACGACTTATCATAAAAGAAAACCCCGATTGTCAGGGAATGACTATCGGGGTTCATATTATTTTGGAGGTTTTGTTATTTTCCCTCGTTGCTGAGGAGGAAACGACGTTTTGGTGCAATGGCCTCGAAATCCTCTTTGGTGAGCGGCGCAACGCGGTTGAGAATGGCGGTGAGGCGCTGGGCGATCTTGTATTCAGTCGGTTCGCTCTCAGGGACTTGTTGTAGTAGCTCGGCCACTCTTAACTTGATGGCCGAGAATTCAAACACCATCGATGTGTTGAACCAAGCATCGGCATTGCTGGCAAATGGCAGGATCCACAGGTTCTCGCCACGCAGCACACCGGGCCACCATTGCAGGGTCTGCAAGGCGCTGGCACCGCGGCTGTTGTAGTCACGGTAGATGCGGCGCAACAGGCGGTTGTCGTGCTCTTCCAGACCTGATTTCGCACCATAATAGATGGTGGCTTGGGCCGTGACAAACAATCGGAATTTCATCTCTTCAGGTATATCGGGCACGAGCAGCGGGTTGAGGGCGTGCAGTCCCTCGAGGAAGAGCAGGCTGTTGCTCTCGAGCTTGAGGGTATTGCCCTGGTAGGTGCGCATGCCCTTGACGTAATCGTAGGTGGGCATTGAGACTTGGTCACCTGCCAGTAGGCTTGCCACGTCCTGTCCTAGTTGCCTCACATCCAGCCCATAGAAAGACTCATAGTCAATGTCGCCATTGGGATCAAGGGGGCGCTTGTCCAGGTTGAGGAAGTAATTATCAAGCGAAACGACGCATGGCTCGATGCCGTTGTCCTGAAGCATGTGGGTAAGGAACCGAGAAGTTGTGGTTTTTCCAGAACATGAAGGGCCAGCGACGAGCACCACGCGCATACTCTCCTGGCGGAAACGCCGGGTGATTTCGGTGGTGATGCGCTCAAGGCGACGGCTGTGCTGGACCTCATCCTCGGCGATGAAGTCTGGAGCCATGCCTCTGGAGATGACCTCGTTGAACATCGAGATGCCATCCTTGCCCTGGGCTTCCATGTGCCTGATTTTTCCACAAAACTCCTCCAGTGACATGTGATTGCCGCGGGGTTGTTCTATACTGGCTGTGATATCGATCATTGTCGTTTGTTTGATATGTTGTTTTCTTAGTTTTCTGTAAGTAGTACTTATATATGAGACGTGGGCCCTATTGCGCAACGCAATAGAGCCCACTTGGTTCTTCTAGTAATGAAAGCTGCTTCCGCCCAGAAATTCGCGCAGCAAGCTCGTGCTGGGAATATCTTTTTCGTCTAGGGGCTCGAAATAGCTCAAGAATTTTATCAGTCGTGATGCCTCGGCATATTCGGGCGTATTGCTGGGCACCTGTTCCAGGATGGGCAGCGCGTAATTTTTCATTACCGATAACTCGAATAGTAGCGAGGAATTGAACATAGCATCGGCGTTCTCGTGGAAGGGCATGATCCATTTGTTCTCGCCTCGTCGCACACTTGCCCATCGCTTGATGGTTTCAAGTGCTCCGCAACCCCTGTATTTGTGGTCGCGGATGATGCGGCGCAGCAGACGGTTGTCATAGGTGCCGATCCAGTTGTGGTCGTCGATGCTGAGTGTGGTGAGGGCCGAGACAAAGAGCCTGAACTTCTGCTGCTCGGGGATGAGCGCCGTGAGTTCGGGATTCAGTCCGTGGATGCCCTCCATGAGCAGGATGTCGCCGTCGGCGAGTTTGAGGGTGTTGCCCAGATACTCGCGCTCACCTTTCTTGAAATTATAGGTGGGCATGGCGACTTCCTTACCTGCCAGTAGGTCGGTCACGTCCTTGTTGAACTGCTCCAGATCCAGGGCGTAAAGCGACTCGTAGTCATAGTCGCCGCTCTCGTCCCGTGGCGTGCGGTCGCGGTTCACAAAGTAGTTGTCCAGCTCGATGACCTTGGGCACGATGCAGTTGGTGATGAGCTGGATAGCCAGACGCTTTGACGAGGTGGTCTTGCCGCTGGACGACGGTCCCGCGATGAGCACCACGCGCGCGCCGCCCTCGTGGTAACGGCGTGTGATCTCATCGGCAATTTGGATGAAGTGCTTGTTATGCAGTGCCTCGACGACGTTGATCAGAAGCGGGGCATAACCGCCCTGAATGGCACGGTTAAGCTCGCCCACGTCGCCCAGGCGGATGATCTTGTTGAAGTTGATGTAGTCGGTAAAAGCGTGGAAGAGTTTTGGTTGTGGCTCCCATTTCACTACCTGGTCAAGCTGGTTGCGGTCGGGCCCGAGCAGGAGCATCCCATTTTCATAGGGGATGAGGTCAAAGACCTTGAGCATGCCTGTCGAGGGAACCAGCGGTCCAAAGAAGCTATCGATGATGTCGTCAAGCTTGTAATAGACCGTATAAAGCTGGTTGATGCTCTCAAGCAGGCGCACCTTGTCATTGAGTCCCTGTTTGCGGAACATCTCGATGACATCGGTCGTGAGCCGTTCGCGGCGTTTAAAGGGGATGTCGGCGTCGATGATTTCGGTCATGCGCTGCTTGAGCTGGGCGATGACCTCGGGAGTGAGAAAAGCCTCCTCGTGCTTGATTTGGCAATAATGACCGTTGCTGATGCTGTGCTGTATGCACAATCGCTTGCCGGGGAAAAGGTCGTTCACGGCCTTGTAGAGCACCATGCACAACGACCGGGTCATCACGCGGTAACCGGCATTATCGGTAATATCGATGAACTCGACATGCTTGGGAGAAAAGACGGGATAATGTAAATCCTCGACCTTATTGTTGACAAGTACGCACACAGCATCACCCTTGAGACCCACCCTTGATTTGATGGTGTCATACACATCGATGAGTGCCTCTCCGCCGTCGATGTCTATGTACTCGTTAATGTTCTTGCAGAACACCTTGAGTTCATCGTACTTTTTCATAAAGTTGAGTTTTTGAAGTTGCAAAATTACTAAAAAATCCCGACTTGCTACTGAAATTATGAGGAAAAGTGCGTTAAATCGCAAAAAAGGTGTACCTTTAGCGGTGTGAAAGTTAAAAAACAAACTTTTTTATGAACAGATTGATTTCTTTAGTTATGGCAATGACGATTGTTGGCGCGATGTGCGGTTGCTCGGCTCAAAGTGGAGAGAGCGTTGAACCCGGTTGTGACGTGTTTAAGACAAAAAACGGCACAACAGTGAAAATGTACTGTATCAAGCATGGCAGCATCAGGATGCAGGTGGGTGACAAGTGGATCTATGTGGATCCAGTGACCACAGCCGTGAAGCCCGAGACGGACTACTCTACCCTACCCAAGGCCGACTACATCTTGGTGACTCATGAGCATTTTGACCACCTGGATTCGGTGGCTATCAACCAGTTGAGCAAGGAAGACACGACGCTCATCACCAATGCCCGCTGTCATGAGATCCTGGGCGGCAAGGGCCAGGTAATGGCCAATGGCGACTTCCTTGAATTGCCCAATGGTTGGACGGTTGACGCTGTTCCTGCCTATAACAACTCACCCGAGAAACTGCAGTTCCATCCCAAGGGCCGTGATAACGGCTTTGTGCTGACGATAGAGGGCATGCGCATCTACATCGCAGGTGATACCGAAGACATCCCCGAGATGGCCGACATCAAGGACATTGACATCGCTTTCCTGCCCTGTAACCTGCCCTACACGATGACTCCCGAGCAGTGTTCACATGCCGCCACAATGATTAAGCCCGCAGTACTCTTCCCCTATCACTATGGCCAGACTGACATCCAGCAAGTTGTCAAGTTGCTGGAGGGAAGCGGTATCGACGTGAGGATCAGGGACTACCAATAAAGACCTTAAGGGCTTTAAGGACCCTAATATACTAAAAAACTGCCGCCGTGCCTGTTGAAGGGCGCGGCGGCAGCCGTTTTGTTGCGGTTATCTTGAGTCAGATAGCTATAGTCTTTAACCTCTAACCTCTAACCTTTAAACTTCAACTCTGTCAAGCGGCAATCGCTTGACGGAGTTGAATAAAACTTACCAACCGGGGTTCTGACCAATCTGCGGATTCAGGTTGCGCTGATCGTCGGGAATGGGGAACAGGTTGTACTTGGGATCCCACTGGCGGGGAGCACCATTGTTGCTGCAGTTGATGTAACCGTCGGCGTCAACATCAATCTCACTATAGCTGATGTTGCCAGCCTCATATCCAGCAACGTATGCACCACGGCACAAGTTGGGATTGTTGTCGGTGTCGAGCAACGAGAGCTTGTTCCAGCGCAGCAGCGACCAGTAACGGTCGTTCATGCAGTACATCATCTCGACGCGGCGCTCGCGGCGAACCTCCCAAATGATGGGGCTCACACCCATGTTGTTGGCGGGATCGGCCTCAACACTGGTATAGAGGTGGGGCATGCCCACGCGGTCACGCAGCAGGTTGATGGACTTGTCAAGGTCGTTCTGAGTGATGCTACCCAGCTCAGCGCAAGCCTCGGCATAGTTCAACAGGATCTCGGCATACCAGAAGATGGGAGCGTCGGTCCAGTTACCATAGGTGCTCTGACGGTTGGTGTTGTCGATCAGGTTGGTATCGAACAGATACACACCGTAGCCCGTCGAAGCGGTGGACTGAGCACCGCCAAAGCGGGCGTAGCCACAACCGGGGAATTGGAGAATCTTGTCCACCTGAGCGCTCAAGCGCGGGTCGCGGTTGGCCAAGACGTTGCTGATGTCGATGTGGGGAGCCATGCCCAGACCCGAGTTATCGTCGAGGACAACAACGGTACCATGGTCGCTCTTGTCACAAGAAGTGGTAGCCAGGGGCTTACCGTCACGGAACAGGTAGCTGTCAAAGGCGTCCTTGGTCATACCGTTCACCTGGGTAGAACCGCAAGTGTAGTCGATAGTACCATGGGCTAAGGTGCTCTGGATGTACCTCTTGTACATAATCATCTCATTGTTACCTGCCAGGTCAAGCGAGTTGAAGTTAGCCTGATAGTTATCGTTCAGGCTAAAGTTGCCCGAGTTCATGATCTGCTCGCAAGCGTTCTTGGCCTCGGTGAGGTAACGGTTAGCGCGCTCATTGTTGTTGGTCACATACTTGCTGTAGTCGCCCTCATAGAGGCAAACCTCGGCCTTCATGGCCAGGGCAACCCACTTGTTGAAAGCGGTGCGCGAGTTGGCATTGTCGGTGATGTTGGAGCAAGCGAAGTTCAGGTCCTCAAGCACCTTGTCCATCACGTCGTTGCGGGGCTGACGGGGACCGTACAGGATATCCTCATCATTGGGGTCAAGCACCTTATCCACCCAGTAGCAGTCACCATAGTTGCGAACAACCTTGTAGTGCTGCCATGCACGGTACAGGCGACTGATACCCAGCCAGTTGGCCTTTCTTGCATCGTTCATTGATGCAACGTTGGGCACAGCGGCAATAAGGATATTGGCACGACGAATCTCAGTATAGGGAGTGTTCCATGCACCAGCACTACCAGGCACATTCATGTAAGTCCACTTGGTGATACCGGTCGAGGCCTGGTCGTCGTTCAGCGTATTGAAATAGTAGTCACCACTGCCGCTACCATAACCCGTGAAGGTGTTATAGAAGTAGTTGGCGAACAGCTGGACGTTGGTCTCACTGGTAAAGTAGTTGTCCTTGGTAAACTGATCGTAGGGTTCAGTGTCGAGAACATCATCGCACGAAACCAACGAGAGCATGAAAACACCTAGACCAACCAGTATAATTGATTTGAAAAGTTTCATAATTATATCTGTTTTTATTAGTTTCTAGTTTTAGTTTCTAGTCCCTAGTTTATAATTATTTCACGGTGATCTCGCAGATGGATACGCGGTTCCAGCTCAGTTCATCAAACATGTCGCTGATGCCCTGACCCTGGGCGTTGATGCGATTGGCATCGATACCATACTTCTTAACGAGCATATCCTTCACGCTGGCGGCACGGCCCTCAGCGAGCTTGATGTTGTGGTCAGCAGGACCATCCTTAGAGGCATAACCGTTGATGGTGCACTTTGCCTCGGGGTGGCTCTTCATGTAAGCGGCGATGCGCTCAACGTTGGGCTGCTGGTCAGCGCTGACGGCGGTCTTGTTCACGGGGAAGTGAACGAGGATGGTCATGTACTGCAGCGACTTGTCAATCATGCCGCTCTTGCTCTTCTGGCAGTCGTTCAGGTCCTTCTGGAGCTGGTTAGCGCGGTTGTTGGCAGCGTTGAGCTGGTTCTGCAGGTCAGCGATGCGGGCATTATAGCCATTCTCAGCATCGGCGAGCTGTGAGCGCAGGTCATTGATCTGAGCATTCAGGGCGCTGTTGTCAACATTACCGGCTACAGCAGTCTTGCTGCTGCTGCCGAAGGTCAGTTGCAGACCTACACTGTAGGTGCGCATGATAGGATCGGTACGACCCCAAACTGCGTTACCATAGGAACCCACACCGGTGTTGATCTCGGGATCGAGACCGGTACCGTTGCTGTGGTTGATGATGTCGAACAGGTTGTCGGTCGAAGCATAGATGCGCAGTTTCTCGATGAGCGCCTTGCGGGTTATGTGCTGAGGCAGCGTGTAACCCACGGTGATGTTCTTCATGCGCAGGTAAGCCATGTTCACCAGATACTTGGTCTGGGGATAGAAGTTGAACTTACCCAGGTCGAGGATGTCGCTCGAAGCGTTGCCACGGCCAGCGCCGCCAGCCCACATGCGGGGGAAGTCGGCGTTCTGGTCGATCCTGCCGGCAGCATAGTCAGCCTCGGTGATGTAGCTGGTCTGGTTGGTGTAGATGGCGTCGGCACCACGCATGAACGGCATCACGAATGCCGACTGGGTCCACATGTCGCGCTTGCCCACACCCTGTAGGTAGAAGTCAACGTCAAAGCCCATCCAGGCAGCACCCAGACGCAGTGAGTACTGATAGCGCGGGGTGAAGTTACCGATGCGCTTCAGGTCGCCGTGATCCTCGGGAGTTCCCTTACCCCAGTCAATCACGCCGTCACCGTTCAGGTCCTTGAACTTGATGTCACCAGGGCCGTAAACAAAGCCATTGGACTCCAGCGCAGTCTGGCTGGCAACCCCCAGCTTGTAGGTGCCGTCGGCATTGAAGTCGTTGAAGTCAAAGTAGCGGTCGGTCTCAAAGCCCCAGATCTCGCCATATTCCTTACCGGAGTACTTGGTGTTGATCATGTTGTTGCTGTCCCACTTGGTGATCTTGGTCTTGTAGTCACTCACGATAGCGGTAGCATAGAAATCAACATTGCCGAAGCGGTTGCGGTAGTCAACGCTGACTTCCCAACCACGGGTACGCATATCACCTGCATTCTCCCATGCAGCACTTGCACCGATGACAGCGGGCAGCGCCTTACCGGGAGCGAGCATGTTCCTGTTTTCACGCTGGAACCAGTCGGCAGTCACGTTCAAGTGGCCGTTGAAGAAGGCCAGGTCAACACCGACGTTGGTGGTAGCGATTTTCTCCCAGGTCAGGGATTCAGAAACCATCTTGGGAAGACCAAAGAAGTCGGTGAGCAAATTGTTTGTGCCCAACCAATTCACCTTAGTGCTGCTCTTACCATAGTCCCTGTTCTTCTCCATGGTCTCGAGGAACATGTAGTCACCCACCTCCTGGTTGCCGATCATACCATAAGATGCACGGATCTTGGCGTTGCTGATGGCACTCTTGATGGGAGCCCAGAAGGCCTCCTCGCTGATGCGATAACCGATAGATGCCGAGGGGAAGAACGCCCACTGGTCCTTCTTGGGGAACTTGCTCGAACCGTCGTAGCGGCCGTTCAACTCGATCAGGTAGATGCCCTTGTAGTCATAGTTGATGCGGCCAAAGAAGCCTGCCGAGCCCCAGTGGTTGTGGTGGTGCTCATAGCTGTAGAAGTCGTTGGTGAGCGCCAGTTCAGGCATGCTCAGGTCTTGAAGACCGTGCTGCTCAAAGTAGAGGTATTCCCAATCAGTCTTGTCAACATTGGCACCCACCTTGAGGTTGAAGTTGTGAACATCGTTGAATGACCGGCGCCAGTCGAAGTAGCCGTTGGCCACATGATTCTCGGTGAAGGCGCGAGAGGTCTCGATGAAGGTCGAGCTCGTGATGTCCACGGGACCCTGAGGATTCAGACCCCAAGTGTTATAGACCACCGAGGGAAGACCGATGCCTTTGTACCTGTTGGTCCTCTTGATGAAGGTGTAGTCGGCATTGAAGCTCAGGCCGTAACCGAAGTCAATCTTGCCGAACACACCCAGACTCAAGTTGTTCATCTTGTAGTAGCAGTCGCCACCGGTGTTGCGGCCACCGATCATCGTGCGGGCGTCATACTCCTTGCCGTCGTTAGGATCCACGAAGTAGCCGTAGGGGCCAAAGAACGAACCCCAGCGCCACAGGTACTGATAGGTACCGGCACCGCGCTTGTAGGGGGTCTCGTAGGTGCGGTCCACGTAGCTCACGCGGGTACCCAGCTCCAACCAATCGGTAGCACGCACCGACACGTTGGCCGTGGCATTGTACTTGCGGAACTTGTCGGGGTTGAAGTTCATCAGCGACTGCTTCTGGTTGTAACCAACGCTGGTGTAGAAGTTGATGCGGCCCGAGTTGCCGGTTACACTCAGGTTGTGGCTCTGTGAAGGAGCGTGGTTGTTGAACATGATGCCGGGCACATCCCAGTTGGCATAGTAGCCATACTCATCATAGTCGTCACCATAGACCATCTCACGATACTTGTCCTTGATGTCGCCATGCTTCTTGATCCAGTTGTTCATGCCACGGGTGAACTCCTCGCTGTCCAGATACATACCGAAGAGCTCCGATGCAACGCCCATGCGCTTGTTCACGTCGTTCAGGGCACCCACCTGGGTGGGAACGTTGGGATAGTCGGGCAAGGTGGTTGCCTGGCTCCAAGCGAAGTTGTTGTTGTAGTTGATCCTGACGTTGTCCTTGACGTGGCCCGTCCTGGTGGTAACCAATACCACACCAAAGGCTGCACGCGTACCGTAGATCGAGGTCGATGCAGCATCCTTCAGGACACTGATGTTCTCGATATCGGCGGGGTTCAGGTCACCCAGACTCTCAACAGGCACACCGTCAACGATGTACAGCGGATTGGAGATTTCGTTGTTGGACAGCGTACCGATACCGCGGATCACAATCGAGGGATCGGCACTGATGTCACCGTTGGCGTTCAAGATGGTCAAGCCGGGAACGGTACCCTGCAGTGACTTACGGACGTCGGTCTCGGACTTGGAACCGAGCACCTTGTCCACATCCACGGTGCTCACGGCACCGGTCAGGTTGGCCTTGCGCTGAGTGCCGTAACCCACGACAACGATTTCGTCCAGGTGGGCGTTGTCCTCGCCCAGGACGACGCGCATGCCGCTGGCAGCACGCACGGTCTGGGTCTTATAGCCGATAAACGAAACTTGAAGCTTAGCATTAGGGCTAGCTTTGAACGAGAAGTTACCGTCCACATCGGTTGATGTGCCACGGGTCGTTCCAACCTCGACAATGCTGGCGCCGATGACAGGTTCACCCTGCTCATCGACAACGCGGCCTGTCACAATGCTGGTGGCGGAATTAGCCGACACCTGGGGCGCAGGTGCTGCTAGGGCCTGGCTGCTATAGCCAGTGCCGCAGAGCATTAACAGTGCGCCCAAAAGAGCTAAATGTCTTTTCATAAGCACGTTTTAGTTAGTTAATATATAGTTAGTAAATCGAGTAGATTCTATAACGTCTTTTGCCAGTGTATAAAGCTTCAATTTACATTTGCTTTTTTTAACAAGATGCAAAATTCTATATTTTTTTTGAAATATCCAAAAAATCGAGGAGTTTTTATGAATTCGAGTGTTAAAAACCATAAAAAAATGTACATAACAAGTAATTATTTGACAAAAAATGACTATATTTGATGGGTTAAATCCATTTTTTCGGTCATTTTTTTGGTCACGTGAATTTTTGTTTGCAAATTTGCCTTTCAAACTGCTAAAAAAAAGAATGATAATTATTTAATATCTATTAATTAAAACTAAGTGCGTATGAAAAAACAATTAGCACTGTTGGCCGCCCTGGCAATCGCCTGCGGAGCACCGGCTGGGATGACATCGCTTCCCAGCACGGGTTTCACAGCCGAGGCCCAGGCCAACAAAGTCTCTGGCGTCATACGTGACGCCCAAGGTGAGCCACTCATCGGTGCGACCGTTAAGGTCAAGGGTACCAACCGAGGTACCGCCACCGATGTGGATGGTAAGTATTCAATCGTCGCCAACCGTGGCGACGTGCTCGTTGTGTCTTACATCGGCAGCAAGCCCATGGAGGTTACCGTGGGTAGCGGCATGATGGACATCGACATGCAGGCCAATGACCAGGTTCTTGACGAGGTGGTTGTAACCGCACTCGGTATCCGCAAGGACAAGAAATCGCTGGGTTATGCCGTTGACGACCTGAAGGCTGATGAGCTGATGCGCAACAAGAACACCAACGCCATCAACTCCCTTTCGGGTAAGATCGCTGGTGTGAACATCACCCAGTCGTCTGGTGCCGCCGGTTCGGGCGCACACATCGTGCTCCGTGGTGGTACTTCGGTCAGTGAGAATTATGACAACCAGCCGTTGTTCGTTGTGGATGGTGTCATCTACGACAACTCGGCAGGTGTTGTGGGTAACTCGGCATTCGACGGTATGATGAACAGCGCCACCACCTCTTCCAACCGTGTGATGGATATCAACCCCGAGGATATCGACAATATGTCGGTACTGAAAGGTCCCGCCGCTTCCGCACTCTACGGTTCGCGTGCTGCCAACGGTGTTGTAATCATTACTACTAAGAAGGGTAAGGAAGGTCATTCTGAGGTCAGCTTCTCAGGTAAGATGATTGTCTCGACCGTTGCAAATCTGCCCAAGACCCAGAATGAGTACACCCGCGGTTACATGACTGACATGTACGAGAAGGATGCTGAAGGTAAGAGTGTGTGGACTGGTCTTGACATCAAGAACGACAGTTACAACTCATGGGGTCCTAAGGTACCTGGCCTACAAACCTATGACAACCTGAAGAACTTCTTCGAGACGGGTATCATCTGGGACACCAACCTGAGCGTTAGCGGTGGTACCAAGAACAACAACTTCTTCCTGAGTGGTTCATTCTACGATCAGGACGGTATCGTTCCCACCACGGGCTACACCAAGACGACCTTCCGCTTCAATGGTGAGCAGAAGGTGGGCCGCTTCACCTTTGGCGCTAACGCTGCCTACAGTGACGCCCGCACCGTAAAGACCCTGACTGGTGCCGCTCTGTACGGTTCCAGTGGTACTGGTGCCCTCTATGCAGCCTACAACTGGGCTCCCAGCGATGACATGCGCCACTACCTCAACGAGGACGGCACTCGTTTCCGCCTGTTCGGTGATCAGATCCAGCCTTGGGAGGAGCGTGACAACCCCTACTGGATTGTCAATAAGAACAAGATGACCGATGACACCGAGCGTTTCACCGGCAATTTCAACGTGAAGTGGGATCTGTTCGACTGGTGGTGGCTGAGCTACCGCATGGGTGTCGACAGTTACACCACCCAGAGTCACAATACGATTGCTCCTGGTGGCGCTATCAAGCAGATCTGGCAGAAGGGTATGTTGAGTGACAACATGTACAAGTATCGCTACTTGAGCAACAACCTGATGTCGAACTGGAACAAGCAGTTCGGTGAGTTCAACATCAACCTGATGTTGGGTGGTTCGACCGAGTACTTCAAGACCCGTCGCGACTATGAGTCGGCTTGGAATTTCGCTGTTCCTGAATTCTATAGCTACAACAATGCCAGTGATGCCGACAAAAAGTTTAGTCATAGTACGAGCCGTAGGCGATTGGCTTCACTTTTCGGTGAGTTCCGCATCGACTGGCGCAACGCCATCTTCTTGACTGTTACCGGCCGTAACGACTGGGATTCGACCCTGCCCAAGGAGAACTGGAGCTACTTCTATCCCAGTGTGAGCGGCGCTATCGCCTTTACCGAGCTCTTCCGTGAGAGCCTGCCTGACTGGTTCTCGTTCGGTAAGATCCGTGCCAGCTGGGCTGAGGTAGGTAAGGGTACTGGTGCATATGAGACTGGTACGACTTTGTGGCCTGTAGGTACTTTCCTTGATGGCCTGATGGGTCTGGGTAACAGCTGGACCCGCGGTAACCCCTATCTGAAGCCTGAGACAACCCGTTCGACCGAGGTTGGTTTGGAGTTGCGCTTCATCCAGAACCGCTTGAAATTTGACATCGCTTACTATACCAATGACTCTTATCAGCTGATTCTGTCGCCGCGTGGACCTCAGTCAACCGGTTACATCTTCACATCTTATAATGCTGGTAACGTTTACAACAAGGGTCTTGAGATCAGCCTGAGTGGTACTCCCATCCAGCATGAGAACTTCATCTGGGAAACCGGTATCAACGTCTATGGCAACCGTGGCACAATCGACAATCTGTATGCTGGTATGGACATTATGTACGTGACCGATGTACAGTATGCTGGTGCTAAGGCTGCAACCTTCAACGGTAGCAACTTCATGGGTATCTCTGGCACCAAGTGGAACCGTAATGCCGATGGCAAGTTGATTCTTGACGCTAACGGCTTCCCCACCGAGGATAAGAAGCAAGATGCATTTGAAGTTGGTGACCGTGAGCCTAAGTTCCAGGGTGGTTGGAACAACACCTTCACCTTCTTCAAGAACTGGACCTTCAACATGTTGTGGGAGTTCCGTTATGGCGGTGACGTCTTCAACGGTACCAAGTATGCCATGTCGATGAGCGGCGTGAGCGAGCTCAGCGGCGACTGGCGTAACGAGGCCCTCACTATCGAGGGTGTTTACCAGACGGGTACAGATGATAATGGCAAGCCCATCTATAAGGATGTCAGCAACACCTGGAAGGCCGATCAGAACTATCCATTCAATGGTGTGGATAAGAGTGGTTATAACATCATTAAGGACTACTACACTGGTGCTTATAATTATGAGACCCGCAACTGGATCACTAACGTGAAGAGCCTGCGTCTGCGCACCATCTCTTTGACCTATGATGTTCCCCGTAGCTTCCTGGCCCGCACCAAGTACATCAAGCGCGCTTCAATCACCGCATCTGCCAACAACCTGTTGCTGTTCACCAACTATGACGGTGATCCCGAGGTGGCTGCTTCGGGTGCCGGTGTCGGTGGTTCGTCATCGGTAGGCTTCGACTACTGCGGCGTTCCCGCTACCCGTTCCTATTCACTGGGTGTTAACCTCGTCTTCGGTACTGACGATGCCGCTCCCGCTCGCGTGAACAATGTTGAACTCGACCTGCTCAATGGTCAGATCAACGACCTGCGCAACCAGTTGGCTAACGCACAGAACGCTAGCAACGCCCGCATTGCACAGCTCGAGAATGACCTCGCTGCCGCTAACCGCGCTCTTGCTAACTGCAAGAACGACCTGAATGCTGCCAAGAACAAGCCCGCAGGCGTTGTGGACAATAACAAGCAGTTCATGAGCGTGTTGGTTCACTTCCCCGTGAACAAGACCGCCGTCAGCGCTGATCAGCAGCCTAACGTTGAGCGCATCGCCGCTTACATGAAGAGCCATCCCGAGGCCACCTGCACCATCAATGGTTATGCCTCCAAGGAAGGTCCTGCTGACAACAACATGAAGCTCGCTGAGGGCCGTGCCGCCAGCGTGAAGGATATGCTTGTCAGGAAGTATGGTATCGATGCCAAACGCATTAACGCCGCTGGCCAGGGTATCAGCAACATGTTTGACAAGTTGAGCTGGAACCGTGTTTCGATTTGCGAAATCGTTGTAAAGTAATAGATAGATTATGATGAAGAAACAGAATGATCTCGAAGGTGCTAACGGCGCTTGTAAGAATAGCTTTTTCCACGTTCAGTTTCCCGAGAATGTGACTGCCGTCAGTTCCGACCAGCGTTCCAACGTTGAGCGCATTGCAGCTTATCTGACAAGCCATCCCGAGGCTACCTGCATTATCAAGGGTTATGCTTCGCCCGACGGCAATTACGATGACAATATCATGCTCGCTAACGGCCGTGCCGCTAGCGTGATGAACATGCTCGTCAATAACTTTGGCATCAATGCTGACCGCATTGTAGCCAATGGTCAAGGTATCAGCAACATGCTCAACGAGTTGAACGGAGGCCGTGTTTCAATCTGCGAAATCGTCGTGAAGTAAGTAAAAAACTGACTTAATAAAACAGATATAATATGAAATCATTGAAATCAATTATACTGTGCGGTCTGGGAGTGCTGGCGTTATCGCTGACTTCTTGCAACGACTGGTTGGATGTGAACGTGGATCCCAATAACCCCACGGACAAAATCACAAGTTATGACCAGCGTCTGGCGCACATTGAGTTCTATACCAATAGCGGTTTGCAGTTCGGTGCTTGGCGTACCACCATGGCCATGGGTGACTGGACCCGTAACAACGGTGGCGGTAACTACTGGCACGTTTCCTATTGGTATCCCGTTGAGGCCCAGGTAACTACGGTTTATCAGTGGTGGTTTGTTGGTGCTTATGCCAATGTGCCTGACATGATCGCTAAGGCTGAGGCTGTCGAGAATTGGCAGTTTGCCGGTGCCGGCTACCTGATCAAGGCTTACGGCTTTATGGCCATGACCGACCTCTATGGCGAAATGCCATATGAAGAGGCTGCCGCTGACAGCCCTGCTCCCCACTACAATACGGGTAAGGAAATTTATTTAGGTTGCTTGGAGACCATCGACAAGGCCATCGAGTACCTTGAGAAGGGTCAGAGCCAGGATCCCAGCCTGCCCACTCTCGCTGCTGGTGACTTCTGGAACCATGGCGATCTGAACAAGTGGATCAAACTCGCCTACATGCTGAAGGCCCGCTGGATCAACAAGTTGAACAAGAAGGGCCCTGGTAGCTACAAGGATGGTAAGTATGATGCCGACGAGATCCTGCGCTGCCTTGACAAGGCTATGCAGAGCAATGCCGACAACACCATCGTCAACCACACCGACGACAACGGTCCCACGCACGACGTGCTGGGTTGGGATGAGCCCGTTGACTACTCACCTCTGTTCTCGGTTAGTGGTATGAACTCCGGTTACATGGCAACCAAGATGCTCTACGACAACCTGACCAACTTTGCTGGTAAGGGTGTCGAGGATCCCCGTGCCGACCACATCCTGCCCTGGGCTTACAGCCCCAACAGGGAAGAGAATGGTATCGATGCTAATGGCGTGAAGTGGAATGGCCACTGGCGCCGTACGCTGGGCGTTGACATGGCCAGCGAAATCAACAGCCAGGGTGGCCCCTTGCGCGCTATGTTCAATACCGGTACCAACAGTTGGTACATCAACAGTTCCAACGAGGCCCGCAAGGGTGATACTGTCTATATCGAGGGTACCAGCGACTGCAAGGGTTACTTCGCTAATCCTAGCATCCTGTACTGCCGCGCCGGTAGCGGTCAGTTCCAGTCGGCCGAGTCGGGTACGTTCTACACCCGCGTAAGTTCGCCCACCTACATCGGCACCTATGCCGAGTGCTGCTTTATCAAGGCCGAGACCCTCTTCAAGAAGGGCGACAAGGCTGGCGCTTACGCTGCCTACAGGGCCGGTATCAAGGCCAGCTGCGACCTGATGAATGAGAAACTGAGAGTATGGATTGCCGAGGATCCCAGTCTTGCTGATTGCCCGTCGTTCACCCCGATGACCGATGATGCCATCAACAACTTCCTGAACAACGGTATCGGCACCCAGGGCGAGTTGACCCTTGGTCACATCCTCATGCAGAAGCGCATCGCCCTGATGTTCTCCTATGAGATCTGGAACGATATGCGCCGCTATGACTTCGATTCCAACATCTTCTTCGGTTGGTCGATTCCCGCTTACCACTATAAGGTGGTTGCCGCAACCAATGCTATCCCCGAGGGCAAGCAGTATCGCCGCTGGCGCCAGTGCTCACATGAGTACAAGTACAACAGTGTGAACTTGCAGGCCATTGGCGAAAAGGTTCCCGGCGCCCGCATGACTGACAGCGAGGGCAACAAAGTGATTTGGAACACTCAGGATGATGCTTGGACCATCCCCGTATGGTGGGATAGCGACCAGGAGTAATACCTGATTCCATCCAATAAAACGACCGCCGAGGCTTCCCGCCCCGGCGGCGTTTTTATCATTAGCGTCCGCGAAAAAGGTTGGCACGCATCATAAGGCTCATTCTAAGCCAGTAGGACTGGTCGGGGTCCTGGTCACTCCTAGCGGGGCATTTCATTGGAATCAATAGCCATTAAGATAGTTTCACGTGAAACTATCTTAATGGCTTTGTTAGTCAACTGCTTATTGAACTTTGTCGTGAGTTGAGCGGACACTGATGCCGTCCCTAAGGCTATTGGTGTCCTCTAAAAAAGAATTATTGTCCGGCAAACAATTGGTAAAGCTTAATAAACAGCTAAATATCATTGCCTTAATGATGGATTTCTGTTAAGGTGCTTACTCTTAAGCTCGTAGAGCTGGCAGGGTATAGGCAGGGGTGTAGCGTAGCGGAACCCCTGTAATTGAATGCCGCACAAGAATATTAGCCACGTTAGTGGCGACAGATTGTGTATCAATGATTAACTGCCGCCCCGATGGGGCTAAGACCTTGCTGTCTAATATTGCAGGGGTTGCCCCTAGCGGGGCTTTCTCCTGATACTGTCCCTGAGGCTATCTGTCAGGCAGCAGGCGGTTCTCGTTCATGCGCGACATGTACTGCTGAATGATGGCCTTGAGCTGCGTTTCCATGAGTTGTTGCTCGGGCAAGTTGCCCACAAGGTTTTGCTTAAGCAACCGGTCGGTCTTGAAGCGGTATAGGGCCGTGGCCTTGGTGCCGTCAAACTGCAACAGCAAGTCACCCTTGACAAACTGATAAACTCCAGCGTTGTAGTTGAAAGCCCACGTTTGGGAACTGTCGGCCGACAGCAGGTCGTCGCCAAAGGCGAGATATGGTTTGCTGTAACCCAACAAGTGGAGCAACGTGGGTGTGATGTCGGTCTGTTGGACGATGACATCATCACGCATGGCGGGCGTGATAGAGCCATCAGGAGCAAAGAAAATGATGGGAATGCTATATAGCCCCAGGTCGGTCTTGTACACGTCATGTGAGGCCTGATTGGTGTGGTCGGCGACAAGTACAAAAATTGTGTTCTGGTACCATGGCTCCTTGCTGGCGCGCTCAAAGAAACGCTTTAACGCCAGGTCGGTGTAACGCACGCACTTGTGTATCGGTTGGCCGCCCTCGTTCTTGAGCGAGTCGCGGTATTGCTCAGGCACGGTGTAAGGGTGATGGGACGAGGCAGTAAACACCGTTGTCAGGAAGGGCTGTTTCATCCCGTTGATATTGTCAAGGGTAAATTGCAGGAACGGCTCGTCCCAAATGGCCCATTTGCCGTCCCAATCGTCCATGCCGCCATATTTGGATGACTCGCAATACTCGTCAAGGCCGTAGTAACGCTGGTAACCGATGCTGTGGGCATAGGCGCTGAAACCCATCGAGATATTGTGCCCGCCATGGAAAAAGGCGGTACTGTAGCCCTCGCGGTCGAGCATCGACGAGATGCCGTCCACATCGTTGAGCGACGCGGGTGTGAGGAAAAACGGCTCCACCATCATGGGCAGGCCCGAGAGAATGGAAGGCATGGCGTCCATGCTGATACGCCCATTAGCATAGCTGTATTTAAAGGTCAAGGACTTGGCCACTATGCTGTCAATAAAAGGCATATAACCGCTGTAACGGCCTCCATCGAGGTCAGGATTAAGTGACCCCACATATTCCTTGCCCATGCTCTCAACGATGAGAATGACCACGTTTTTACCGGGGTGGCTCAAGCCATCAACCACGGGATGGCTGTGAATGGGACTATAGGTGGCGTCCATCTGCTCGGTTGTCATGTAATCGGGCGTGACAAAGGGCTTCTTGCCGATGCTGCGTATCATTGAGAAAGGCGTGTTGAGCACCACCGAGGCCTCGACTGGGCGATTGACATACTCGTTGGCGTTGCTGATGGTGATGGGGCGCGTTCCGGCAGTGACGCTGCCGCGAATGCCGATGATGGCCAGCGGTATCATCGCAACAAGGGCGATGAATTGAGAAATATAGTACTGGAAGCCAAAACGGTAAACTTCCAATCGGGGCTTTGTGTAGCATCGCCATAGGATAAAGATCAGTACAATAAACGCCAGCACCAAGTACCAGTGGTTCAGGAATTCGGTCAAGAGAATGGAGGTGATATTGCCCTCGTTAGCAAACTCGCTGAAGACCGACACCGTCGAGCGGCGGCCAGTATACTGGAAATAGACAGAATCCATCAGATTGCTTGCTATCCCCACGGAATTGGTCACGCCAAAAAGCCATTTCAATCCTTTGTGAAAGCCAGGACGCTCCTTGATATGGAACGGCAGCAACATCAGTACCAGATACAGGCTGTTGACATAAAGCAGCGCCGATGTGTCAAACACCAGTGCCCCGTGTAATCCGCTCTTGAACAGCGGCCATGACATATAAGGGGCAAAAGTGGACCAGTTCTCGACAAAAAAAGCCACTCTTGAGAGCATCCACACCAGGTAGGCCACCAGCATATTCAGCAACGCCGCCCCGATATTGCTATGAATGAGCCGTTTCCACATGCCGATTCTCTTGTTCATTTTTCGATGAGTTGAAGCATTTGTTCGATGATTTTGCGGTCGTTGCTCAGGCGCGGAACTTTGCGCTGACCACCTAGCTTGCCGGTTGATGCCAGCCAACGGTCAAACAGGCCAGCTGGGGCGATAACGAGCGAGGGGCCAGCTAGGAAGATGTCGCCAGAGCGCTTGGCATCGTAGTCGCTGTTCACCTCGCGCAAGTTGCTGTCCAATAGCTGCATAAAACGCTCGGTGTCGTTGGGCATTCGGGCAAACTCGATGAGCCATTGGTGATGCCCTCGTTCGCCGTTGCGGGCATAAACTGGTGCAGCTGTGTAGTTGAGCACTTCGGCATCGGTCTCTTGGGAAGCTATGGTGATGGCGTGGTCGGCGTTGTGAACCATCAGTTCCTCGCCAAAGGCGTTGATAAAGCTGCGTGTGCGCCCGGCTATGGTGATTTTAACGGGGTTAAGCTGCTTGATGGTCACGGTATCGCCCAAGCGGTATCGCCACAGGCCATTGGCGGCGGTGATGATCAGCTCGTAGGTGCGTCCCGCCTCTATTTCCCAGATGGGATAGACCTCGGGAGTCTCGCTGTCACTCTCCTCAATGGGCAGGAACTCGTAGAACACGCCCACATCCAGCAGCAACAGCATGGCCTCGCTGTCCCAATCACTCTGCACGGCAAAGAATCCCTCACTGGCATTGTAGGTGTCGAGGAAGTGCATCTTACTCATATCGGAGATTTCCTCATATTGCTGGCGATAGGGCTCAAAGGCAATGCCACCGTGGAAAAAGACCTCCAGATGGGGCCACACCTCGTGGATGCACGATTTGCCCGTTCTATTAAGTACCTCCTTGAGGACAGTAAGGAACCATGACGGCACACCGCTCAGGTTGGTCACGTCCTGACCGATGCTCGCCTCGACGAGTTGTGGCAGTTTCTCGTTCCAGTCCTCCATGAGCGCCACATGTCGGCTTGGTATGCGTGCCAGATTGGCCAGCGGATTCATGTTCTCGATGAGGTTGGCGCTCAGGTCTCCTACTCTCACGCCCCGTCGCAGTTGCAGATTATTGGCAAAGCTACCACCCAAAATCAGCGCCTTGCCCGAGAAAATGCGGCTCTCGGGGTTCAGGTTCAAGTAATGGGAAATCACGTCGCTACTGCCCTGGAAATGGTTCCAGTTGAACGCTTCGCGCGTGATGGGGATGTACTTGCTACGTCCGTCGCTTGTGCCCGAAGATTGTGCAAAGTTAATGCAATGTCCTGGCCACAACTCGTCTTTTGCCCCGTTGATCATTCTCATGATTTGTGGCTGCAGGTCCTCATATCTGTACAGCGGCAAAGTCGAGGCAAACTGGTGATAGGTCCTGATGGACGAGAAATCATATTTGCGGCCGATGCGCGTCAGTGCCGCCTTCTCGATAAGACGCACCAGTTCCCCTTGCTGAACGGCATCAGCATGGTCGATGTATCGCGCGTGCTGCTGCAAGCGCGAGAGGAAATGGCTACGGAACAATGGCGTGAAGTTAAACATGGTGGCAAAAATACTGAAAAACCCCGAAACGAGAGGAATAAGAATTGAAAAATCGATTTTTCATCATTTCTCGTCATTTAGGGGATAAAAAATGGCTTTTGGTATGTGATCGCTTCATTCTTGATCCCTGAGTGGCAAATTGGCACGGGATATGCACATCAAGGGGTAATTAGTCGATTATTTATGATAATTTGTCTAAAAAATTTGCAGTAGACTATCATAAATGCTAATTTTGGGCCAACAAACATTTAATAACGATTAAAACGAAAGCACTATGAAACGGTTTATCTTAACAATGGTGGCAGTGCTGACCTTAGGGACAGCAGCCAATGCGATGAGTTACAAATCGGCGCGCGACAAGGCTTTCTTCTTGACCGACAAAATGGCCTATGAACTTGGCTTGAGCGATGACCAGTACAATGCCGTATATGAAATCAATATCGACTACATCATGTGTGTAGATACTTTTGATGACATCTTTGGCACCTACTGGACCCGACGTAACAACGAGCTGCGCTTTGTGCTCTCTCCCGCGCAGTATAACTTGTACATGGCACTTGAATACTTCTATCGCCCCATCTCGTGGGACAACAGGAAGTTTGTGTTCACAATCTATAACCGCTATCCCAAAGACCGCTTTTATCGTGCGGCTCCTCCGGGATACCAGGTTTACAAAGGCTCAAACCGCTACTTTGACCACAGTGCCTACAATGGTCGCACCTTTGGGGCACCCGAAAGCAAGTCGCAGCCCAAGCCCGGTGGCGTGCAACCCGGCATGGGCGGTTCTAAGAGCCAGCCCGGCAGCAAGAGCCAGCCTGGTATGAGCAAGAAGCAGGCAATTAACGCCGGCAAGCAGCGCATGAGAGATACATACCGCAAATAAACCCGCGAGACGGGACAATAAATAGAGAGCCCCAAGGAGTGATATCAGCTCTTGGGGCTCTCTATGTTAGGACATGTTATTTGTGTCAGTTATTTCTTGACTTCAAAGCCTATCATCACATCGTCATAGTTATCAATAAGGGTGCCCAGTGCTTTGATGGCTGAACTGTCGCTGAAGCTGCTTACCAGCGAGATGAGCGATAGTAGCTTGTCGGCATCAAAGGTGATGTGGAGTTTCTTTTTGCCATCACGCTTAAGCCGCGCTGTAATGGGCACACCATGCCACTTGAAGGTGATTTTTTCTTGGTCTGGGTTATAGTTGTAGGTGCCATTGACTTTCTTTCCAAGGATTTGGATGGCACATGACCCGTCAGAGTTGAAGGCAAATTGCGGCTTGATTTTGGTGAGTCCAATTTTTTTATAGGCATTCTTGAGTTTCTTTTTCAGCTTGCTCTTAGCCAGCGGCTTACCAATACCAGCTAGGAGGTTCTTTCCACTCACGTCAACGCTGGGACCGCTATAGGTCCACTCGCCCTTGATGGTGTTGTTGATCATCCAGGTCTCGCGGGCAATGTCGCTCTCGTTAAGCACAAATACATCGTCGGGGCTGAGGTTGAAACTGTCAGCTTGCTTGTGGGTCGAGCACGAAGAAAACGCGGTCACCACACAAAGAATCATCAAAATTTTATTCATCATAATTCCTTAATTTAGGCGCAAAGTTAACTCATTTTGAGAAAAATGCGGCCTAAAAAGGTCTAGAAACAAAAATAAATAGTAAATTTGCACGTTTTTAGGAGTACTTTCCATTTTTAAGAATAATTCAAACAAAAATAGAGATATATTATGGTTGTAGGTTACGGTGGACGTAAAATAATCATGGAGAATACCGATACGTCATATTATGGACGTATCCTGATTAAGGCTTTGTCCAAACATTATCCCAGTAACTATTATATCCTGTATTCACCCAAGCGAAGTGAGTCAAGAAACAAGCGACTGACCGACATATATAACGACAAAAGCGTTCGTGTGAAATTCCCGCGCAACTATATCCACAACAAGACCCGTTGGTATTTTAACAGTGGTATTGTCAAGTCGGCAAAGGCTCATGGTGTGAACACCTTCCACGGCATTGATGATGGCATCGCGTCAGGTTTTTTAGGTAGCAACTTCCCCACCGTCTTCACGATGACCGACCCGCTCTATAAGTCGGCCAAGAACTGGGTAGAGCGTATGCTCATGCAGCGTCGCGCTCGCAAATCGTGCAAAATCGCTAAGCGTGTCATCGCGCTCAACGAGAGTGACCGCCAAATCATCATCGACCACTATCATGTGAATCCCGATGACGTGGAGGTGGTTTATCCCTGCTTCTTCGAGGGATGTGATGAATCGGTTCCTGAGAACATGTTTGAGATTATCCGCAGCAAGTACCATTTGCCCGAACGTTTCATACTCTATAAGGGACGTTTTGACAAGGACGACAACCTCAAGGAGGCGATGCAGCTTCTTCATGAGTTACGTAACCGCAAGATTTCGATCGTGTTGCTGGGCTATCGCACCCCATACTTTGACAGCGTGGTAAAGGAGCAGGCTCATGACCTGCACATCTTCCATCGTTTCAAGCAGGTGGATAAGATCCACCACAACGACCTTACCGCTGTTGCCAAGATGGCTCAGGCTGTCATTATTCCCAACACAGAACGCATGCGTGACAATTACAAGATCATCAACGCCCAGCGCAGTGGTGCCCTTGTAATTTGTAAAGATTCACCTAAAGCACGCGAGTTTGGCGGTGACGGTGCCATTTACTATACCGATTTTATTGATGGTGCCGATAAACTGAGCGACGTGCTTGAGGATGAGACCAAGAAAGAAGCGATGCTTAAGGCTTCACGAGAGAATACCGAGCGCTTCACGGGCAAGATTTTGGCCGATCACATGATTCATATCTACCGCTCAGTGCTCATGCACCGCAGGCTATTTCAACGTTAATAATGATAGTAAGATACTTTATGCAATCAGGGCCTCGCTTAAGCGAAGCCCTCATTTTTTGATATCGCAATGTAATGTTTTAACGCTGGTCGGTACCCCAGAGGAGTTTTTGCCTAAGGGTGCTGGCAAAGTTGTTACCCATGCGCTGGACGACGCGTGCACAATAAGGAGCGCGCTTGATGGTTAGCGTTGAACCCGCGGGACATAGTGCCACCTCACCATCGATACTCACCTCGTAGTGGGTAGCGCGAGAGTAAGTCCTGACGACGATCTCGCTGTCATCGCGTACGACCAACGGGCGCATTGTTAGCGAGTGAGGCGAAATGGGCGAGAGCACCAGGCACGATGTGGTGGGTTCCAGGATAGGTCCACCAACGCTCATGTTATAGGCTGTCGAACCGGTGGGGGTGCTCACGATGAGGCCATCGCCACGGTAGGTGGTTAGCTCGTGGCTGCGCAGGCGTGTCTCCATATCAAGCATCGACGATGTGTCATGGCGCAGTATTGCCACCTCGTTCAGCGCCCACGGATGGGCAATCTCAACGGCATCACAAGTCACTTGAAGCATCGTGCGCTCCTCGATGCGGTAATTGCCTGCTAGCACGTCGTCAATCATGTCACTATGCTCGTCAAGTCCGCCGGTGGTAAGGTACCCCAAATGCCCCAGATTAACTCCCAAAATGGGCATTCCTAGGCGCGATACCCACATCACTGTCGTGAGGAATGTGCCATCACCACCTAACGAGAGAGCCATGTCGGCGGGAGGAACTGCTTGGGCCTCAAACGACGGCAGGTCCACCTTATCGCCTGAAGCGTTTAAGTACTCCAGGAACTCATGTTCTACCGACACCTCCAATCCATGATGGCGCAGGTGCTCCAGCAAGGCTATCACGCGCTTGATGTCACCCTGTTGATAGGTATTTCCAAATATTACCAGCTTTTTCATGTCGCAAATGTAAACAAAATCCTGCACATTACCAACGTAGTCAAAAAAATAGGCTGCTAACCTAGTCCTAAATGAATTAGAACATGCCTTTTGACGTTAATCAGCCTGATTGACGTCAAAAACAGATTTATCAACTGTGAAAGTTTACTGGTTGTTTGTAAGGCTAGCGATAAGGGTGCGTGCCTTGGCGGGTCCAATGAGGGCCGCGAGTTCTTGTTCAGATGCCTCTTTGATGCGTTTGACCGACTTGAAATGTTTGAGCAGCAATGTGCGTGTCTTGGGGCCAATGCCGGGCACATCATCGAGGACACTTTGAATTTGGCTCTTGCTACGCTGCTTGCGATGGAAGGTAATGGCAAAGCGGTGGGCCTCGTCGCGCAGACGTTGGATGACGTGTAGCGTCTCGCTGTTCTTGTCGATGTAGAGTGGCACGCTGTCGCCCGGGAAATAGACCTCATTGAGGCGTTTGGCGATGCCTACGACGGTCATCTGTCCGCGCAGACCTATGCCCTCAAGCGCCTCAAGTGTGGCACTTACTTGCCCCTTGCCGCCATCAACGATGAGCAACTGGGGCAGTTCCTCGCCTTCCTGAATTAGGCGGCTGTAACGGCGTGTGACGACCTCTCGCATGGTAGCGAAGTCATCAGCCCCCTCAACAGTTTTGATATTGTAATGGCGGTATTCCTTTTTGGCGGGCTTGGCGTTGCGGAAAACGACGCACGACGCAACGGCACTCGTGCCGCCGATGTTGCTGTTGTCAAAGCACTCGACATGGCGCGGCAGAGTAGTCATGCGCAGGTCGCGCTGCATGGTGGTTAGAGTGCGTGTAGTGCGTTGTTCTGGGTTGAGCTTCTCCATCATGCGCAGGCGCTCATCGCGATGCTGTGTGGCGTTTTTCAGGGCGATTTGGAGCAGGTGCTTCTTGTCGCCGCGTTGTGGGATAATGAACGACAGACCTGTGAACTCGACATCGGGTAAAATATTCACCAGGACTTCTGAGACCTTATCGTTGCGATAGGTCTCGGCAAAGCGCTGTCTCACCTCGCCCACTGCCATCGACATGAGCTCGGCGTCGGTCTCGTCGTGAGTCGAGAGACGGTATTCCAGGGTGACCGATTGCACCACTGCCCCACCCCGCATGTGCATGTAGTTCACATGGGCGGCATCCTCGTCACGCAGCAATCCAAATACGTCAATGTTGTGGATGGTGGGGCTAACGATAACCGAGCGGCGGCGCACGTGCTCCAGCAGCTTGTAGCGTCGCTTGAGCAGTTCAGCTTCCTCAAAGCGCAACTCTGCAGCCAGTTGTTGCATCTGGGCCATGAGCAGGTCCATGAGCTGATGGGTGTCGCCGTTAAGGATTTGCCGTATCTCGCTGATGTATTCGCCGTATCGCTCTGGTGTTACTAATCCCTTGCAGCAACCCTCGCAACGGTGAATGTGGTATTGCAGGCATAGCCGGTGTTTGTCCGCCTCGATTGTTTCACGTGAAACATTTAGACGGCATGTGCGCAGGGGGTATATCTGACGGATGGTGTCAATGAGCACCTTAGCGACTTCGGCACGAGGATAAGGGCCGTAGTAGCGGTCACCTTTGGCACGAGCCTCGCGGGTGATATAGACACGTGGATAAAGGCCGCCCGATACGCATATCCAAGGGTAACTCTTGTCATCCTTGAGCATGACGTTGTAGCGCGGCTGGTGCTCCTTGATGAGGGCATTCTCGAGGTCGAGGGCTTCCTCCTCGGTATTGACGACAGTGTACTCCAGGTCGGCGATGTTGCGCACGAGCATGGTGGTGCGCAGCGAATCGTGCTCGCGGTTGAAATAGGAGTTGACGCGTCGCTTGAGATTCTTGGCCTTACCCACATAGATGATGGTGCCCTCGCGGTTGCGATAGCGGTACACGCCAGGCTCGTCGGGGAGCAGCGACAGCTTGAGCTTGAGGTCATCAGTCATTAGGTAAGGGACTTGAAGCGTTCGTTAGAAGGTGAACAAGGATGAGATCTCTACTTCGGGCGGGAACACGTCGCGGCCGTGCAGGTCGGCGAGGTCGCACAGGAAGTTGATATAGATCTTCTTGGGATTCATCGATTTCACCAATTCATAGGCCGCCAACATCGTGCCGCCCGTGGCGAGCAGGTCGTCATGGATGACAACCACGTCGTCGGGGGTGATGGCGTCTTTGTGAATCTCGATGGTGTCAGTGCCATACTCCTTGGAGTAGGACTTCTGGATGACTTCGGCTGGGAGCTTACCTGGCTTGCGCAGGGGTACGAAACCCGCACCGAGTTGGGTGGCGAGGATGGCGCCGCCGATGAAGCCGCGCGCCTCGATGCCCACCACGCGGGTTACACCCTTGGCGCGGAACAGGTCGGCCATGGCTTGAGTCATAATCTGTAGCGCTTTGGGGTCCTTGAAAGCTGTGGTCAGATCCTTGAACTGAATGCCTGGAACGGGAAAGTCAGGAATGTTGCGCACAATGCTTTTTACGCTTTCTAAATCTTTGTTATTCATTGTAAATCAATATGTTAGGTTTGTAATTGTTTCACGTGGAACAAACTATCTGCCCAGCAAAACGAGCAGAATGTTGATGTCGCTTGGGGACACGCCAGGGATGCGTGAGGCTTGGCCTACTGTGTCTGGGTCGATGGCCTGGAGTTTTTGACGTGCTTCAGTCGAAATCTGATGGATTTGGGAGTAGTCAAATTTGCCCTTGAGGGTGACGTTGTCGAGGCGTGCTACGCGGTCGGCGATGAGCGTCTCGCGCTCGATATAGCCTCGGTACTTGACGGCGACCTCGGCGGCCTCGATGATTTCGTCGCGCCGTGCTGGTTCAATAGAGTCAAGTCGTTCTCGCAACTCGGGCAAGGCTTGGGCAATCATTGATATGTTGAGTTGCGGTCTCAGCAGCAGGTCGTGCAGGCGCTGACCTTGGGTCAAGGGCTGCATGCCGTGGGCTTCGAGCAGGGGGTTGATGGCATTAGCCTTGATGGTCGTCTGGCGGCAATAAGTGATGAGGCGATCAATCTGCTCGCGTTTGGATGTCATCAGTTCATGGCGCTCAGGCGTGGCAAGCCCCAAGCGGTAGCCTTTCTCGGTCAAGCGCATGTCGGCATCGTCCTGACGCAGCAGGATGCGATGTTCGGCGCGTGAGGTGAACATGCGGTAGGGTTCATCCACTCCACAGGTCACCAGGTCGTCGATGAGCACGCCGATGTAAGCTTCGTTACGTGCTAGCGTGAACGGCTCACCACCCGTAACATTCTGGTGGGCGTTGATGCCGGCAATGAGCCCCTGCCCTGCCGCTTCCTCATAGCCCGTGGTGCCGTTGACCTGACCGGCGAGGAAGAGATTCTTGACCAATTTGGATTCGAGGGTGTGGGTCAACTGGGTGGGGTCAAAGAAGTCATACTCGATGGCATAACCCGGTCTGAAGGCATGAACGTCGCGCAAGGCGGGAATGTGTCGCAAGGCCTCGATTTGCACCTCCCAAGGCAGTGATGACGAGAAGCCGTTGAGGTACATCTCATGGGTGGTTGCGCCCTCGGGCTCGATAAACAACTGGTGGGATGTTTTATCGGCAAATGTGACGATTTTGGTCTCGATGCTGGGGCAGTAACGGGGCCCGATGCTGGTAATTTGACCGTTGTAAAGCGGTGACTGCGGCAGGCCCTTGCGCAGAACCTCATGCACCTGCTCGTTGGTGTGCACAATCCAGCAGGGGCGTTGAGACAGTGCCGATTTCACGTTAGGTAAGAACGAAAAATGGTGGAAATCCTGCTCGCCGTCCTGACGGATGCACTGGGTGAAGTCAATCGTGCGCTCGTCGAGTCGTGGCGGTGTGCCGGTTTTCATGCGTCCAACGGTGAATCCTAGGGATTGCAATTGCTCGGTGATACCAGTTGCGGGTGGTTCTGAGACGCGCCCTCCGGGGGTCTTAACGCGCCCCACGTGCATCAGACCATTGAGGAATGTGCCAGCGGTGAGTACAACAGCACGGGCCGTGAAGGTAAGTCCAAGGGCGGTGATTACACCCTTCACTACCCCACCCTCGATGACAAATTGCGTCACCGAGTCTTGCCACATGTATAGATTGGGCGTGTTTTCCAGCACTTGGCGCCACTCGAGAATGAACTGCTGGCGATCGCTTTGCGAGCGAGGACTCCACATGGCGGGTCCCTTGCTGCGGTTGAGCATCCTGAACTGGATGCTGCTGCGGTCGGTGACAATGCCCATTTGACCACCCAGGGCGTCAATCTCGCGTACGATTTGACCCTTGGCGATTCCGCCTACGGCTGGATTGCAGCTCATTTGGGCAATCTTGTTCATGTCGATGGTGATGAGCAGCGTGTGTGACCCTAAACGGGCTGCTGCACAAGCAGCCTCACAGCCGGCGTGTCCGGCACCCACTACTATGACGTCGTAGTCAGTTCTCATTTCAGGATTACATTTGCGGGCAGGATTGCCAGCGCCTCATTTTCGTGTTGCTCCATGATTTCGCGCTCACCGGGTCCCTTGTCGTTGATGCCACACAGGTGCAGCACACCATGGATAATGACACGCAGGAGCTCGGTCTCATAGGGGGCTCCGAGCGCCTCGGCATTGGTGCGCACTGTATCCAGGGAAATGACCATGTCGCCAGCGATGCGATGTGAGTTAGAGTAATCAAAGGTAATGATGTCGGTGTAGTAGTCATGGCCCAGGAACTGGCGGTTGGTCTGGAGGATGTATTCATCGTCACAGAAGACATAGGTGAGACGCCCCACTCGCTTGTCATGGCGAGCAGCCACCTCAACTATCCAGTCGCGCAATGCCAACTCGTCGTGAGCCGGCATGATGGCGTTGCCTTGTACCATGCGATTAATTTCGGTCATTTTCTCGTTCAATTGAAAAGAGGGACACAAAGATAGCACATTTTTTCTTATTCAAGAAAAAAACGCCAAGTTTTAAGGCTCTGATTGGCTAATACCACTAGTTTGCTCCCCTACCCGATTTTTCTGATGTTTTTTGAAAAACCGCTAAAACTGCTGAATAACAGCCCAAAAGGTCTTTTTGAGCCGCTGAGAATCGCATATTTCTGATCATTCGTGATGCTGCCGAGGAATTATTGACGTTTTTTGGCATAAAATTTGCAGGTATAATTATAAATCAATACCTTTGTGGAAACCCAAGTATTGAGTTCCCAGACGCACGAAAAATATTAGAGAATTCATCCATTGGGATGATGCACGTGAAAAAATAACCCAATCGTGTAGTTTTTATCATGGCATTTGCGTCTAATAGATGAATGAAGACAAGAGAAAATAAGAGAATAATATATCAACCTATAAAAATATAAAGTTATGATCGAGTATCTCACATCAAACCTCTGGCTAATTTGGATCATCGTATCGATCCTATGCCTGATTCTTGAACTTTCTTCAGGCGACTTTTTCATCTTGTGCTTCGCTATTGGTTCGGCTGTTGCTGCAATCATCGCAGGATGTGGCCTGTCGCTCACCTGGCAGATTATCATTTTTGCCATAGTGTCGGCATTAAGCCTGCTGCTAGTGCGGCCTGCTCTCATCAAGAAGCTGCACAAGCCCAGCAAGGAGCGCCTGAGCAACGCTGAGGCCATGATTGGCCGTGAGGGCCGTGTCACCGAGGAGATTGAGGCCAATGGCTATGGTCGTGTCGCTATCGATGGCGATGACTGGAAGGCTCGTTCTAAGGACGGCATCGCACTTACTAAGGGAACAAGCGTTCGCGTCGTGAAAATGGACAGCATCATTATCACTGTTGTGCCAGTAGAGGATTAAAAAATTAAAGTTGAAATCTAAACAATAACCAATTAAAACTATATTATTATGTCACAGCCGTTATTAATATTTCTGATTGTTGTCATTCTGTTGGCGCTCATTCTCGTCAAGAATAGCCTTGTAATTATTCCGCAGAGCGAGACCAAGATCATCGAGCGCCTGGGTAAATATTATGCCACGCTCAAGCCGGGCATCAACGTGATTATCCCGTTTATTGACCGCGCCAAGAGCATTGTTTCCTATGAGCACGGCCGTTACCGCACGACCAACGTGATTGACCTGCGTGAACAGGTGTATGACTTTGACAAGCAGAACGTGATTACTAAGGATAATGTAATGACCCAGATCAATGCATTGCTCTATTTCCAGATCATGGATCCGTTCAAGGCTGTTTATGAGATCAATAACCTGCCCAACGCTATTGAGAAACTGACTCAGACCACGTTGCGTAACATCATCGGTGAGCTCGAGTTGGACCAAACGCTTACTTCGCGTGACACCATTAACAGCAAGCTGCGTGCCGTGCTTGACGATGCTACCAACAAGTGGGGTATCAAGGTGAACCGCGTGGAGTTGCAGGATATCCAGCCGCCGCAAACCGTGCTCCAGGCCATGGAGAAGCAGATGCAGGCCGAACGTAACAAGCGTGCTACCATCTTGACCAGTGAGGGTCAAAAACAGGCAGCCATCCTCCAGTCCGAGGGTCAGAAGACTGCCCGCATCAATCAGGCCGAGGCCGACAAGCAAACTGAGATCCTGCGCGCTGAGGGTGAGGCTCAGGCCCGTATCCGCAAGGCTGAGGCCGAGGCTATCGCTATCGACAAGATTACTCAGGCTGTGGGCCAGAGCACCAATCCCGCTAACTATCTGCTCGCTCAGAAGTATATCCAGATGCTCGATACCGTGGCTAGCGGTGACAAGACAAAGACTGTTTACTTGCCCTATGAGGCCACCAACCTGCTGGGTTCGATTGGCGGCATTAAGGAACTGTTTGGCAATAACGATCCTGTCAAGAAGGATTAGTAGAGTAGGGGAGAGCAGCCCCATTCTATAAATGAAATACCGGTCACGGAGGCTTCATGGAGCTCGCCGTGACCGGTTATTTTGTGTTACTAGCCGTTATCGTTTATCAGTGTTGGCCATCCTCCACTTGCCAGGCGTTGTCTTTTCGCTTGCTTTGAACGAGTTGATGAAGTGGGACTTGGAAGCGAAGCCCGTCATCTTGGCGATGTTGTCGATGGGCAGGGTGGGGGAGGATGCCAGTAATCGCTTGGCCTCGGTGAGGCGCAATTGTGTGAGCCACGTGTTGAAGCTGCAGCCGTAGCGCGCATTGATGTACTGTGATAAGTAGGTGCGGTTGGTTGATAGATGCTGTGCCATCTGAATCATCGTAATGCCCTGCTGGCAAAATGCACCGCTTTCTATCCATTTATTCACTTTTTTGTGCAGCTCTGCATGGGGCTGCAATGGGCTATTAGTTTTACTTTCTACGCCCAAATCGCTCTTTTTCAGTGAATTGGAGTTGATTATAAGGTTAATGATCTGGACAAACAGATAAGCCCATACAAAGAGCATCGCAAAGTTGAACAACGCCATACAAAGTTCATTTGACATGAGGAGGAGAATATGCAGCATGGCGAATAGAGAGAGCAGGATGATGTTATGCGCGACTAGCTTCAGGCAATTGTAGCGTTCCTCATCGTTACTGCCTGGAGCGGGTCCTTGTTTACCCAAGGTTTTGTAATTATATATTAGAGCAAGTATAATCCTCGCCAGTTCAACTAGATATATTGCCATTGAGGCGACTAACACAATTTGTGTCAGCAATTCATTAAGCCAAAGCGATAACCACGCCAATGTGATACATATCATAAACATAATGGTGGTTATCATTCGCCGCATTGGAGTCAGATAAGATTTAGGAGCGAGTGGCATAAATGCCATTATCAAGAGAAAAGTAATCAGATATAACATACTGATTGTCAGTGCTATATCTGTATTTCTATGGGTTGAGGACAGGTTAAAGGCAAACTTTATGGCAGTGAAAAGAGCCGCTATGACGAGTGCAGCGGCAACTATCCTTTTGGTTTGCTTGAGCCAGTAGGTAGACTGCGTTTTCTCATTGCCGATAACTGCAAGCGTCACTCCCAAGACGAGCGTTTCGACAATGTAGCTGAACTGTGAAAATTCATAGAGTGTCATAGAAAAGAGTCAATATTGCCTGCTATACAGTTCGCAAAAATAGGTAAAAACAGTGAATTTGTTTCCAAAAAGGGCTAAAAGAGGGGCCATTACAAGCAAAAAATACTTTTTTTTGTAATTTTGTGGCGCTTTTGTCAAAAAAATTGGGATGGACTATGATGTTATAGAATACAACTTGGTGCTTATTGGCTGGGTGATAGCCCTGCTATTGGGCACAGCGTTGCTGGTCATCAAGGTCCCCGAGATAGCTGTCCATACGTCCTACTCAAGAGGGAAGAAAACCGCTGCGTTTACGATTTTTCTCTTTGGAGCCGAGATTTTTTTCCAGTGGTTGATCAGGTTTCATATGGAAACCGTGAATCCCATTCTGTCGGTGATGGCCTATTTGCTCACATTTTGGATTGCTGCTCTAATGATTACCGTCGGCTTTTGCTCCATGATGGCGCCCATGTTGTTTACCAGGCGCCAACGCATCATTTCCATGTGCATGGTCTTATTCTATCTGTTCCTGTTAATTGTAGTCTATTTCTTGCCAAGCAGGCGGCTACAGTCCTATGGTGTGCTGTTGTGTTGCGGTTTGTTGTTTTTGCTAGCGTGTGTATGTATTTACAAGAGCATAGTGATCTATCGCAGTGCGATTAATGAATTACGCACCTATTACTCTGATGTTGTTGAAAGTATGATACGCTGGATGCCTGGTGTGGGCTTTGGTATCATGGTTTTCTTGCTCTCGGCGCCCATCACTTGCTTGTGTCCCCGTTGGGTGGGCATTAACCAATTGGCCTTGGGCATTATCATGATGATTTACGCGTTTGTTTGTGTCATCAATTTCTCGTTCAATTATAATAAGGTGGCAGTCGCCATTACTATGCCTCCCATTGAGCAAGAAGATGAGGGCAAGGAAAACGATAGTTCTTATAAAAAGGAAGCTATGAGTAACTCGTTGAGCGAATCATTGCGTGACATTTTGCATGAGAAGGCTCAGCGCTGGATCGAGCGTGGAGGATACCGTACCCCAGGTATCACCATTGAGCACGTCGCTCATGAGATGGGCACCAACCGCAGCTACCTGTCCCGATACTTGAATGAGGTGCTTCACGTCACTTTTTATGAGTGGGTGGCTCAGTTGCGCATCGAGGAAGCCCAGTCGCTCATGCGCACTCATCCCTCCATGTTGATTGAGCAAATTGCCACGAGAGTAGGCTTTACATCGGCATCTACTTTCTCGAGCACATTCAAAAAAATGGTGGGAATCGCCCCCAACCTGTGGCGAAATCGACTCTAAGCGATTAAAAATTGTTTTATTCAAAAAAATTACGGTTTCATCGAAGAAATCGGCCGTTTTTGTGGTGCGTAAACGTCAAATGTATTGGTGCACAACAATTAAAAACTCGTGTTAGAATGAAATGTGATTGCAGTGATATTTTTTATTGTAATTTTGCAATGCATGAAATGGCAAATTATTGCTATTTCCTGCAAAAACAAAGACTTTATTTTTTATGAATAATGATCTTGCCTAGAAATGTGCATTAATAATACGAAAAAAAAAGAGTGAAAGTAGTATCCTTTAAAAAAAGTGTTATTTGACTTACTGAGCGATGAAAATCGCTTATAAGTAAAAATTAAAAGCAAGGATTTTCAGCTCTCCTGAGAAGGATGGCTGAATTTTTTTATATCCAAAACAAACAACAAATCAAAAAAATGATTAATTTCGTGGTTTGACAATGAATTAAAGGTGTCAGATACATTACAGGTGAGGATGATTAACGTTTTTCATATCGTTTCTAATAAGCATTGGACAGGTGCCGAGCAGTACACCTATGACTTGGCAGCCTTGTTGCGCAATGATCCTGATTTCTACGTCGAGGTGGTGTGCCGCAAGTATCCTAGGGTTCTCAAGCAGTACCGGCGACTAGAGATTCCTATCTCTATTCTGCCGCTCAAGGGTGTGACCGATATCGAGAGTCCTGTTCGTTTTGCCCGTTTGTTGCGCAAGGGACGCAATATCATACATGTTCACAGTTTTAAGGACGCATTCATGGCCGTGATGGCCCGTCGCATCAGCGAAAACCGTGATACGCGTGTCATAGTGAGCGTTCATGGGGTGTATGAGCCCAAGCGCAGTTACATGTACACCAAGTTATACAAGTCAATCGACTGTTTCGTGTTTTCCTCCCAGATGGCTTGTGAGGCATTTGTGGGAAAGGCTCGTAAGCGCTATGCTGACCGTGCTGTGGTCCTGCGTGACAGCGTGTGTGACAGTCAACTGGGCACCGATGTTCCCGACCTGCGTCGTGAGCTGGGGCTTGATCCTCACCAGGCGCTCATCATGTACCATGGCAAGTTGGCCGAGGAGAAGGGATTGGACGTGTTGTTGCATGCTCTTGGTCAGGTGGATAAGAGCAAATACCATCTTGCTATCATCGGTGAGGGCCAACCCAAATACAAGGCTCGGATCAAGGGATACATTGTTGCCAATGGATTGGTCCATAACGTTACACTCCTGGGATTCAGGGATAATATTCTGGAATACCTGCGTCAGGCTGACTTCGGTGTTTTGCCCTCGGTGCATCCCGAGGCGCTCGGAATCTCCAATTTGGAGTATATGATGGCCGGAAAGGCTCATATTTGCAGCAACAATGGCGCCCAACCCGAGTATGTGACCGATGGAGAGAACGGTTTGTTGGTTCCTCCAGGCGATGTCGATGCACTTGCTCGTGCGATCAATCATTTGATCAATGACAAAGCCAGCCGTTCGCGCATGGGTACTACCGCGCAGCACGATTTTGTACAGAATCTCGACTATCCGGGATTTTATAAGAAAATGACCGACTTATATCGCAAGCTGCTCGACAGTGATCCTGCAGTCGATATGAATTATGTTGCCGAGTAGTTTTTTAGTGCAAGCGATTTGAGTCGGGAGGAATTCTGCATGTAATTGAAAAATAGTGAAATTAATATAGTTTTTTACTGAAAAGTTACTATATTTGCGACAATAATCCCGTACTGATGAGATGGTTTAATGGCATCGGTTCTGGGTCAGATATAGACAAATAGTTAACTACATAAAAATATTCGATTACAATGAAGTACTACATTGCAGAAAATGGCCAGCCCGCTGGCCCGTTTGAACCCAGTGAACTGCTGGCTCATGGCTTGACTGTCAATTCACTTGTGTGGGGTGAGGGCATGCCCAACTGGATCTCGGCAAGCCAGGTTCCTGAACTCATGGCATTACTCGGTGGTCAAACTTTTAACCCGGGTAATTTGGACACGCAGTTGCCTCAAACGCCACCCATGGGAGGACAGGCGCCGATGCCTCAGATGCCGCCATTCAACCCCCAGCCAACGACTACAGGCACGCCTTATGGCCAGGGCACAACTAACCAGCCCTATGCACCGCCCCAATACGGCCCCGGCACCAACCAGCCGCAGAATATGATGCCCAAAACATGGCTTACCGAGTCGATTATCGCCACGATAGTCTGCAGCCTGTGCTGTGGTGCGTCAGTCATCACCCTGATCACAGGTGTCATAGCCATCTTCCAGGCTAATGGTGTCAAGACCAAATTTAACAGTGGTGATTATGCCGGTGCCAACAGTAAGTCGGCATCAGCCAAGATGTGGATGCTTATCACGGTGGGACTCGGTATCGCTGCTGCAGCCTATACGGCCTATATGATGATGTCCAATCCCGAGCTCCTGCAGCAGATTCAGGAAGGATCAGGCTTCAGTAATCTGTATCCTTTCTTGAAGTAGGATCCTTAGATACTTTAGTGTTGACCACGAGCCACACTCCCGTGAAGATGAGTGCGGCTGCAATGGCGTGTGCCCATTGGGGGGCAGCCAGCCCCATGGCCATGCTGGCAACGACGGCGACGAATGGCTGCACGTAGTTATAGACGCTCACTGTCGTGGGCAAGAGTCGCCGTTGGGCAAATACCACGAGCAGGAATGTGAAGAAAGTCGCCCCAGCTACGATATAGATGATTTCGGCAGCCGTTCTGGCGCTCATTCCCGGCCAATCGATTTGTGCGATGTGGGGTAGGGTAAACGGCAAGATAAACAGGCTGGCAAAGGTAAACGTCCACTTGTTGAACGTGAACGCGTCATACTTGCGGATGACCCGTGAGTAGTGTGTCAAGTAGAAAGCATAGCCCACCTGGGAGATGAGGATAAGAATGTCGCCTCGCAGGTCAGTTGGCCTGCCGTCACCCGCTGTGGTGCGGGTAATCAACAGGAAAGCTCCTGTAAAACCCATGATAATGCCCAGCGCGCGACGGGGCGTGATGCGCTCGTGCAGCAGGATCGAGGACAGGATGAGGGTGAAGATGGGCATGGTCGTCAGCTCGATGGTGGCATTGATGGGCGAAGTGAAGCTCAAGCCCACGATATAGCCGCCCTGGGCCAACGCAAAGCCGAAAAAGCCCGCCCCCGCAATCTTGAGGAAATCACGAAGCTCAATGCGCTGATGCGGCACAATAATCGACCCCAGCCAGAAGAGCAATGCTGCCCCAATGCCCCGGAACGCCACCAGTTGCGGTCCCGTGATGCCACCATTGGCGAGCACGTCCTTACTGAACGTCGCCATCAGCCCAAACAGCACCATGGCCATCAACATCGCCCCATGCGCCTTAAAGTCCTTATGAGTAACGCTATCGTTATCGGTTTTCATGAAAAAAAGATTGAAACGTCACTTGACATCGACGTTTCAAGCCACAAAATTACAACAAATGTCTTTGTATGAAAAGAGAAAAACAAGAAATACAAGATGTACAATCCAGTGAAGATTGTTGTTCTTGTATTTCTTGTTTTCAAATTCGCGGGTTGGCGGATGCCGATTAGTTCAATTCGTGTAATTCGTAGTTTGAAATTACTTCATGAACTTGGCGAAGTCGGTCTTGCGCATGTCGCCGTCGTGAATCAGCGTGCTGTGCATGGCGAAGGCGATGTCGGGGTTCATCATCACGTGGCCCTTCTTGGCGAGATTGAGGTACTCACGCAACAGGGGACGATAAACGGGATGAGCGGCCTTCTCGATAATCTCGTGAGCACTCTGCACGGGATCCTTGCCGCGCAGGTCGGCAATACCCTGGTCGGTGATGATGATGTCCACCGAGTGCGGGTTGTGATCGGGATAGGATACCATGGGCACGATGGTGCTGATGCAGTCGTCCTTCTTGATTGACGGGCACAAGAAGATGCTGGTGTAGGCGTTGCGGGTGAAGTCGCCCGAACCGCCGATGCCGTTCATCAGACGCGAACCGCTTACGTGCGACGAGTTGATGTGTCCATAGAGGTCACACTCGATGGCGGTGTTCATCGACACCACGCCGATGCGACGGATAACCTCGGGGTTGTTAGAGATCTCGCTAGGACGCATGAGCAGTTTGTCGTGAAGCTCAGGCTTCTGGAAGAACTCAGTCATTGCGTCGCGCGAGAAGGTCATCGAACAGGTACTTGCAAACTTGCATCGTCCGCTCTCGAGGAGTTTGAGGACGCTGTCTTGGACGACCTCGGTGTACATCTCGAATGCGGGGATGTCGGTGCTGGCCTCCAGCGAGTTGAGCACTGCGTTGGCGATGTTACCCACACCACTCTGGATGGGGAGGAACTCCTTGGGCATGCGGCCATGCTTCATCTCACTAACGAGGAACTCGCAGACATACTCGCCAATCTTGGCCGTGACCTCATCGACCGGGGTGAACGGTGTGGTCACGCCCAGCGGCATCGACGTCTTGACGACGCCCACCACCTTCTTGGGGTCGACGTGTGCGACGGGCTTGCCGGCGCGGTCACTGGGTTTGTAGATGGGAATCTCGCGGCGCAAGGGCGGGTCGAGCGGCACGTAGATGTCGTGCATGCCGTGGATGCTCTCGGGGAGCATGTCGTTGATCTCGATGATGACCTTCTCGGCGCACTGGAGCCAAGTGGGTGTGTTGCCCACCGA
>JAEEGK010000823.1_pt1 | contig 77430 bp, 60 predicted proteins | sample 8958771 | NCBI WGS metagenome assembly JAEEGK01 (sample SAMN16246547, study PRJNA631951) | gut metagenome | biome: gut microbiome; feature: rumen; material: SC-attached | host: Bos | place: Iran: Karaj | collected 2018-10
GGAGAATCAGCCAAGAGTGAAAAACATTGCAATTTGCGAGGATGGGTATTTGGATGACACCTTCGGCAGCGGATTCTTCGACGAGGCAACAAATCTGTCACGTAAACTGATGTAAAAAAGGAGGGAGTATGCGCAAACACGTTTATTGTGAAAGCAAATTTTTGGAAACTTGCATTTCTAAAATCAACAATTGGCAGTTTTCCCCTGATAATTTTGAGGAACTGCAACTTTGGATGTGCGTCAAGACGATGATTTTTTCGCAAAACATCATCCTCCATCTTGACATAACAGATGATGATTTGCCAAAATTTGACGGTGTGCGTCCCACCAAGCAATTTGCCGATTGGCAAAAAGAGATTGCAGCCAAAATAAACACTTCCGAAATCCATTTGCGCCTTGGCAATTTTGTAACGCCCAAAAACATTGACAAGTCGGATAATACGCAACTTACAGCCTATTATCTGACTTGTTGTGATTCTAAAACGTGCCAAAATTGTATGGATGAATGTGGCGTGTTGGCTATTTGTCCCGACAACATCAAGGATTTCAAAGATATTTTGTATGACAATGGGGCGGCAATTAAACGCGACAATCAAGCAAGTTGGGATAAAATTTTGAAATTTACATATTGTAATTCAATGATTATCGTCGATAATTACATTCTAAAAGAAAAAAACTATGCTAAAAATTTGCAAAGTGTCTTTTCGAAATTATTACCTGAATGTTTAACTAAAAATATTCCATTTCAATTATATATTATTACGATTTTGCCAAATTATGCTAATCCCAACGAGTATGGAAGTTTAATAAAAAAAATTATAACACAAATACGGCCTAAACTCCAATTGCAACTATCTCTATTTCCTTCATTAACGTGTGATTTTCACGATAGAATTATTATTTCAAACAATATTTATATTAGTTGTGGAAGTGGATTTAACCTATTCAAAATGAATTATGATATTAGTAGATTCAATTTAGTTTCGTCAAAAACAACAACAATGAATATTTTATATCCATTTTTCCCTACACCAATAAAATGGGTAACAAAAGCATATTCTAATTTTTTGGAAGATATTTCTAAGTATTGTAATGATGCAATACAAAACTGTACAAGTAATAAAACACTTGTTGTCGGCGAAAAGCAAAACCGTTTATGTGAAATGATAAAATAACAAATTATGCTCCCACTCACGTCCATATTATCCCATCCCGAATCCGCGCACTTGGAAGGCAAAAGTGCGAAGGGTGGCTTTCCTGATTCGTTTTGGGAGAGTTATTCCGCGTTTGCAAACAGCGACGGCGGCGTGATTGGACTTGGCGTAGAAGAAGATAAAAACGGAAAACTTTTTGTCAAGGACGTAAAACTTCCGACTTTGGGTAAAGAACCCGATATGGAGGCAATGGCGGAGTTTTACCCTGACGAGGAGGCAAGCGATAATCAAGAAACGAGCGATAAACCAAGCGACAAATATCGACACTGTTGATAAACCAAGCGATAAATGTCAGAATAAATGACCTGATAAATCCAAATGTCACGTTAAAAAGAAAATAAAATTATGCCCACAAACAAGAACGCCCTCGCCCGCATCGCATTCCTCGACGCGCTTCTCGCCGACCGTCATCACGATTACAGTCTTGACGACCTGACCGAGAAGTGCAAAGAGCGTCTTGTCATCACCAAGCCTTTGCACGGTTCGCAAAAGACAGTTTCGGTGTGAAATTGTTGAGCGGATAAGCAATACGATGCAGATGTACGGACTTACAGCCCCTTCTCCAATTTCGCAACGTTAAACATCTCTGAATCAATCTTCAAGTCGTACTTGATGTCGGAAAATGTGAGGATTGTTTTGTGTTTTGTCTGCACGTTTTCCATCACCATTTTGCCGCGTGTCCAAAAGCCTTGCACTTGCTTTATGTCGCTGATATTCAGCACGCGGTGGAGTTTGCCGAGTTTGTCGTAATACTCCACTTTCACGCCCATAAAACAATCCTTGCGAATCCACGAAATCTTTTTGGAGTAGATTTCGCGCTTGTCTTTCGGCACGGATTCCACCACGTAACATTCGTGACCGTCGATGGTTTCCATACGCAGGAATTTGTGGTCGTCCTCGTCAACATTGCGGTCGCCCATATCGTCGTAGGTGAAGTCGGTGCCCATAAAATAGTCTGTCTTTGAGGAACTTCCGCTGATTCGGCGCGTCTTTTTGAGGGCGGGCATATAGAGCCATTTGTCGTCGTCCTTGCCAATCTCGTCGTAATTCCAAGTGAGGAATCCCGTGCCCTTCACGTCGCCCGGATAGGTGAAAAACATCATCGTCTTGGTGTCCTCGCCGACATCAATCGACCACGATTCCACCTTGCGCTCGCGCTTGGAGCCGTTGGACTTTTCCAACATCAAATCCAACATCGAGTAGCGCGTGTCGCCGTCGGGATTGTCCTTCATTTTCTTAACAATCTCCCTGCCCGAAAGTGTCTGAGCCTCAACCGAAAACGCAGTCAACATAACTGCAATTGCCAATATTATTTTTTTCATCTTTTTATGATTTTTAGAACCACGGAAAACACTGATTTTCACGGATGATTTTCTGTGTTTTTCTGTGGTTTCCGTGGTTAATGATTATTCTTCTTTTCCAAAAATGTGGAACATCTTCATCAGCGCGGGCGTTATGAAAATGTCCGCCAAAAGTGCCGACAGCAAGCCCGCCACAGCCAATGTGCCGAAGTGCGCAAATTGTATTGCGTCAGACACCGAGAATCCCAAGAATGTGGCGCAGATGATGATTGTGGTCATCACGATTGCCAATCCTGCGACGCGGAATGTTGCGCGGACGGCGTGTCGGTAGTTGCGCTGACGGTGAAATTCGAGGTGAGCGTGATTGACAAAATGTATGGTATCGTCAACAGCCAAACCGAGTATCATCGGGATGATGCAGGCGGTCATCATATCCAACGGATAACCGAGCCAACCCATTAATCCTCCGACAAATACGGCGGGCGCAAGGTTGGGAATCATTCCTATCAGACCAAGGCGCACGTTGCCGAAAACTATCATCAGCAACACGCCGATTATCACCGCCGAGAGCACCAACGACCACATCTGACCTTTTGTCAAGTATTGTTGCATAACCGTAAACTGCGGCAGATTGCCCACAACCGAAACCTGTGCATCGGGAAACAACTCTTTGGCGCGTCGTTGCAGGGTGTTCATCTCGATGTCAATTTCGTTGGAATTGTAATTGCGGATTTCGATTTGCAAACGCAGGCGGCGGTATTCGTAATCCATCCAATATTCAGATTCTGAGCCGCCCGCATTTTCGTAAAGTAGCAACAATTGCGCGATCGCCTCGTTGTTGTCGGGAACGTGATAAAACGCTGTGTCATTGTTGTTTAATGTGCAATTCATATCCTTGATGATGTCGAGAACTGACGAATGGCGTTTTGTTAGTTGGTAATTGTCAACCTCGTGTTCAAGGGTTTCGAGTTTGATGAGGTTTTCGGGCTTTTTGGCGTCGCCGTCCTCAGGCAAAACCACCATCAAATCGTATGAATACATTGAGCCGAGTTCCGTTTCGCAAAGTTCGAGGAAACGGCGCGAATAGTCAACCTTCCTGCCCATCGAACGCTCCACGTCAAAGGCGGGTTCAATCCAATAAACGCCTATGGCACAGAAGATTGTGATGACGCTCGCAATTATGATAATCTTTTTGGAATGTGTCAATACAAATTCGCCGATATTGTCGAAAATCCTCGCCGACTTGCCCTCAAACGATGTGTCGAACTCCTTGTTTTTCAATGTGTTGTTGCCGAGCGAGAGTGTAATTGGCGTCAATACAAGAATCGAAACCAACACCGAGACTATCGCAAGCGCAGAATTGACGCCCATCGCCTTCATCGGGACGATGTTCATCGCAAGGAAAGTCATCATTGCCGCGAGCGTTGTGAAACCCGAAAATATCACGGGCCAAGCGGTCTCGGCGATTGCGTCAACGGCGGCTTGTTTGCGGTCGTGGGTTTTGAGCAATTGCGCCCTGAAAAAACTGTAAAGGTGTATGTTATAGGCAATTGCGATTGCAAAAGCCATCATCACGGTAATCATCGTGGTGCTCATATCGAGGTAAAGTCCGAGCCAACCAATGATGCCCATCGCGATTATTATGGCGCAGATGGATGTTACAATTGGAATCACAACGCCTCTGAGTGAGCGGGTTACGATGGTCATCACAATCAACGCCACTATGATTGCAATCATCATCAGGCGCGACATTTCGGTCTTGATGTACTGCGCCTTGGCGTAATTCATATACGGCATACCCGCGATGTTGGGGTTGAGCGAAGAGTATTTGTCTTTAAAACAGATGTTTATCGCCTCGCGACCCGTTTGGTTTTCGGGTGCTTCGAGACCCTCGGCACGCCACAGACTGTCGGACGGGTAAGGGCGGAGTTTGACAAGAATCCACGACATTGTGCCGTCCTTGCTGACGAGTTTTTTGGAGACGTATTCCTTGCTGTAAGCCTTTGCGCGGATGGCGTCGAGACCCGCTTGGTCGTCGGGAATCTCCTCAGGGACAATCTGTTGCAACTCCATTCCGTCCTCCGTGCCCACCATAAATTCGAGGTCGGTGAGCGAGGTTATTTTTTCGGAATACGACAGGCTGTCCATCAGTTCGTTGCTGAGTTCGCGAATCAGCGAGAGGTTCTTTTTTGTAAAAAGACCCTCCTTGTTTTCCACAAGCACGGCGACGTAATAATCGTTGCCAAAAATGCTCTTGAACTCGTCGGTTTTCAGAAGCATCGGGTCGTCCTTGACAAAATACGTGTCGAACGAGGTTTCAAAATAGATTCGCTTCAATCCCGCCACCGAAAAAACGAGTAGCGCAATGAATACCGCAAACACCATCAAGCGGTGATTTACAATGAATTGTCCGAACTGACGGAACTTTGAATTGATTTTTTCGATGTTCATTTTTTTCTGAATTTGAATGATTCTATTGCCATCAGGATTGCGATTGCCGCCATCATCGGCATTATGACGAGTTGTGCGGCGTTGAACTCTTGGAACAGTTCAGAAATGTGCAGCACCGTGAATACCGCCATTATGCAGGCAAGGATAGTGTTGATTGTTTGGCAGATTTTGCTGCCGTAGATGACGAGAAGAATGCCAATGACGGGTATCAAGTAACTGATAGTCATCATAAAAGCAATCATACCCACTGATGTGGGCGGCTGCATTGCGGCGATGCTTTCGCCCCAAAATGCGGGCATCGCGTCCGTAATTGTGTGTGCGAGGAATCCAACGATTGTCAGAATCCAAAATACGATAATTTTGTTTTTGCTTTCCATTTTTAAAGGAATTTTGATTTGTGTTTCGACCGCAAAATTAGGCGAGAAAATTTCTATGCGCAATACCGTAAAATGGGTAATTTTTGAGGAGGAAATACCAATATATTAGTATTATACAAAAAAATTGCGCAAGCCAACTGTTATTTGTGGTTTGCGCAATTAGTGCAATTATGGTTTAGGTACAATTACTCAAAACTGTAAAAAAACGACGGGAAGCCTGCCACTGTAACTACTTTATTTTCAACTGTTCCCGTTGTCAAGTCAACTGTGGAAAATCCGTTGTATTCGTCGTTGGCGGAGCCGTAAACCATCTTGTTGCCGTGCTTGCCCATTGCCACGCCGTGTCCGTTGGAGTGTGGAAGACCGTCGATTACTTTTATGGTTTTGTTGTACAGGTCCACCAAAATTGCCACTCCCGTGCGGGCGATGTAGGTGTTGGTGTTTTCGGGGTCGAGACCGGTGGCAAATCCGTATGCGTACATCTTGCCGCCGCCGGTGTAACGGCACATCATTATGCAGTTCAAGTAGTTGCAAGACAGACCGCTGACCTGAGTGTTCGCCAAATTGATGCTGTAAGTTTCGTCAAACTCGGTCGCGCCTTTTTTGATGCGGGCGATGCCGGCGTTAAGACCGGGAATGTAGCCGAAAGAGCCGACGCAGTTGACGTAGAGGTCGCCGTTTTCGTCCTCAAAAATCGACTGATTGTCAATGGGGCGGGTGGGGGCGGAGAGGTTGAGCGAGGTGTTGCGGATTTTCTTGATGAATTTGTCGTCGGCAACATTGTAAAGTGCCATTTCGAGCGAATTTTCGGCGGGCATCCAATTGGCGTTAAACTGTTCCAACGCCACGTAGAGAATGCCGTCGCGGATGTACATCGCGCCCGGATATGCCGAAACGCCTTCGTTGCGCAACTCCGATACGTCGATGCGCGATATTTCCGTCATCGTCTGCGGATTGAAGGCAATTATCAAATCCAACATTTGGCAACATACGTATGCCTTTTCCGCGTTTGCCTCCACCACGATTGCCGCCGACGAATTTGCCGGAAGGGTCATCGCGCCTTTGAGTTCCAACTGATTGGCGTCGTTGAGGACGAAACGCCTGAGTTTCAACTCTGTACCACCCATATAATCGGGAAAAACGTAGATGTTGCCGCTCTTGCAGACGCACGGATACGAGCCAAAACCAAGCGGAATTGCGTTGGAATTGTCGTAATTGACACCGCCCTCAAACGCGCTCACAGCCTGCAAATAGCCGCTGCCGCTACTTCCGTCGGGGTTGGTTACCGTGGTGGAAAACAGAATCTTACCCGATGCCTCCGCAACGTTTTTGTCGTTGTCGTCGTCATCGTCGCAGGCGGCAAAACTCATTGCCACCGCCGAAATCAATAACAAATGTTTAAGTTTCATTTTTTTTATGAATTACGAATTATGAATTACGAATTATGAATTACGAATTATGAATTATGAATTACGAATTACGAATTATGAATTATTTCATCACATATCTTACTTTAAACCCAAAGTTTCTGCCGGGCAAGGGGCGGTTGAGGTCTGAATATACGGTCTTGTCAGTCAGGTTTTTAACTTTGAATGTGAGTGTCCAACGTTCATTGAAAAAACTGTGTTCCAATCCCAAATCAATTGTAAAAGATGTGGGGATTTTGCGGTCTTGGTACTTGCTCATCTCAAAGTCGTAAAAATACTCGTGAACATATTGAGCGTCAATAAGTAAGCGTGTGTTTTGACCCCTTCCGCCAAAGAGGTTTTCTTGATGGAGTTCCGCGCCAAAATTACCCAAAATGTAAGGGATGTTTGGCATACGTTTGCCGTATGTCGGATTTGCTGCCGACGAACCTGTCTCGTGCTTGCGACGGTCGCGGAGGTCTTGGTAAGTGGCATTGCCATAGAGATATAGGAACGATGTGACATCGCCTTTCAACTCAATTTCCACGCCCTTGGTCCTTACCGTTCCAAAGTTGGCGTAACGTGCCATCGAAGGAATCATATCTGCCTGATAACGAATCATATCCTCCAACTGATTGAAGAAATAATTGACCTCCGCCTCCACAAATCCAAACTGATTGGCGCGGTGGTAAAGAATGCCTGCGTTGAGACCGTTGCAGCGTTCGGGAGCAAGGTCAGAGGCGGGCAGAATCGAATATCCGTTGCCCGCAAGTTCCTCGGATGTGGGAATCCTCACCTCGCTACTAAACGATGCCTTTGCCAACAATCTTTTGGTGAATTTATAACGGAGGCTCTCGCTTCCGCCCCAATAGTTCTTGTTGATATTCACGTCCTTAGGTTTGTTCAAGTACGTCTGTTCCAACACTTTGGTATTAGAGGTGAAATTGAAATTCTTGACGGTTGTTGCGCTCATAAATTTGGAGTCAAAAAGCGTCAAATCGTATGAAAATCCGACAGTTATGCTGCCCATATCGCTGTTGAAATTGGTCTGATAGCCAAAACTCTTGTCCATAAGTTCGTTTTCGGGATTTTGGCTCGTGTGGGTGGCATATACATTGATGTTGAGCGTGTTATGCTCGTTCAAAAGGTAGTTCATATTGATTTTTCCAACAAGGTCGTTGGTCCTGTTGTCGGAATCCGAAGCGTAAGAAGCCTGTTCGCCGCCATAGGAAGACACTGTGTTATAGCGGTTTCCGTCCCAATCGTAACGGTATTTTGCCGCGTCGAAAAGTCCGTTGCTGCCGTAAGAATAGGCAAAATCGCAGTCCAGATCAAGACCATCGACAATAAAATTGTCGCGTTTGAGCGAGAGAGCCGCAATGCCCGACATACTGTGGTTGTAAGCCTCGCGGATGTCGGTGTCAATGCCCTGAATCTCAGCCCTTGTGGCGGTGAAAACAAGTTCGAGTTTTGCCTCGTCAAAATACCATTTGGTAGCCTTCAACGAGCCGCCCACCATCGCCTTCTTAAATTGGTCGTGGTCGCGCTTAACCTCGCGGTTTTCAAGGTTTTGCAGTCTCATTTTGTAATTGTTGTCGCTGTAAGTGAGCACGCCGCCGATGCCAAACTGCAAGCCCGTTTTCTTGTTGGTTTGCTTGAATGCCGTGCTGAACTTGTGCGTATTGAACGATGCGATTTCGTAACTTGCGTCGAAATAAACGGGCGGATATTCCTTTGTAACAACGTTGACCGCGCCGCCGAGAGCCGATCCTCCAAAACGATAAGGAACAATGCCTTTGTATATTTCAATTCGCTCGATAAGGTCGGTAGGAATATCATTAAGCGACATATAATCAGATAGTTGACCGATTGCCGCCTCGTCGATGTAAACGCCCATCCGCTTGCCTTCGAGACCACGGACTGAGATTCTCGACGCGCTGCCCACGCCGCCTGTATTTCTCACTGTGATGCCCGAAGTGCGTGCGAGAGCGTCGTTGATGCTCGATGTGGTTCCCTCCAACTGCCTCGTATCCAATACGGAAAGCGGCATTGCAGCCTCGCGCATCTTGCGGATTTCGGTGCTACTTGTAATTGTCACCGTTTCTAACTCACGGTCTGTAAGATAAGTTGTGTCTGTCTGTGCGTTGGTCTTTGCTGACAATAATGTCGCCGTCAGCATTATGACCAAACCAATTCTTTTTTTCATTTTTTAGTTTATGATTTTATTTTCAGTAATTACTTCACCTCCGCCTTGCCGTCCTTTATCGTTACAATCTTGTTTGCGCCTGCAATTGTCCTCAGCCTGTGGGCGATTACAAGCACGGTTTTGCCTTTGATGAGTTTGGAGATTGACTGTTGGATAAGTGTCTCGTTTTCAACGTCCAAGGATGCGGACGCCTCGTCGAGGAGGATGATCGGGGCGTTTTTCAGGAAGGCGCGCGCAATCGAAATCCGCTGACGTTCGCCGCCCGAAAGTTTCTTGCCGTTTTCGCCGATGACAGTCTGCCATTTGTCGGGCAGATTTTCGATAAATTCGGTGCAGTTTGCAAGCGCGGCGGCGGCTTTCACCTCGTCGTCGGTGGCGTTTTTGTTGCCGATGCGGATGTTTTCCATTACGGTGTTGTTGAATAATGTAACATCTTGGAACACAATCGAATAAAGACTCATCAAAGTTTCGGGGTCAATTTTTGAAATGTCCTGACCGCCAACGGTGATTTTGCCCGAATCCACGTCCCAAAGCCTCGCCGCAAGCCTCGAAACCGTGGTTTTGCCGCTGCCCGAAGGTCCAATCAGAGCCGTCACTTCGCCTTGTTTTGCCACGAAACTTACGCCGTCAAGTATCTGTTTGCCGTCCTGATACGAAAACTTAACGTCCTGAAATTCAATGTCTCCGCCATTCACTTTGAGTTCCTCGCCGCCTTCGAGTTCCTTGTGTTGGAGGATTTCGTTGAGGCGTTCGCAATTGACGTCAAGGGCGATTATCGCCGCGAAATGTTCGAGCGAAGTCAGTAGCGGGTCGTACAACCGCGATGCAATTATCAAAAACAAGAAAAATGTCAGCAAGTCGATACCGCCTGATTTTAAGAGCATTGCGCCGGCAAGTGCCGTGGTCGCGATGCCAAATTTCAGGAGCATTTCGGCGTTGCAGACAAAAAGTCCCGTGCCGAGTTCGCTCCAAAGCATACGTTTCTCCACGCTGTGGATTTTGGTCTTAACATCCTGATAATAACTCTCTTGCGCATTGTTTTGGCGCAAATCCCTGACGGATTCAAGACATTCCTGAATTTTTTCGGTCATTTCGATGGCGGCTGCGCTCTTTTTCTTGCCGAGGCGGTACTGCACTTTGCGCGAAAACGCCACGATTATCAGGCTCAGCGGCAATACCCAAACCGCTGCCAACGCCATCTGCCAATTGATGAAAAACAGACACGCCGCCAATATGCAAGTGCTTGTAATTGAGCCTATAAACTGCGGTATGAAATGCGACGAAGCCTGTTCTATCTGCGCCGCGTCGTCCATCAACGCCGAGGTGAGGTCTGCGCTGTCTTTTTTGGCGAAAAACGACAGCGGGAGTTTCCTGAGTTTTTCGGCGAGGGTGATGCGGCGCACTCCGCTTTCCTTGTACGTCGAGAAAAAACTCGTGTTGTACTGCACCAACGCCGTCAGAGCCATCAATGCCGTCCAAATGCAAATGCCTGTTACATAGAAACTTTCCTTGCCGTCGAGTCCTTCCCCGAAAATGTCTTTTATCAGGAAATACAACAATACAACGGGCGAAAACAGCACCAAATTGTAAAATACATTTGCAATTGATGCAATTATCATTGACCTTGCGCCTTCGTCCGACAGCGCGTATTTCTGTTTCAGATTTTTCATATTGTTACTTAATTTTTTTCAACGGAAAACTCTGAAATCACAGAATTTTAAATCACTGATAATTAATGCTAAAACATTATCATTAATTTAACAGAAACCACGGATTTTGATTTCCATATATTTAATGTCACAAGGTCGTTCCGTGTTTTCCATAATCAAAAAAAGTATTTTTTTGATTATATCTTTTTTTCTGTGATTTCTGTGCTTTCCGTTGTTTAATAATTACTATTAGTTTTTTATTTTCCAATCCACTGATTTTTGGTATTCGTTCCACATTTTGGCGTAAATACCCTGTTGCTCAACAAGTTGACCGTGCTTTCCTTGTTCGGCGATTTTGCCGTCTTTGAGGACGTAGATTTCGTCGCTGTCAACGATGGTTGAGAGGCGGTGCGCGATTTTTATCACGGTCTTGCCCTTGGAAATCTCGTCAAAAGCCTGCAACACTTTTTCCTCGTTTTCGGGGTCGGCGAAAGCGGTCGCCTCGTCAAGAATCAGGACGGGCGTATTTCTCAACATCACCCTTGCGATTGCAATTCGTTGCTGTTCGCCGCCGCTGAGGTAAGTGCCTTTGCTGCCCAAAACCGATTTTGCGCCATCGGGCAGACGGTCGATGATGTCGGAGCACTGTGCGCGTCTCAAAACGTCCAAAACTTCCTCGTCGGTGGCGTCGGGTTTTGCCATCCTGACGTTTTCCAAAATGCTTGTTTTCAGGAGTTTGCTGTCTTGAAAAACGAATGAGACAATTTCGGAAAGTTTTTCGGTGGCAATGTCCTTGACATCCACGCCGCCAATCATAATTTTGCCGTTGTCAGCGTCCCAAAACCTTGAAACAAGGCTTGCGGAAGTGGTTTTGCCGCCGCCCGAAGGCCCCACGAACGCAACGTGCGCACCCGAAGGAATTTTGAGCGAAATGCCGTCCAATGCGTTTTTAGTCGCGTCTTTATAATGGAATTTAACATCCTGAAATTCAACAGAATAATCGTTTGGTGTCTGCGGTTTGTCAGATTCTTGATTTTCTTCAACGTCCAATACCGTGTCGATGCGGTTGAGCGAATTTTCCACAATCATATCCGCCTCAGAGGAGTGCATCAGTTTGAAGAGTGTAACGGCGATTATTGGCGTGAAGATGATGTAAAACAGCAAGTTGGAGAAGAACACGGGGTCGGCGGCTTCTTGTGCGTTACAAAGCGCGACGGCAGTCAAAATCGCAAATGACGCATTGATGACCACCGTGTAAGCCGTCATCGGAATCCTGAAACGCCGTGTGTAACTTACCGTGAATTTTTCGTAGTCGTCGATGGATTTTTTGAATTTTTTGAAAGAAAACACCGACTGTCCGAAAGTCTTGACGACGGGGATACCGCGCACATATTCAACGGCTTCCTTGGTCATATTTTCGAGTGCGGCGTTGTAGGCATCGACGTCTTTTTTGAGATTTTTGCCCACCATAAACATATACATTATGAAGAATCCCGCCGCGACATTGGCGATGCAGAGGAGTCCGATTTTCCAATCGAAATATAGTAGCATCACAATCATTGCAACAGGCGTCGTGAGTGCGACGGTGCGGTCGGGCAGGATGTGCGCCATAAAATTTTCGATGGCGGCAGAACTGTCGATGATGATTTTGCGGATTTTGCCGCTGCCCTCGTTTTCGATGTGTCCGAGGGGCATACGGAGCACTTTTCCGACGCATTTTTCGCGGATGTTGGCAACGGTGCGGAATGCCCCGATGTGCGAACACGCGAGCGCGGTAAAATACACGCACATCGCATTGACGGCAAATTTTACAGCCTCAATGCCGTAGTCTTCGATGTTTTGCGCTTTTGCAAAATCGGGCGCTACGGTAAGCACCTCGCAGGCGATTTTCCAAATGAACACAAACGGCACGAGAGCCAAGCACGCACTCGCCACCGCAAAAATTACGCTTCCTGCGGTGAACCATTTGAACTTCCCCGCATAATCCATAAGGATAAAAAGATTCGGTCGCTTTTTCATTTTTATTTTTATAATTGTTTTTTTTCGACCGCAAAATTAGACGAGAAAAATTCTATGGGCAATACCGTAAAATGGGTAATTTTTGGGGAGGAAATACCGAAATATTAGTATGTATTTGCATAGATGTCGGGATTTTTGTATTTTTGTGCGGTTGTATGTTTGGTTAGTTCAGCGGAAATTAAATTTCCGCCTAACAAACTAAACCAATAGTACAAAATATAATAAATACACATCTATGGAAAAAAAAACCTTTGAGTGGCAGGCGCCCGGAGCGTGGCGTAAGCCTTGCATCGTACACGTAACTATGGTTGCTAAAAATAGGCAACATCTGTTCGGTACGCTTGCTTTCGACGGCACGAAGGCTGTTGTCGAAAAAACGCCGCTTGGGTGGGTTCTAATCGCCCAACAGAAAAAAATGCTCGCTTTATGTCCTGAAATCAAAATCCTTGCCGACAAGGTTATGCCCGACCATCATCACATCGTTCTCCAAGTGACGCGAACTATGAAACGCAGCATAAAAGAGGTGGTGCGCGGATATATGCAAGGGTGCAAGGCAGAGGCTCGGAAAATGGGGTTTGAACAAAATATCTATGACGACGTGCCTTTTTATCGGTCGTTGTGCCATAAGGGACAACTTGAAGCAATGATAAAGTACGTTTTTGCTAACGCTGACCGCGCTTGGAAACGCAAACAAAATCCCGACTTGTTTCGGTTGCACCGTCGGACTGAGGTCTGCGGATTGTCTTTCACATCGCTTGGTAACATTTTTTTGCTTGATTGGCCTGACTGTCAGATGATTGAAACCTCGCGCAACGCCACCGACGAACAGATTCAGCAACAGTTGCAAACGGCTTTGCAAGCGGCACAATGCGGCGTTGTTACCTATACCGCAGCCATCAGCAACGGCGAGAGGACAATCACAAAAGCATTACGGGAACAAGGTTTTCCTTTGGTAATTTTGCTCAATGACGGTTTCCCGAAGGAAGGCTCGCCGCACGAAAAATATTATAAGCCGGGCGGAGTATATTTTGAGGCTTGCTCCAACGGCAAACTCCTACTTTTGGAACCGTCAGAACAAGCGATTACCGCGCCGACTATTCGCGCTGCCGCAGAAAATACCCTCCGTAAAAAAGCCGAAGCCAAACACTTCTCATATTCACCAATCCCCGTTTCGTCTCAACGTTATAAGTTCGTGGCTCTCAACGAAATTGCAAGGATGCTTTGCGGACGGTTTAGTGATTGAGCAAAATCTTTTCACCCTATCTTTCTCATTGCACTCATACTTATCGCCACCGTCGAGGCGTTGTGCAGCAATGCGGCGAGCGACGGCGAAATCACGTTTGCCAATCCGCCGAGAATCAGGAGCGAATTGACGCCGATGATGGCGTTGTTGTTGCCCTTGATGCGGGATTTGAGGTTTTTGCCGATTTGGATGAGTTTTGGGAGCGACGAAAGTCCGTCGTCGGGCAGCATAATGTCGGCGGTCTGACCCGCGATGGAGGACGCCCTGCCCATTGCGATACCGATGTCGGCGGCGGAGAGTGCGGGCGCGTCGTTGATGCCGTCGCCAACCATAGCCACGGTGCGCCCCTCGGATTTCATTTTTTGGACGTAGGCGACCTTTTGGTCGGGCAGGGTCTGCGCGTAAAATTCGGTGATGCCCGCCTCACGCGCCACAGCCAGAGCCGTCTTTTCGCCGTCGCCCGTAATCATAACGATATTTTTGACGCCCGCTTTTTTGAGCATTTTGATGGCTTCCACGGAATCTTGGCGGATGAAGTCCTTTATAGCAATCAGCCCCGCAAGTTCCTCGCCCTCAGAAAAATACAAAATTGAATCGCCCGTCTCGCCGAGTTGGTCGATGTAATGTCGCGCCTCGTCGGTGAGGGGGATTTTTTCGTCGTCAAATATGAAATGCGCCGAGCCGATGCGGAGTTTTTTGCCGTCGATTGACGAGGCTATGCCGTGCGCCAAGACGTATTCCACTTTTGTATGCTCCTCCTCGTGGACGAGGTTGCGGTTTTTCGCCTCGATGACCACCGCCCGCGCCAACGAGTGCGGAAAATGTTCCTCCAAGCACGCCGCCATCCTCAGCACGTCGTTTTCGTCCCTGCCGCCGAGGGCTATCACCCGCGATACTTTCGGCGTCGCCTCGGTGAGCGTGCCCGTCTTGTCAAATACAAAAGTGTCCACCTCGGAGATGAGTTCCAAAAATTTTCCGCCCTTGACGATGATGCCGTTTTCCGCGCTGTCCCGCATCGCCGAAAGCACGCATATTGGCGCGGAAAGTTTCATCGCGCACGAGTAATCCACGAGCAAAGTTGACATCGCCTTCGAGAAATTCCCCGTGGCGATGTACGTTCCTGCGGCAAGTAGGAAATTGTACTTGACCAAATGATTTGCAATGCGTTCCGCGTTGACTTGCGAGGCGGCTTTCAACGCCTGCGAATTGTCTATTAATGAAACGATTTGGTTGATTCGAGTCTCTTTTCCTGCGGATTTTACGCTTACGACGATTTCGCCGTCCTCCACGATTGTGGATGCAAAAACGCCTGAACCTTCCTTCTTTTCCACAGCCAAACTTTCGCCCGTCATTGATGACTGATTGACCGTCGCCAAGCCGCTCACCACCGTGCCGTCGGCGGGTATCACGCAACCCGTGCGGCAGATTACCTTGTCGCCTTGTTTTAGGTTTTTGGTTTGGACTTGGATTTCTTGACCGCTGTCAGTCAGGACGTTGACAGATTCTTCGGTGTTCAGTAGCGAGTGCGCGAGGTTGTCGTATGACTTGCGCTTGATGTATTCCTCCAAGACTTCGCCAATCCTTAGCAAAAACGACACCGACCCTGCGGTCTTGATGTCGCCGCTAAAAAACGAATACCCCAACGCCGTCGCGTCCAATACGTCGGCAGAAAAGACGTTGCCGCCCAACACGTTCCTCGCGCCGTTGTAAAGCCTTGGCGCAATGTTGATTAACTGCAACGCCTTCCGCACGGGAAACGGCAGAAGTTTTTTGAGGTAATGGTTTGCCACCATCCCCGAGAGAATCGAAAACAATGACGGCTGCGGAATGTCTATCGGGTTTACGCTGTCGAGAAGTTCCTGATTGTCAAGGTATTTGCTATCCAATGCGCGAAAATACGACAATGCGGTCTCCTCGCTGATTCCCTCGTAACGAATCAGTATGCTGCCCGTCGTCGTGTTGATTTCAACTGACGAGATGCCCTCCTGTTCTTCGGCGAGAGTCTTCACGAGCCCTGCCTGAACGGGTTTCAGAAGGTGTCGGTCATAACGAATCCGCACCCGTCCGCGCAGCGAATGTACTATCCGGAAGTCCATTATTCGGCTTTGTTTTCTTGCTTGACTTCCTCGGCGATGTCTTCGGCGTCTTCCTTGACGGTCTCCACAAATGCCTGAGCCTCGTCTTTGAGTTGCTTGCCTGCGGCAACGATTTTTGCGCAACCTTTTTGAACTGTCTTTGACTTCATCATCGCGATGACGGCAATGCCCGCCAACGCACCGAGAAAAAATACTCCCGTTTTTGAAATGTTGTTGAACATAATTTTATGTTTTTGTTGGTTTAATTACAATGCAAATATAAAGTGTGCATCTTTTGTCCGCAATACCTAAAAATGATGATTTTGCCCCGTCGGAATACCTAAATTGCGGTACGGACGCCTTGATTGCGCCGATACCTAATAATTGCTATTTACAATCATTCAAAATACCGACATTTGGCGATTGTTTGTTAAAACTCTTAGCCGTAATTTTGCCGTCGAAATTTTTAGTTTAGTAATCACTTTTTAGTATCACGATGAAAAAGACAGTAATCATCTACGGCTCTACAACGGGCAACGCCGCTTCAGCGGCACAGACCATCGCCGAAAAACTCGGCAGTGGCGCAACGGTCAAGGAGGCGGGCGCGGCTTCAAAATCCGACCTCACCGACTTCGACAACATCATCCTCGGCTCATCCACTTGGGGCGACGGCGAATTGCAGGACGATTGGTTTGGCTTCCTGCCGACTATCAAGGAGACGGGTCTCGCGGGCAAGACAGTCGCAGTGTTTGGCGTGGGCGATCAGTTCAGTTATTCAGACACTTACGTCAATGCAATGGGCGAACTCTACGACGCTGCCACGGCTGCGGGCGCCAATATTATCGGCGCAACTTCCACCGACGGCTATTCCTTCAACGAATCCACGGCGGTCAGGGACGGCAAGTTCGTAGGCCTTGCGCTCGATTATGACAATCAGAGCGACCTCTCGGACGACAGAATCGCCGCTTGGGTAGCACAGATTTCACCCTCATTGTAATTAATTCTATGTATAACGGTTGCACAAAATGAAAGTTCTCGCACATCACATTTACGAATACAAAAAAGGTCTTAGACAACTGATCCTTCATACTTTGCCATCTAAATTCAGGTTTGAGGCCGAGGCTCGTCTCAGGCTTGCCAACATCAATTTTCTGACACGTCAGGTGTCGCCCGAAAAAATCAACATTTTCTTCGGTGCCAAGGAATGCATCGAGGTCATCAAGCACATCGGCGACAAGCCTTTCAATGAGTACACGCCCGAAGAAGATTTCATCCTCGGCGTACTTTTGGGTTACGACAAAATTCAGGAGTGCAACCGTTATCTTCACCTTTGCGAAAAACAGAAGGTGCTGCGGAAGTCGGCGTAAAAATCGTGGTTTGCATTTCAAAATGTAAAAAATGAGTCCAAATTTACATTTTGAAATGTAAATTTGGATGTTTGGGTTGCTTTATTGAGAGGAACGTACTTCACCCTTTCACACTTTCCCCGCAAACCCTTCCGCGAACCATCTCGGCACAACATCCGCTATCTCCCTGTAATTATCTCTTTTCCTGATGTTTGCAACGATTTTTCCGTATGGCATTATGCCGTCGATAAACATCATATAATCAAATAAACTGAGGTTTTCTGCGACACGTTTGGGACATTCTGAGAAATTGAATTTAACAACGTCGTCGGTTACATTGTGTCCGCCGAGATTGGTTCTTTCTTTGACGCGCATCACAGAATCTTGCAAATAATTGATGCCAAAATAAAACAAAGATATTTTGTAGCCTTCCTCTTTGAACTCATTTATCATATTGATAATCAAATCATTAGAAAAGTTAGTTTCAAAGGCGAAATCTTTTTTAATGTCAATGGCGTTTTGCTTTTGTTTTTCGAGGGAGGAAGCCACTGTCCCTGAAATCCAACGGTCAGGCCAATCAGGGTGTTCCCTGCGTAGGTTCATAGCCATCAAATCGCCGTCAAAACAATCTGTCTTGATGTAATACTTTGATAGTGTGCTTTTCCCTGCGCCATTGGGTCCCGCAACTACTGCAAATTCTTTCCTCTGTTCCATATCTTTTTAACTCAATAAATACGCAAAACGCCCTTTCCCTGCATCGGCTGAGCGTGATATAAAAGTATATTGTTTGGTGTCTGTGTCAAATTCCACCAAGTCGTCGCTGCCGTCGGGGTTTGCCAAATGCAGTTGGTAATTTTCGTCGCGGTACGGCACTGAAATGCCTTTTGCCCAAGCATCCAAATAGAGTTTTTCGATGCCGAGTTTCATTTCGTTTTCCACCTGCGCAATGGTTTTGCCGTTTGAAAGTCTGAAATTTTGGTTCATATCTTTGCGTTTTTTGTGTTGCAAATGTAATAACGATTGTTGAAAACTGCAAATATTAATACCTCCTTTACCTAAAAATAGTTACCCCGCCCCCATCAAAATACCCATTTTTGGTGATTGCACACCCAAAAATCCCGCCGTAATTTTGCGCCGTGAAATAATTGTAATTGAAATGAAAAAGTTTTTGTTAGTATTGACGGCGGTTATGTCGTTGATAATAAGAGTACAAGCACAGGACGACGACACCACTTACCACAAGATTCGTGTGGGCGGATACGGCGAGATGATGGCGTCGTGGCAAAATTACGGACTCAACCGTTGGGGCAGCACCAAGGGCAGCACCGAGGTCAACCACGCCGCAATTTCGATACCGAGGTTTGTATTGGCGATGGACTACAAATTCAACGAAAAATGGATTCTCGGCGCGGAGATTGAGTTTGAGGCGGGCGGCACGGGAATGGCTTTGGAAATCGAAAAAGGCACAGGCAGCGAAAACGGCGAATACGAGACCGAACTCGAAAAGGGCGGCGAAGTTGCCCTCGAACAATTCCACCTGACCCGCAAAATCGTGGACGCCTTCAACATCAAGGTCGGACACATCATCGTCCCCGTCGGCTTGACCAACACCCACCACGAGCCAATCAACTTCTACACCACATTCCGTCCCGAGGGCTCAACTACCTTGTTGCCTTGCACTTGGCACGAGACGGGCGTCGAATTTTTCGGACGGATTGGCAACGTTTTGCATTATCAGGCGCAGATTGTCGCGGGGCAGAATCCACTCGGTTTCAGCCGTTACAATTGGATAAAAGGCGGCAAACAGGGCTTCTTTGAGGCCGACAATTTCACGAGGCCTGCGTATGTTTTGAGGTTGGATTTCAACGGAGTCAAGGGACTGAGGCTCGGCACGTCGATGTATTACTGCCACGATGCGGGACAGAATTGCGACAGGTTGATTACCTTCAATAGTTACGACCCCGTCAATGTAAAAATATTCTCCTTTGACGCGCAATATAAAAACCGTTTTGTAACTTTCCGTGGTAATTATCTCTGCGGAAAACTCACTGAGGCACAGATTGTTGACAGGGTTTTGAGGACATACTCGTCAGGATCGGGATACAGCCGCGCACTCAACGTCGCCGATAAGGCGTTGACCTACAATTTTGAAATCGGCTGCAACCTCAAAAACATTTTCAACCTTGGCGGCAAGTTCCCGACGATTCATCCTTTTGCGCATTATGAATATTACAATCCGCAGGAGAAGGTCAAGAACGGCGCAGACGACCGTTGTCAGGTCAATTATTGGGCGTTTGGCATCAATTATTTCGCGCTGCCAAACCTCGTCATCAAGGCTGACTACACCTGCCGCAAAATCGGCACCGACCAAATGTTCAAGAATACAAAATCCAATTTCAACAACGAAAACGAATTTTGCATCACAGTGGCATACGTCGCGTGGTTTTGTCAAAAATAATTTATGTATATAACAACGGAAAACACGGAAAGAACAGAAATATTTTAGAATTTACAAACTCAAAACACAAATGTTTTGAGTTGTTACGGAAAAAACGGAACGCGATTATGTCATAAATCTTATGAAACATTTTTCCGTGTTTTCCGCTGAACAAATAAACTTGTTTTTTTGTTCTCAGTGTTTTAAGAACTTCCGTGTCATCCGTGTTTTCCGTTGTTAAAAAAGATATTAGTAATTAACTATAAGTCAATAATTAAAAATGAAAAAAACATCATTATTCGCTGCCGCGTTGATAGCATTTGGCGCGGCGACATTCACCGCCTGCAAGGACGATGACAATGAAGACGAAAAATTGGCTACAATCGACGAATTGGAGGCCGTGAAGGTGGAGTACAATGCCGAGTACGCCAAACAGTGGGGCAACTATATGGCTGTTGTCGCCAAACTCCTCAAAACCGATTCTGACAACCTTTACGCCTATTGGAACGACGCTTACGAGGGCGGCGACGCTTACGCAAAGCAATTCAAGGCGGCTCAGGGCTTCGGCTCTGCCAAAAACTGCGTTGAACAGATAATTGACGGCTGCATCAACATCGCCAACGAGGTGGGCACCGCCAAGATTCAGGAGCCTGTGGATTTGTGGAAGGAAGGCAAGACCGAGGACGCCGTGCTTGCGGTTGAGTCGTGGTTTTCGTGGCATTCGAGGGACGATTTCGCCAACAATATCGAGTCAGTCCGCAATGCATATTACGGTTCGCTCGACGGCACTGTCAATCCCAATTCCATTTCCAAAATGGTGAGCGCCAAGGATGCTTCGCTTGATATTGAGGTTGTACTTGCAATTACAAATGCACGCAACGCTATCCTCGCCATTCCGCAGCCCTTCCGCAACAATCTTGGCAGCACGGAGGCTCAGACCGCAATCAACAATTGCGTGGCTCTCAGGGACATCCTTCAAGACAAGGTGAAGGCTATCGTCAATGGCGACCTCGCCGAGGCTGATTGGCAACCCGTTGTGGATCAGTATGTTGATAATGTTGTGCTGCCCACCTACAAGTCGCTCAGGGACAACAACGAGGCTCTCTACAATGCTGTGATTGCCTTCCAAAAGAATCCTTCCAACGAAGGTTTCCAAAAGTGCGCCGACGCTTGGATTGCATCGCGCAAACCGTGGGAATCGTCAGAGGCGTTCCTTTTCGGACCTGTTGACAACAAGGGTCTTGACCCCAATATGGACACTTGGCCGTTGGATTTGGCGGGCATCATCAAGGTTTTCAACAATGCTTCTTGGGCTGACCTCGAATACTCCGACGACGCTTCCGACGACGAAGTGGAGTCAGCGCAGGGCCTCCGTGGTTTCCACACGTTGGAATACCTGATTTACAAGGACGGCAAGGCAAGGACGATTCATTAATTCTAAGACTTAATGTATTTGAAAAATTTGTAAAGATTTGTAAGATTTCCCGCCGCAGGCGGCTCCTTGTTGGTAGTGTCCCGTAGTGACAGAAATTATACAAATTTATTCAAATCATTCAAATGGCAATTGGCAGTCGGAGCGCAAAAACTCCGATTGTCAATTGTGTGTATAAAATAAAATATGAAATCATTTGCTAAAATATTGATTTTTGGATGTGTTGCAACTGCCTTTTTATTAAGTAGTTGCGATAACGATGAAGGCATTGAGGTGGACGAGATCAAGATACCTGACGGTTTTGCATTGTCGGCGGGTACATCGACGGTCTTCCTCAATTCGTCGTATGCATTCGACACCGACGCGCCGTGGGTTTCGGGCAAATACACATCACGTTTCAACAACGGCGACAACCTTTACGATAATCCGCTCGGCTCATCACGTAGTCAGGGCGGATTAGGTCCTGTATATGCGGGCTATTCGTGCGGAAGTTGCCACAGAAATGCAGGACGCACCGAACCCACCCTTTGGAGCGCGGGAGGCAGCGGCAACTATGGATTTTCGTCAATGTTGATTTACATCACACGAAAAAACGGCGCATTTTTCCAAGACTACGGACGTGTGGTTCACGACCAAGCCATTATCGGCGTTGAACCCGAAGGAAAACTCAAAGTAACGTTTGATTATCAGGATTTTACGTTTCCCGACGGCGAAAAATACCAACTCGCCAAACCCAACTACACCATCACCGAATGGTACGCCGACTCAATCGCTCCCGAAGACCTTTTCTGCACCGTCCGCATACCTCTCCGACACGTGGGAATGGGTTTGATGATGGCTATCGACCGCACTGAAATTGAGCAACTTGCAGCCCGCAGCAACTATCCCGAATATGGCATTTCGGGCAAGGCAAACTACATCACCGAACGGGGCGTTAAGCAACTCGGACTTTCGGGCAACAAGGCTCAGCACGCCGACCTTACCGTGGAACTCGGTTTTTCGTCGGATATGGGCGCCACCAACAGCCGTTTCCCCGAGGAGATTTGCGAAGGTCAGGCTCAGATGGCGCAGGCAACATCCGCTATGGGCATCACTTACCATCAGTTGGACGTTACCACGCAGCAAATGGAGGATGTTGACCTCTATATGCAATGCCTCGGAGTGCCCGCCCGCCGCAATGTCAACGACCCGACGGTAAAGCGAGGCGAGGAGATGTTTTACGCCGCCAAATGTCACTTGTGCCACGTAACCACGCTTCACACGCAGCCGCAAGGTTCTGTCCTTCTGAATGGTACGCGCATTCCGTGGCTCGGCGGACAGACTATCCATCCCTACTCCGACTTCTTGCTTCACGATATGGGCAGCGAGATTATGGGTGTTGGACTTAACGACAACTACGTCAGCGGCTTAGCCCGTGGCAACGAATGGCGCACCACACCGCTTTGGGGCGTTGGCTTGCAAAAAATCGTCAACGGACACACATATTTCCTCCACGACGGTCGCGCCCGCAACTTCATCGAAGCCATAATGTGGCACGGCGGCGAAGGCGAAGCCTCCAAAAACCTCTTCGCAAAAATGGATAAAGAAGACAGAGAGGCATTGATAACATTTTTAGAGAGTTTGTAACAACGGAAGACACAGAAAATACGGAAAATCAAATAATTAATAAAATATTTTTTAGCAAAAATATTTTTTGGAAAACACGGAAAATAACTTGCAGAAACAATTTTGCGGAAACTTATTTCCGTTTTTTCCGCTCAAAAATTTTAAAGCATTTAAAATTTTCTTTTTTGCAAAATGATTCCGTGCTTTCAGAGAGTTCCGTTGTTAAAAAAATTAAGTAGTTAAAAAATTAAATAGATGAAAAAGATATTTTTGATAACAATACTATCCGCTGTAACACTGACAGTTGCAGCGCAGACAGAAGACGACGACAACGGCGTGGTATCGCTTGCAGGTCGTGAGGGTTTTTCGATAAAATCCAAAAAGGGCGACTTTGTTTTCAAGCCTTACACCTTGATTCAGACCGCTGGAAAATACAATTGGTACGACGACGAGGGTCTCGACAAGGCTTATAATCAAGACAATGTGATGAACTCGGGCTTTGCCATTCCGTACGCCATCCTCGGATTCACGGGCAAGGTTTACGACCGAATTTCGTTCAACCTCTGCATCAACGCGGCGGCATCGGGCGGAGCACTTCTGCAACAGGCTTGGTTCGACGTAAAAGCCAATAACTCACTCAGTTTCCGCGTCGGCAAGTTCAAGACTCCCTACACCCACGCATACCTCACCACTTTGGGCGAAACTCTTCTCCCCTGCGTCCCTACATCGCTGACTACAAGCGTGATAATGCCGCACGTATTGAACGCCGTAAATCCCTCAATCGGCACAGGTTTCGACCTCGGCGTAATGGCTCACGGACTTGTTGCCAACAACAAAATGAGTTACGAGGCGGGCATTTTCAACGGCACGGGCGCAAGCGTAAATTCCGCCACCAAGACCCTCAGCGACGACATCAAAGGTCTGCCATCGCTCTTTTATGCAGGTCGTTTGGCTCTTATGCCCCTCGGCTATATGCCTACAAGTCAGGGAAATCCCAACAATTTGAACGACCAAAAACTCTTGTTTGCGGTTTCGGCAAACGTGAACGTTGAGGCGCAGAGCGAGAGCACCAACCAATCGCGCTACGGTTTTGAATGTGCCTATATGGTTAACAGACTGTATCTTGCGGCAGAATTTTATATGATGCACATCGGATTTACCGACCGTCAGAAAATCGACGACACCTTCGACTATTGGGGCGGATACGCTCAGGCAGGATATTTCGTGGCTCCGCAGTGGCAAGTGGCTGCACGTTACGACTTTATGGACCGCAACGCCACCTCTGAGGACGGCATTATCAATATGCCCGCCTTTGGTTTCAATTATTTCATAAAAGACACCAACCTCAAACTCCAAGCAATGTATCAGTATATGGGTCGCACGGGTCACGCCACGCAACTCGACCGCGACAACGACGACCTCGGTCTCGCAACCCACTCTGTTACAGTAATGTTGCAATATGCTTTTTAATTTTTTTCAACAACGAATTAAACGAAAAAAATAATAAATATTATCTTAGATTATATAAGTATGAAATAGTTTTCTTTTTAATTTGAAAAGTATTTGTTTAATTCGTTTAATTCGTTGTTAAAATAAAAAATAATAGAAATGAAAAAGATATTATACATAATTACATTTTTTTTGTTAGCCGCTTGCGACGACGGCGACATAATTGAAAATTACACTTTTCAGCAAGAAGGAATCAAAGTTTCGGTTGATGCAACTATCAGCGGCTTAGACTCTTGGCCTGATGGTTACAGCGTTACGCTTTCAGGATTTTCATTGGCTGTAAACGACAAAACCGCCGCCGCAGAATATTCCGAAATTTCAAAACAGATTATCAACAACGGCAACGGCTCTACGCACATCACTCTCGGCGGTATTCCTCAGAGTGTCAACTATGTGGAAATCACCATTTTGAACCGCATCCGTCAGCGTGTAGTAACACTTTGGCAAAAAGAACTCTCCAACGACGACAAAAGCTCTCGCGACACTTTGAAAATCGATGCAGGCACCATCAACGCCGGAATGTTCAACTACATTCAAAATGAATATTTCAACAATTCGTGCGCCAACTGCCACGGACTTGGCGAACACGCCGCCGCAGGACTTTTTCTCACCGAAGGCAAAAGTTACGCCGCATTGGTAAACGAAAAATCAGCCAAACGCGCCGACCTCAACCTCGTTACCCCTGGCGACACAGCCAACAGCGTCCTCCACAAAATCCTCAAAGGCGAGTTCCCCGAAGTTAAACACAACCACTCCGACAAATTAGACCTCGAACAAGACCGGATTTTGATAGACAATTGGATATTGAGCGGCGCGGGGGAGGAATAAAAAAAACGTTGTTTTTTATCCCCATTTTTGATGGTTGCGACCTGCGGACTATACCTAATTTTAGGTATTTTCCGCGTTCACTTGTTGGTTTCGTATCAAAATGTTAACTTTGCACCGTGATAAAAAAAGGCGTAAAGCAATGAAAAACTTAAAGATGTACGAATCCGGCGATAAGATGGTAACGCTCATCAAAGATAATTACAGCGTATTGCAGGCGTTGGGTTCTTTTGGAATAAACCTCGGCTTCGGCGACAAGACTGTGAGCGAGACTTGCAAACTCAATGGCGTAGACACCTACACTTTTCTTGCCGTGGTAAATTACACTATCAACAATTCGACTAATTTTGAAAACGATGATAAAATCAGCGTGTCTACGCTGCTGCATTATTTAAAGGCAAGCCATACGTATTACCTTGATTTTCAGTTACCTTTTATCCACCGCGAACTAAAAGAAAGCATCAGCGACGGCGACCCGCTCGGCAAACTGATTATGAAAATTTACGACGAATACGCTCAGGAAATCCGCCGCCATATGAAATACGAGGAAAAAACGCTTTTCCCATACGTAGAATCGCTTTTGGAGGGCAATCCACTGCCAAATTACAACATTGAAACTTTCTCGAAGCACCACGAACAGACCGACCAAAAACTTCGCGAGTTAAAACTAATGATAATTAAGTATTTGCCGTCGGACGCTCATCACAACCACCAACTTACGGCAACGCTTTACGATATTTTTAACAACGAGGAATGGCTGCGGCATCACGCCGACGTGGAGGATCACATTTTTACACCTGCTATCAAGCGTTTAGAACGTTTAACAGAACAAAAAGACACCTCTAAAAACATCTCGTCGATGGTTTTCAACGGAAATCAGGAGAACGGCGAGACACTTTCCGACCGCGAAAAGGATGTAATCATCGGCGTAGTGCAAGGTCTTCAAAATAAGGAGATTGCCGACAAACTCAACATTTCGGTTCACACTGTAATAACTCACCGCCGCAACATTGCCCGAAAACTCCAAATCCATTCGCCCGCCGGCTTAACTATATATGCCATTGTCAATGGGTTAGTGGATATTTCGAGTGTTAAACTTTAACGTATTTTTACTGCGATAATAATAAAAGAATGAAATTTAAACAATATATAACCGAACACACAGTAGCAAAAACCTCTGAATTTAACGGCGAAATTCACGCCATTGTAACAGTAAATGATGCATCGCTAACTTTTGCCGAGCAATTGCGGTCGGTGAGCACAGAAATTGTTGCAATACTTATGAAACACAATGGCTATGTGCCTGTTTTTATGCGTCTTTTGCTCTCCGACGCTGCCAATCAGGCAGAAACGGCTGTTAACGAAATACGCAAAATTTCGGGCAATGCCGCCGTTGCCTACATTCAACAACCTCCTTTGAATGGTGCAAAAATCGCTGTCCTCGCATATCTCCGCCAAGAAGTTGAAATAGAGCGTGTTGATAATTATACTGTGAAGTTTTCGAAAGATGGACTCTCGCATTATTTTACTGCCAATGTGGTTAATCCAATTGCCAACACCTACGATGAAACCAAACGTCAGTTGGAATATCTCGAAAATATGCTAAAAACCAACAACTTGAATATAGCAGACAACTGCATCCGCACGTGGTTTTATGTTCAAAACATCGACGTAAACTATGACGCAGTGGTGAGAGCCCGTCGTGATAATTTCAATGAAAATAATCTAACAGTTGACACTCATTACATCAGTAGCACAGGCATTTGCGGTCGCTTTGCCGATAAAAATGTTACCTCAGTAATGGACGCTTATTGTGTTGGAGGAATAAAGCAAAACCAAATTAAATTTCTCTACGCTGCCGACCATCTCAACCGCACTTCCGACTATGGAGTTACCTTTGAGCGTGGCACTGCCGTAGATTTTGCCGACCGTCGTCTTGTAATAATCTCAGGCACAGCATCTATCGACAACAAAGGCGCAATAGTTGCACCTGGCGACATCAAAGCGCAGACCCTCAGAATGATAGAGAATGTAAAAGCATTGCTCAACGAAGGTGGAGCATCGTTTGATGATATTGCGCACATAGTTTGTTATCTTCGCGATACGGCTGATTACAACGTGGTTAAGACAATTTTTGAAGCAACATTTGGCGAAGTGCCCTTTGTAATAACCCTCGCCCCCGTCTGCCGTCCGGGATGGCTTATAGAGATGGAGTGTATGGCTATTGCAAAACGATAACATTTATATAAATGCGTAACATTTTAAAAATCACAATATTGTCGACATTCATAGCCGTGCTTATCTCAATGGCAGTGGCAACATTTTTTACTCAATCGTTTGCCGACGAACATTTTTATTCCACCGCGTGGTTTTGTGGATTGTGGGCAGTTCTGGCGGCTGGGTCGTTGGTGGTTTTCATCAAAAAACTTTATAAAAAACTGCCAGTATTTCTATTTCATATCTCATTGGTAATCATATTATTGGGTGCATTATTAACTCACCTTACAAGCAAGGAGGGAATGTTGCATCTTCGCGAAAACAAAAGCGCAGATTATTTTGTGCTCAAAGAAAATATGTGGAAAGAAAACCTCGGTTTTGAGATGAAATTGGATAGTTTTCTCATCAAAAATTATCAGGGAACAACAATGCCGCAAGATTTTGAGAGTTATATCACAGTAAACAACAATGAAAAATCCGTTATTTCTATGAACAATATTTATAAGAAAAACGGTTACAGATTTTATCAAACAAGTTTCGACGAGGATTATCAAGGCACCATTCTTTCAGTAAATTACGACCCTTATGGCACACCACTTACATACTTAGGTTATGTGCTTTTTGCATTATCAGGATTGTGGATGCTGTTTTCAAAGCGTGCTGATTTTCTGAATCTTTTGAAACATCCTGCACTCAAAAAAGGCGGATTGTTTGTGGCGTTAATTTGTATAAGCATAAATGCCAATTCGCAGACAAAAAAAATTCCAACAATTTCGTTTGAAGAATCAGACAAAATATCAACAAAACAGATTGTTTATAACGGACGTATCGCACCGTTCAATACAATGGCAAGAGATTTTGTATCAAAGATTTACGGCAAACCAAGTTATTACAATCTCACAGCCGAACAGGTAGTTTGCGGATGGATTTACCGCCCCGAAGTTTGGAAAGACGAAAAGATGATTCTCATTAAGGATAAGGCTCTGCAACAGCAACTTGGCGTGGAAAAATATGCATCGTTTGCCGACTTTTTTGATGAAAACGAAAACTACCGCCTCAATACAGTAGAAGTTACAAAAGCCGTGCGCGAAACCGACGAAAAAATCGGCTTGATTCTTATGCTTACAAGCGGAAAATTATTTCAAGAGTCCGACGTAAAAATCTCAGAATCAAAAATTAACGCCGAAATATTTTACAATAAAATCAACTTTGCCAAAATCCTTTTTATGGCAAATCTCACCATCGGATTTTTGGCGTTTTTGATAATGATTGTTGCCAAAAAATTTCCAATAAAAGTGTTCAAAACGTTAAGAATTTTGTTGGTAATTTCATTGATTTTTGACCTCTGCGGATACATTTTGCGGTGGTATATTTCGGGGCGAGTTCCAATGGGCAACGGCTACGAGACAATGCTATTTATGTCGCTAATAATTATGATATTAGCATTGATTTTTGGCAACAAAATCAAGATACTCACACCCTTTGGATTTTTGATTTCGGGCTTTACACTTTTGGTGGCGTGGCTTGGTCAGCGAAATCCGCAGATTACGCAATTGATGCCGGTATTAAATTCGCCGATTCTTAGTGCGCACGTTTCCACAATTATGATTGCATACGCGCTGTTGGCGTTCACGTTTTTCAATGGAATTTTCTCGTTTTTCATAAAAGACGATGAAAAACTCACTCAACTCACCGTCCTCAGCCGCATAATGCTCTATCCCGCTGAAATTCTGTTAGGTATAGGCATTTTCTTGGGTGCAGTTTGGGCAAATATCTCATGGGGACGATATTGGAGTTGGGACCCGAAAGAGACTTGGGCATTGATTACCTTTATGGTTTATGCCGTTGGGTTTCACCGCTTTTCGCTCAAATTTCTGCAAAACAGTCGTCGACTGCATCTATTCTTCGTTCTTGCATTTCTCACGGTTTTGATGACCTATTTTGGTGTAAATTATTTCCTCGGCGGAATGCACAGTTATGCAAATGGGTGATATCAAATCAAATAATCTCCAACAATTCTTACAGTAGATTTTCCACCAAAAAGGACTTTGTTGTCTACGTATTTGAGTTTTACAGCGTTGAAAATACGGTCGTTGCCACCTTGTTCGATGGTGATTGGGTGTCCGTCCCAAAGTTTTTCACTCAAAAGATAATTTGCAAAAGCACTGTTGCCCGACCCTGTTGCGGGGTCTTCTAAGTATCCGAATTTTGGAGCAAAAACACGAGTGTGGGCAAAGTTGTCGGGCGATGCTGTATTCATTGAAAAACAGAGTGTTATATCGTAGCCATTTTTTAAACTAAACTCTTTAAGAGACATTTCGTCAGGGTAAACAGAAATTTCGGTTTCAAAATCTTCAATAGGCACTATGAGAGTTCGCAAACCAGCATCAATGATGCGAACGGGCAATTTTTTTGATATTGCACCGGCTGGCAAATTCAATGCTTTTTCGATATTTTCGTTGGTAATATTCATAGAAATTTCTATCGGGTCAGGAGCCGTAATATAAACAGAATCTTCGGTGTCGATAGCGTTAAAAACTTCTATGATTCCTTTACGGTTGGTTTCGGCTTTGATAACAGGTTTTGCACGCAATTCGGGGTTGTCTTTTACCATAGGATACATGGTGGCAATAGTTCCGTGTCCGCAAAATTCCACCTCACATTCCGACGAATAATATGTAAGTTTGCAGTCGGCAACCGAAGAATTATCAACAAAAACCATTTCCATTACAAAACCCTTATGCTCTTTTGCCACCGACTGCATTTGGTCGGGTGTGAGAGGGTTTCCGTTGGTAAAAACGCATGCGGCAGGGTTTCCAAGCGAATCTCCCGCAGTAAAGGCATTACTTTTGATGTACTTGTATGATTTCATAGTAAAACTATTAAATTAATTCATCTAAACTAATTATTTCGCAACCTTTGCTTTGATAATAATTAAGCATTTCGTCTATTTTGTTAAGGTTGTAACTCGTTATGCAATTGGATATTACAGTAACTTTATAGCCTGTTTTCCTCATATTAAAACAGGTAGATTTTACACAAGCGGTGGCATCAGCACCTGCAATATAAAAATCTGTTATGTTGTTGGTTTTGATAAAATCGGCGAACTCGTTGCTTGTAAGGGCATTTGCGCGAGTTTTCACAAAAATATTATCTGAAACAATATTCATTTCGGGAACAAGTTCCGCGCCCTTAGTTCCGGCTTTAAAGGTTCTCACTAAGGGCATAGTGTTGTGATGTTTGATATACACAATGTGCATACCTTTATTTTTCGCCCAATCAATTGCGGCGTTTACATTGTCGATAATATCTTTGTAATGCTTTGATATATCGTTTTGTAGGTCTATTACTACGAGTGCTGTGGTGTTCATATTGTTTTGATTAAATTATTTACTGTAATTGTCCGGGCAAAACTTTTTTCTCCTTTGGTGGGAATGTTGCCTCGTATGCTGCAAATTCTTCGGGAAACTCATCGGCAACAAAGTAACCTTTTGGCGGACAATATGTTGCTTCTATTCCATTTAAAAATCCGGGAATAAGTTCCTGAGCAAGAAAATACGGCACGTCGCAATCTTTGGGTTCGGCGTGGTAATGAATTTTTAGTTTGCTGGCAAGGTCGAAACCGGCGTGTTTGTAAAACTCGATATTTCCCTCCATACAGAGAAACGCAACGCCCATTGCCTTAGCCTTTTCGAGCGCAAAATTCAATAACTTTAACCCATAACCTTTGCGTTTATAGCCGGGGAGAATGCTGATTGGGCCAAAAGTCCAACTCGGAATCTTAGAGCCGTCGTCTTTTACGAGTTCAGCCTTAGAAAACATAATGTGTCCGATAATTTTGCCATCCTCCTCCATCACAAAATCGAGTTCGGGAATGAAATCGGGATTGTTTCTATATTTGTGCAGTACAAAATGTTCGGTGCAGCCGGGACGATATACGTTCCAAAATGCCTCGCGGGTAAGGTTTTCTACCTCGCGGTAATCGTTAGGTTGTTCGTTTCTGATATTCATTTTATTTATTCTTTATTAAATGTAATTGCATAAAACACACATCATATATGCCAAAATGTTTTTTTTGTTATAAATAAGCAAGTTAGCAATAGAGCATAGGACAAAAGTGTAAAATTTTTTTACAGTGGTGTAAAAAAATTTTACAGTTGGGAAGATATAAATAAGTAAAAAAATTGCTACGATATGATAAATGGGTGTAATACTTTTCTATTTTTGTGGTCGATAATTCGTAACTAAATCTAAAAATATGTAATTATGAGACACACATTATTATTTACAGCCGCCATCTCAGCAGCAATGGCATTTTCGGCTTGCAACGGCGGCGAAAAAGCACAATCCTCCGACGGAATGGTGATAATCGATGTAGATAATCCGCCTAACAAAGAGTTGCCGCCCTTCGACCAACTTATCGACACTATGTATCTCATTCCTTTACAGAATGATACGGCGTTAATCAAACAAGTATTTTACACCATAAAAGCGGGTGAAAGAATATTTGTGGCGGATGCTCCATTCATTACAAGCGAACCAGTAAAAATTTACGACGCCAATGGCAATTTTGTAAAAGAACTCCATCAGGGTCAAGGTCCGGGAGAAATTGATCAATATACAGATATGTTTTTTGACTATAAACGTCAAAATCTTATAGTTTCAAATGGACATTTTTGGTCGTTTTTTGATTGCGACGGCAATTTTATCGATAAGGTCAACATACCTTTCAATTATGGCAATTGTTTAAGACTTGGTGACGAATATGTGTTCTATACCTTTGATAATATGTTGAACGATAGCATAAAAACAAGATTTTTTGTTACCGATTTAAATTTCAATATTTTGCAAAAGCAATTTCCGTATGAGCGGATCGATGGGCCATGTTTAATTAATCCTCTCGAAATCGTTTTAGCCGACAATCATATTGCCGTTATGCGCGACACCATATATTATTATCAAAATTCAAAACTCACTCCGGCTATCTATTTTAAATACGACAAACGGCTTAATTATTCGATGCTTAAAGGAGATTTGATGAATATGGACAAAACTGATGGCTACTATGCAGATTTGTTTTTAGAAAACAGTGGAACAGCCATCTACAAAATGTCTAATCTGTATCAAAAAGAATACAAAAAGGTTGTATTCTCCAAAAAATCAGGCAATTATTTGGTTATAACAAACAAAAATAAAACCTCCGAACCGTTTTTTGCAGCAACGGAGGAGGTTTTAGATGATTATTTTTCATTGACTATCAATGAAAATAATTACGAAAAGTATCAAGAAGAGATAACTCCGCTGCTGAGCAACCACGACAAGGAGATTCTCTCATCATACAATCCCGACAACAATCCCATAATAGTGATGTTTAAGTTTAAGGATTTTTGATTTAAGCCACTAACCACAATACCAACTGAGCATTAGTTAATTAGGGGGGACTTATATAAGTCTCCCCTAAATTATTGTAAAAAAAAGCAAAAAATATTTGGAGATAGCACAGATAAGTACTATATTTGGAATGGAAAAAAGAGAAACCATGGAAGAAGGAAACTGTGCAGAAGATAACCCTGAGTCCATATCGGATAATGTTTCAAATGAAGATGGCACAAACCATCAAAACAAAGACACCGATAATACCATCAATCAGGATATACCTGTATATATATCTTATGCGAGCGAAGATGAAAGTAAACAATCTTTTACAAAAACCAAAAAAGGCAAAAAGAATAAAACCAAATATGTGGAAGATTTGTGCGAAAGTCTTACATCCAGAAATATCAACGTTTTAATATATCAAACAGCAGTAGAGGCAGGTGATAATATTGAACTGTTTGAGAGACAAATTGGTGATGCTAAAATAATTATTGTCATATTGAGCGATAAATATTTTACATCACCGCATTGCATGTACGAATGGACCCTTATTCATAAGCACACTCTTGGCAAAAAGATCATCTATGTTAACTTTGACAACGAGACACCCATTAAAAAAATATATGGTATTATAATTCAAGAATGGGATTTCACCAATCCAGAATACAAGAATTCATTATACGACAGATGGGCGGACTACATGAAACAATGTGTTGATAGATACAACAAAAGAAATAACGCCTATCCCGCCATAGTACAACGTGCCTTTAGCAATTGGTTTTATTTGGAAGAATTAAATAATGTTTTGCAAAAAGTTACGGATAATAGCACCCTCAAAGCATCAGACGACAATACTATCACAAACATCACCAATACTGTGGAAAAATACATAATCCGATACAATACTGGTAATGATGACCCGGAATTGGACAATAAGATTACAAAGGCTATTTGGAAAAAATCAGTATTGGTGGTAGGTGATAATATATTGAAGTACAGATGTGCCGACAACAAAAATAATATTGCCAACATTCAAATTGCCAAAGACGGCAGATTAGGAGACTATTACAATAGCAGATTGTTTGCCGAGGCAATACAAAAAAATAACGACGAAGCCCCAGCTAACATTCGAGAATGGTACGCAATACATTATAATGATAGAGAATTAATCAACAAATTAGAAAAAGACAAAATTCAAAATGGTTCAATCAATTATGAAAAAGAAGTTGCTATTTGTCGCTCTGATTTAGCCACTCTTATTCAGAGCAATTTGTTTGATATCATTGTTTCTATAGGTTATTCTAAGAGCTTGTTTGGCACTGTACAAAAATATACCAACAAAACAATCGCATATTATCAATTAAAAAATGGTGAGATATCAGGCAGCGACGAGAATATTATTTGGGATATGATCGAAGAATACGCTCGCTATACTCATAAAGACGAAGTGAGCACTATTATTAAAAACGCAAAAGAACAATTCAAAAAAAAAGAACAATTCAAAAAAACAAAAGAACAAAACAATATAAAGAATGAGAAGGAAGAAGATGAAATGTTTAATTGCTTCTTAAAGTGTTTTGAACAAAATGTCAAAAACCATTCTTTATATGAATATTTTGAAATTCCTTCCACCAAGGATATCTCTGGGTTAGATAATAGATCATTTATCAAATTGTTGCAAAAAGAAATTACAGATAAAAACAGCGACAAATTAATCTTTATAGATTTGCTCAGATACTCAGGAGCGCAAAACATGATATTCTCCGAAGAGAAAATTGTAAATTTTATAAATACCTGCATCATAGCGCTATACAACTACAACAATAAAAATAATCGACAGCTAAACAACAGATTTGTATTAACACTCGGTACCAATTTCCCAAGTTGGGCTCTGAGATTTATGTGGGAACGGCTAACCAACAACAACGAAAATAGAGAAACCGCACTAATTAGTAATACAATTGTCGACCACAAAACAGACAGGTTGATTACTTCAAACGATGGTCTTATCCTCAAAGACGAGAGTATCGATGCTTTTATGGAAAGATTTACATTCTTAAAAGACAAATACCACAAAGAATGGAAAGAAAACTTCAACAATTGTTTTGTATCATATTTACCTGGAGATGAAAGGGGTTTCAAAGATTTTGTTGATAATTATTTGAACAAAATAGAAAAACTATCCAAGAATGATTTGAAGCTTAATTTTGTCTGGCACAAAAAACAAACGAATACTGATAATAAAGATTATAAACTGAAGATATACTATTTTGACACTACCTCCGCTCATAATTATAATGGCTATGAGCAACACGAAAAAGCAAGTAATTATCAACATTACCAAGACACACCACCTTCTCTTGCTGTTATGAATGGCACAAAAGAGAAATGCTTTGATCCACTTAACCTTGACTTGAATTTCAATTCTAACAATACTATTGAGATAACCAACACAGACGAATACGGTTTGTACAACAAAATTCGGGAAGTACTTAAATTATAAAGCCTATGGGAACCACTAAGAATTCAGAAAGCAAAAGAGTAAATCCTTATATGGGAATTTACACATATACCGAATACGATGAGATGTATTTTTGGGGCAGAAATGAGGAATCATCAGAACTAACCGATATCATTCTCAACACAACCAGTACCATACTCGCCGGATATTCTGGATGTGGCAAATCTTCATTGATTAATGCAGGCATCACCCCGAGGCTAAAGGAGTACAATTTTATCACAATAAAAATCACACCAAAAGAGGTTTTCAACTTAGATAACAGAAACAACTATGCCAGCAAGTTTTGGGAATTAATCAACGAAAGAATCAACGACAAACTTAAAGAATACGAAGACGACATAGTTTGCATCAAAAAAAACAACATAGATAGCAAATACGAGTGTGCAGTATACGACAATATTTCGTTGTGGGACAAACTTTTCTTGCGTATTTTTAAAAAGAGAGGCTTAAAACTATACTTTCTGATTGTTCTTGACCAATTCGAAGAGCTGTTTCAATTAGATTTAAACATCAAGGAGATAAACAGAGTATTCAAAATATATGAAATAATGAGCAACTCATATTCTCCTTATTATGAATACATTGAAGAGATAAGTCAAGGCAGCGAAAAATTATTCCCAACAAAAGAAATCTACGACAAGTACTCAAACGAAAAAACTCTGCACAGATTCCTCATCTCTCTTCGGAAAGAATTTCTATATGATATAGAGTCATATTCAGGACATTATCCTGTACTTGCCCACAACATTTATTATTTAGAAAACCTCGACGACGACCAGGCACGGGATATTATGATGGCTTGCGACGATTTCAAACCAAAAGGCCTATTCGAAGGATTGAATTCATACGAACTTATTAAAACCATCCTAAACAATAAAGAAGATTTTGATGATACCGACAACAAAACAGACTATCGAGTTGACACTATGACATTGTCGGTAGTATTGTATAAAGTGTGGGAAAATTGTTATAATAAATCAATTAACGCTGAAACTGAAGAAATAAGAACAGATTTGTTCCAAAAAGAAGTCATAAATATAAATGATAAAATCAGCGAACTATTTACCAATATCCTTTCCGATTTTTATAACGATAGAATCAAATCTTTAAAACAAGGAAGCGACAAAAGAAATAAAGAAAAAAAGGACTACATCGCAAAAATTCTCGAAAATCGCACCGAATTAAATGTCATCAAAGAAAACCTGCAAACAATTTTCAACAAATTCATAAACAACTGTAATGATAATTGTTCGTACGATGATGAATCCATAGGTCTATACCTCGACAGTGTTTTATATCACGAAAAAATGGAATCATACGCGGATTTAATCAAATATATTCGTTCATCGGTAAATAAAGACACCTACACATGGGAAAATACAAAGTTGGGGAAATTAATTACTAATAATACTAAATCTAACACAAATCATTTAAAACAACACATTGACAATCTTTTCAATAGCAGCAATGATGCTCAACAAGAGCAAGCCGCCATCCATATCAGCAATTACGCATACGGCAAGCTCAACGATAATGAATTAGACGACCGAGGCAGCAATACTAAAAGCATACGGCAAGTTCTAATCAACAATTTAAAAGGGTTCAGCCTGATAGATTCTATTAACAAATGCGCCAACGACACTGTACGTGAAAAACTTTTGCTAAATCTTAATCAAGCAATATACGAATTACAAGACAAACTATTGTCAGATAGTGGATTATATCGTCAATCGGCATATTTGGACGATTTGTGCAAGCTATTTGACAAAGCTATTTACGGAGATATAGATTTAAAAAAGAAAAAGGAGTGGTTTTGTAACATCATAAAAAAAGGCATCATTGACACCAGAAATGGGTTGTATGAAATATGCGGCATCAATAATGACTATCTTTCAAATCTCAAAAAAGACATTGCCTGCGATATTATCAAAACTATCACACTAACTAAAAACAGTATCAAAAGTAAAGGCGAATTCAATAAGGAAGAAGAAATACTGTTTTCTACCAACATTATCGACGACAAAAAGCTTTGCGAACTTATCAACAATAAATGCACAAAGGTGAAAGTATACCAAAACAATCTATTGTGCGAATTGGGAAATAGGTCAATACAATTCCTCGATATACAAATAAAAGACATTGTGTGTCATTTAATCAAACATGATATACTAAAGCCCAAACTAATTAATAACCAATCCAAGGGCATTGAAGAAAAGAACATTCTGAGGAAAGAGCTGAATAAATATGTCTACCGCAATAAAAGCCACACGGCAAACAATGTTAGAACTGAAATTGGCAATGTGATAAAGAATTGCAAATTATTTACCGAGCTCAACAAGGGCAACAACGAAAACATGCTCGAATTCCGTCACGACCGTTTGTGCGAAATGGCCAAAACGAATATGGACAACTACAAAATCAGCCAGAACAACGCAAAACGCTATACGCCAAACATTTACTTTACTCTGCAAGGCAGATTAAAAGAAACCAACTGCTTTGTAGACAGCATCTTTGGACCGTGGAACACCTATTCGTCTATCATGAGCACAATGAATTTTATGGAAGGCGACAAAAACAGCATTGTTGACTTTTCTACAGATTCTATTCACCAGCTTAAAAAAATAAACTACGACAAAGCAAGTTCGGCAATTGTAACAATAGCCCTCAACGATAGATTTAAGATGCAAACTATGATGGACGAATACGAAGACTATCACGATTTGCCAGCATATTTCACCCACTTCAGAGTTAAAATTGAAAACGACAAAATATATAACATTTCGTTTGAAACCAGAGAAAACCACGATAGCAACATTCAGAAGGTGGTGATTCCTACAGGTTTTCATAAGGTAAGATTCTATTTTGACGATTACGACAGAATTGTTTTAAAAGAGTTTTGCGTAAGGAAAGAGGAACACAAAGATTTTTATACGCCACCTGATAATTCCAATCAGGAACTGCCTAACGATGTCAGGGTTACATTACCAGAATCGGGATACAACGCTATTTATTACAAATACGATACTGTTGATAATCAATACCCTAAAAAAACATATTTCTTAAACATAAGTCACAACGATGTAAACGACTTAAGGGAAAAGGCTCTCAATATTAATAACATAAAGTCTTTTTTGAAAGACCTTGACAAGGAAATATCTGATAACACATCTAAATTTATTATTCGCCACATAGTTGACGGCAATTATGGGTATGAGTCGGAGCACGATCATCTTGGGCGTGAAAAAAGCAGAAAGTTTCTCGGTGGAACTAAATATCAATTCAATGAAATTTCAATTGAATACTACGACGACGACCAAAACAACAAGCATAGCAACGATATCAAAAGTATATCCCTTTACAAATATAATAAAGAAAATGGCAATAAAGAACAAACTACATATCATTACCCTAATAAAGACGAAGAAAAAAGCGATTCAGGAGTCCACAAAATAGAATTTATTTACGATACTAATGGAAATGGCAAAATCCAAAGAACTAAATACTATAACGTAGATAATGAACCATGCATTGATAACGTAAAAGGCATCGCCGGTGAACAATATACATATTTCGACAACGATAACGAGCATTATGTTCAGACAGAATTCTTAGATAAAACAGATCATAAAACAAAAGATTCAAATGGGGTAACCCACATAATACTCACCAAAAATAAAGAAGGAAATAGAGTAAAAAGCATAGAAGCGTTTGATGGCAAAAACAAGATTAACGGTCGTGAAATTAATGGAATGATGTACCACAAAATTGAGTTTAAACATTATAGAGATAAATTCAAAACATATCTTCTCAATGCAAATGGCGAGCGTTATATCATACAAAATAATGGCAAGGTAAAACAGTTGAAAGACCCAACCGAAACAAAAGAGATTCACATCAACGATATTTCGTTTAAGATGATTTATGTAAAAGGGGGATCTTTTAATATGGGATCTAATGAGGATAAAGATAGAGATCCAGAAAAACCAGTCCACAAAGTCACTGTAAGCGACTATTATATCGGAGAAACCCCTGTTACTAATAAAATATGGAATAGTATTAAGAATAAAAACGCTAAAGAAAAAGCTAATGCCGATTGCCCGAAAGTGAATGTATCATGGAAAGAAGTCCAAGATTTTATTCAAGAACTTAATAAGCTAAAACAGGATGAAAATCTTACGTTTAGATTACCAACTGAAGCAGAATGGGAATTTGCGGCTCGAGGCGGCAATATGAGTAAAAAAAATTTCAAATACAGCGGAAGTGATGAGCTATTTGAGGTTGCTTTCACAAAGAAAAAAAATAGGAATATGGGAGCATATACGGTTCATAGCACAATATTAAAACCAAATGAGCTTGGAATTTATGATATGTCGGGGAATGTGAAAGAATGGTGCGAAGATTTCTTTGGTTTGTACACTACCAAAGAAGAAGACAACCCTATAGGATCAAGAATAGGTTATTCGAGAGTACTTAGAGGTGGTAGTTTTAGAAGCAGAGATGAAACATGCAGAGTATTCCATCGTGATTGCGCTTTCCCAGACACAAAAGGAGACAACATCGGTTTCCGCCTTGTTCTTGAAATAGATAACTAATAATAATAAAAAAGCTCTGATAACAAAATTATTATCAGAGCATTTTATTATAAATATAACATTAATCCATCAGTTTCTTATACTTAAACCTTGTAGGAATTGCGTCGCCCATACGTTTGCGGTAGTTTTCTTGATATTCGGAATAACTGCCTTCAAAGAATTTTACCTGCGAATCGCCTTCAAATGCAAGGATATGTGTGGCTATACGGTCGAGGAACCAACGGTCGTGGCTAACAACTACGGCACAGCCTGCAAAATTTTCGAGACCCTCTTCCAACGCACGTAAAGTGTTAACATCCACATCGTTGGTAGGTTCGTCTAAGAGAATAACATTTGCGTGTTCTTTAAGTGCGAGGGCAAGGTGCAGACGGTTTCGTTCGCCACCCGAAAGTACTCCGCATTTCTTTTCTTGGTCGCTACCCGAGAAATTGAATTTTGATACGTATGCTCTTGCGTTTACAGTTTTGTTGCCAAGGCGGATATCGTCAGTACCGCCCGAAATCACTTGGAAAACAGTCTTTTCAGGGTCGATTTGCGAGTGCTGCTGGTCTACGTAGGCGATTTTAACAGTATCGCCAACGGTGAATGTGCCGCTGTCGGGTTTTTCTAAGCCCATAATCAAGCGGAAAAGTGTGGTTTTGCCCGCACCGTTAGGACCAATAACGCCCACAATGCCGTTTGGCGGAAGTGTAAATTCAAGATTCTCATAAAGCAACTTGTCGCCGTAAGCCTTAGAAACTCCGTGAGCCTCAATAACTTTATCACCCAAGCGAGGACCGTTAGGGATAACGATTTCGAGTTTTTCCTCACGCTCTTTTACGTCTTCGTTCAAGAGTTTTTCGTAAGCGTTAAGACGTGCCTTGCCTTTTGCCTGACGAGCCTTAGGACTCATATTAACCCATTCTAACTCGCGTTCGAGAGTTTTGCGGCGTTTAGATGCTGTTTTCTCCTCCATAGCAAGGCGTTTTGCCTTTTGGTCGAGCCACGATGAGTAGTTGCCCTTCCACGGAATACCCTCTCCCCTATCGAGTTCAAGAATCCATCCTGCAACGCTATCGAGGAAGTAACGGTCGTGGGTAACCGCAATAACCGTACCTTTATATTGTTGAAGATGTTGTTGAAGCCAATCGATACTTTCGGCATCAAGGTGGTTGGTGGGCTCGTCAAGTAGCAATACGTCAGGCTCTTGCAAAAGCAGACGGCAGAGAGCCACACGGCGGCGTTCACCACCAGAAAGAGTTTCTACTTTTTGGTCGTCGGGAGGACAGTTGAGCGCACCCATAGCGCGTTCAAGTTTGTTGTCGAGTTCCCAAGCATCGTGATGGTCAAGCAGTTCGGTAAGTTCGCCCTGACGTTCGATGAGTTTGTTCATCTCGTCGTCGTCCATAGGCTCGGCAAACTTTTGGTTGATAGCCTCGTATTCGTTAAGAAGGTCAACAATGGGCTGTACACCCTCCTGAACCACTTCTTTAACGGTTTTTGAGTTGTCTAACTTAGGCTCCTGCTCCAAGTAACCAACAGAATACTCGTTGGCTGCGAATGCGAGGTCGCCCTCAAAATTCTTGTCAACGCCGGCGATAATTTTCAGTAGCGACGACTTACCAGAGCCGTTGAGACCGATAACGCCGATTTTTGCCCCGTAAAAAAACGAGAGGCTGATATTATTTAATACTTTTTTTGCCGGAGGGAAAGTTTTGCACACCCTCGACATCGAGAAAATGATTTTCGGTGCTTCTTCTGCCATATTTTATAATGATAATGTGTTTAATTCAAAGTTTTAAATAATAATATATATTTTATTATTCCCCAATAATTTGGTCATCGGGTACTTTTTCTATTCCCTCATTAAGGAACAATGCCACATCGTCAAGATTAATTAACCAATGTCCACCATTATTATGTACCATTCTACCAACAGCCAAAAGCGAATTAACCTGTTTTTTTGAAAACATCAAGTCGTCATCTTTGTCGATTGTGCAAAAAACAGTTTTATTAGGACGTTTGTTGCTATCGTCGATTACTTCGGCAATAGAATAAAAACCAGTCATTTTGGGAGTAATCACATAAAGGCAATAATCACATTCTTCACGCTCTCTAAGCTCGCGCTGATAGGCTTCCTCACTCCAATGGGGAACCACGGGATCATAATAATCTATTGTAAGTTTCGGTTTTAATATCTCGCGCCATTGTGAACCATTGCACGTGCCGCCAAGAAAAACTTTTTTGTCCATTTTTAACACTTTAATTATAATTACAAGGAAACCTCGCAAAAATTATGCGTAAATATACGCAAAGCAAATGAATAATTCAATTTTTTTTAAAAAAATTTTTTTTCCACCTTTGTAGTCATAATTAAACACACTATGAAAATAGCAGAAATTCTAAAAAACACCAAAAAGACGCACTTCTCTTTTGAGATTGTGCCTCCGCTCGTGGGTCACAGCGCCAAGAGCCTTTATGAAAAAATTGAACTCCTTACAGAGTTTAACCCGTTGAATATCAACATTACATATCATCAAGACGAAACTGTTTACAAGCAGATAGAAAACGATGTGATGTCAAAAAAACTTGTGCGCAAGCGTCCAGGCACAGTTGCACTCGCCGCCGCCATACGCAACAGGTTTCCAAGCGTTACCACAGTGCCGCACCTCATCTGCGGAGGAATGACAAAACAAGACATCGAAAACATCCTCATCGACCTTAACTTCTTGGAAATAGAAAACATACTTCTTCTCCGTGGCGATGCTCCCAAAGGCGAACGCTATTTTATTCCCGAACCGGGCGGATATGCTCACACCGAAGAGATGGTTAAGCAGATAATGAACTTAAACAAAGGCATTTATCTTGATCAAGACCTTAAAAACACCGAGGCTACCAACTTTTCGGTGGGAGTGGCAGGCTATCCCGAAAAACACGCCGAAGCACCAAACTTCCAAACCGACATGAAGTATCTCAAAGCCAAGGTTGACGCAGGAGCCGACTACATTGTTACTCAGATGTTTTTCGACAATGCCAAGTTTTTTGAGTGGGAACGCCGTTGTCGCGAGGCTGGCATTAAAGTGCCGATTGTTCCGGGAATCAAGCCGATAGGCAAAAAACGCGACCTTGATGTAATTCCACTAACATTCCACTTGGATATCCCCGCCGACCTTGCCAACGCAGTACAAAACGCCAAAGACGATGATGCAGTTTACCAAATAGGCATCGAATGGGCTGTAAATCAGAGCAAAGAACTGATGAAACACGGAGTTCCCGCGCTCCACTATTTCAGCGTTGGCCGCACCGAAAACGTCAGAGAGATAGCCAAAGCGGTATTCTAAAAACGGTACAAATTTTGCCCAAAAAAAATTGTGGAAAATAGATACACCTTATATATATTTTCCTTAAATTTATAGCGCTAAAAATTTTGACTACGATGAGACAACTGTTGAACAATCTGAGCATCAAGAGCAAGATACTGCTCGGCTTCTTTATATTGACTGCAATTTACTTTGTGTTAGGTATTTATCAATACAACGCATTAGAAAAAGTCAACACATCTAACCAAGCAATATCCTTCGCAAAGGATATGAACACCACTTCGGCACAGATTAAATACCTGCTTGCCAAAGATATGCTTGTGTTGCGCAATTTTCACACAGCCAAAAACGAAAAAGAACTGAAATCGCTTCACAAAGAGCACTTGCTTTACCACGAAAAACTTAAAGAAGTGTTTGCTTCGGTTGCCAAATTGCACGAAATCAACTATATCGACAAAAATGTTGTTCGCAACTATCGCGACACAATCCTAACTATTGAACGCATTTACGATAGCGACTACACCATTTCTTACAACGAAATTCATTTAGCGCAAAAAAATATCATCAACCCTAACAACGTTAAAGACAATCTCCGCCAACAGGAAAACACCGTTGAGCAAAACGAACAAATTATCGACTCCACTGGCAGAGCAATATTTAGCGACAACAGAGCGCCCGTAAACATCGAAGAACTTACCCAACAATATCTCAACGACCTCAAATACGAACAACGCAAACACTATCAAAAAATCACACGTCACATAGCTGATATCGACAAAATGTTGTCTATCATCGAGTTGAGGTCGGCAGGAATTAGCAGCAAGGCTGTTGACGATGCTGTTTTTGCAGGTCGTAAAAACATCAACACTTTCATATTTTTCTTGATGATTTCTATTGTCTTGTCGATAATTCTTTCGTTGATAATTGCCAACACCATTGTTAGCCCGCTCGAAAAACTTATGAAATATGCCGAGCGGCTTTCCGAAGGTGAGCTGCCCGAATTTACCGAACAGATTTACAACGATGAGATTGGCGAAACTGCAAACTCAATATCTCAGCTTACTATTGGTCTCCAAAAAACTTCGGAATTTGCCCACGCTATTGGACAGGGAGATTTTAGCAGTAACTATCAGCCGCTGTCAGATAAGGACGTGCTCGGCAACTCACTGCTAAACATGCGTAAATCACTCCAACAGGCTCAGGAAGAACAGTCGAAACGTCAACGCGAAGATATTCAGCGAAACTGGACAACTGAGGGTCTTGCTTTGTTTGCCGAAATTCTCCGTCACCACACCGAAAACATCAACGAACTATCCGACGACATCATCGTAAACCTAGTTAAATACCTAAAAGCCAACCAAGGCGGTATCTTCATCTATCAGGATACTGACCCCGAGCATCCATTCCTCGAACTGCTTTCGGCATACGCTTACAACCGTAAAAAATTCTTAGACAAGAAGATAAACGTTGGAGAAGGTCTCGTAGGCGCTTGCGCAGAAGAAAAATATACTATATATCTTACCGACATTCCCGACGACTACATTGAAATCGAATCCGGTACTGGTAGTGCAAACCCAAAATCTCTATTGATTGTTCCACTAAAAATCGAAAACGAAATATTGGGCGTTATTGAGCTTGCTTCGTTTAACGAACTAAAAGACTACGAGATAGAACTTGTAGAAAAAATTGCAGAAAGTATCGCTTCAACTCTTTCTACAGCCAGAATCAACACCCGTACTGCAGAACTCCTCGAACAATCCAACATCCAAACCAAGGCGATGAAAGATCAAGAAGAAGAGATGAAACAAACCATCGAAGAGATGCAGGCTACACAAGAGGATTCTACACGACGCGAGAACGACTACTTTCAGGAACTCAAAGAGATGGAGGCTATCAACAAAACCCTTGAACAACAAAACTCACTACAAGACAGTGAGATAGAGAAACTCAAAGGTCGTTCTGTAACACTTTCAAAACTTATAAAAGAGCGTGAAAGTTACGAAACCAATATATTTAACATTATTACCGGCGCGGTAATCACCACCACCGACGATGGCACTATAACATATGTTAACGAACAGTTTGTCAACCTATTCGGCTACAAGAGCGCTGAAACATTAGGACGAAGCATCTACGATATTCTCGGATTTAAAACCACCGAAACAGAGATGGCTAAGGTGCTGCAGGCTGAATTCGGCAACATTATCAACACCAAGGGTCACGAAGTGAAATTTACAAGCAAAGATGGCAACAATATTTCGGTATGGCTGTCGATAACAGCAAACATATTTGAAGGTACTGTGGTTTACACAATAATACTAAACGACTTAAGCAGTTTGTCAGAGGAGCGTAACCGCAGCAAAAAATTCGAAGAAGACAGCCTTATCAGCAAGTTTGAGCTTGAAAACCGCACTCAGATTCTCGAAAGCTTGTTGCAAAAGAACAAGATTGACCTTCCTGGTTTTGAATCGGAATACACGTTTATTAATTTTGAAGACTACCGTATAGGTCTTAATATTATTGACTCGCAGCTCAAAAAATGGTTTGACATTGCCAACAAAGTTTACGGTGTGTTCAAACGCCACGAATCAAAGGCAAATATTCTATCTACAATCGACGAACTTATCGACTACACAGGATACCACTTTGGTTTTGAGGAAAAATACCTTAAAGATTTCTCATATAGCAAATTCGACGAATACAAGGGTATTCACGACCAATTCCTTAGCACTGTGAAAGCATACCGTACCGCATATGCCGAAAACGAGACCATCTCGCTTATCAAACTATTGACATATCTTAAATCGTGGATTCAATACTACATTCCGTTCCACGATCAAAAATACATTTCGCTATTTAAGAACAACGGACTTTCATAAAAAAAAGAATTGCCCCGACGGGGCAATTCTTTTTTTGTAAGCATGTCAATTTGTTTAATCTATATCTCTTTTTCCTTTAAATCTTCGGACACTTCCTCATCGGACTTAGGAAATATGCGTTTCTGAAAGAGTATCATTGCAAACGTGCCCACACATACTGCACTATCGGCAATATTAAAAATAGGACTAAAAAAAACAAAGTGTTCTCCGCCTTTAAAAGGCATCCAATCTGGCAGGGTAGTGTCGATAATGGGGAAATATAGCATATCCACCACTTTGCCTTGCAAAAACGAAGCGTAGCCTCCATCGGCTGGCATAAAGTCGGCAATTTGGTTGGCACTGTAACCCGAGGCGCCAAAAAACATTCCGTAAAACATACTATCCAACAAGTTGCCGATGGCGCCAGCAGTAATAAGCGACAAGCATATCACAAATCCCGTGGTAGGCTTTTTTTTCTTAATCATCCAACCAATAAAGATAATCAGACCAATGATTGCAATAATCCTAAAAATGCTTAGGATGTACTTACCTATTTCGCCTTCGAGCTTTAATCCAAAGGCCATTCCGGGATTTTCGATAAAAGTAAGCTGAAACCAACTAAAACTCCAATCCCAATTGAGGTAACTACTCTCGCCTATGTACATATGGGTTTTTACCCAAATTTTGAGGGCTTGATCGGCAATTATTACCAACAAACCAATCAGTAAAGATTTCTTTATTAACGGATTCATCTGTTTTATCGTTATCTAAAAAACAGCGGTAAAGATATGGATATTTTTTGTAAATCAAAAATAAAAATCAATGACGAACTGGACGTACATACAAACCATTTTTTCGTTCTTGCGCATAACCTTTGTCTAATATATACTTAGCAGAAGAATGATTACTTTCACAATAGAAAATCATATCATAAGCCTCCTTGCAATTATCAGCATTAAGTGTACTTGACCAAAGGCAACTCATACACATATTAGATTGATTATTGGTTAATGGTATGAAAATGTGCTTATCATGATTAGCTTTACTATAGCAAACAATACCTTCTACACTGCCAACGGTATAACTGATGTTGATATCGTTTCGATACAAAACAGTGTATTCGAGATCGCAATAATCAATCAATTCTTGCCAATCTTCGAATGTGGGTGTGCTCCATCCTGTTCCTAAATTAACAGTTGCAGCATCATCACCAGGCTCTAAAACAGTATAAGAATCAGTATAAGCATTATTATAACTCAAATTAGGATCGTTGCAATACTTAGTTAAACTGTTTTCATCAGACAGAGTATATAAATAATTATCCCAAGCGAATGATGTTTTAGCTGTGGTTTCTCCCCAAGCAAAAAGGTTACCATAATACCAAGGTGCCGATGCGCCAATATTTGATGTAGCCCAAAGAGTGCCAGAAGGCAAATCCAAATCAATATAATCTGGATAATCTACTGTATATGTGAATATTACATCGTCAGCATCAAAATTCGATGTACTACCTTTCAACGTTACTGTAAATGTTCCACCTGTGGCTGAAGGCAATTTAAGTGAATAAGAATCAGCTGACACTTTAGACCCGATTTCGATTCCATTTACTAAAACCGACAAGTTTGACGCAGGCTGTGAGGTTACCTCTAACATAATATCGCTTCCTAAATAATAAGGTGACGATGATAATGTATAGGAAAGAACCGGTTTTACAGGACGTGGTTCTACCGTATAAGAAAAAGTAACATCCCCCATATTTACACCATTACATACACCTTTCAATACAACGGTATGCACACCAGCCTCAGAAGTCGGTAAGGTTGATACATACAAATCAGTGTTCGATTGTGCATCTATCACATTATTGTCCACAATAACTGTCATATCCGATGGGTAAATTGTGTAGATACAAATTTGATACAAATCATCAACATAATAAGTCTTACGAGGATTCACTACTTCGGAGATAAGAATGGGATTAGTGTATTCTGACATATGATCATTATCGCTTGCAATACGATAATAGCCCACTTCCATCAGCTCTTTGTATGGGTCGTTGTCTTTATCAACCATTGTCATGGCATAAGTAAGATTGCTAATGCCAGTAGAAGTTAAAGTACCAGAAATAATTACTGCTTCTGTTGTATGAATAATGCCGGCACCCTTGGTACTTTGATTATCGGTAATAGTATTGAAATAAATGGTGAAATTATTTCCACTACCACTGATATAAGCTCCATAACTACTACCGGCTGAAAAACCTTCTCGTGTAAAAATATCAATTGTACCCTTATTGTTGTCTTGGTTTTTCAAATTTAATAACATCGGAGCTACTATATCCCCAGGTTTATAACCGTTATCTTCACAATAAACCATTTCAAAGGGTTTTATTAAAAACAAACCTTCAAGATTTGGAGGATTATTGTCTTCGTAGATAGACATGTGTTGTTTCAATTGATCCACTGTCTCCTTTGGTACGGTTCGGTAAATACCTTCATCCTGATCAGGAACAAATGGCTTATTATTCTGATTATTATTGTTTCCATTCGACGACTCCAACGTACCAGACACAATAATAGTGTCGTCGCCATCGCTAAGACACGACGGAAATATCGGGGCAACTACCAGTGCCGCAACCGCTAACAATATTCTAAATTTCTTATCCATAATGCGTTGTGTTAATGGTTAAACATTGGTTATTAATTATTGTCGGTGTCGCCGAGAATCTCAAACTCCACGCGACGGTTCAAGAAACGTCCCTCCTCGGTTTCGTTGGTGGAAATAGGACGATGGAAGCCGTATCCTTCGAAAGATAACTTTTCGGGCGACATACCCTGTCCTACAAGATAATCCAAAACTGATTTGGCACGGTCGGCAGACAGCTGCATATTGTACTCGTCGGTACCCATAATGTCGGTGTGTCCGTTGATTTTGATGTTGGCGCCGGTGTTTTTAAGTATCTTTGAGAGCTCGTTGAGATAAGGATAACTCTCTGGATTGATTGCAGCGCTTCCAAAGTCGAACTGAATGACGTTTTCTACAGCGCAAATCTTTTTGCCAATCACATTTTCGCCATTATCCATCATAGTTTTAATTTCTTCGAGTTGGAAACATGGTTTCTCGGGTTCCTCAACTATGTCGATGTTGTCTTGAATAGGAGTATCTATTTCTACTACAGGAACTTCCATAATAGGTGTGGGTTCAGGAGGCAAAGGTTTGCTCTTGTTAGATCCCAACGGTATGCCTACGAGAAACTGAAATTCAAGTCCCGAGAACTTGCGCTTTCCGTCCAACTTATTATTAGTACTTTTTACAAGGTGAGCAAGGTCGTTGGCTTTTCCATCCTTCTCTTTTTGTCCGTAGGTGTTGGTGAGTCCGCAGTCGTACATCATCTCCAAACCCAGATAGAAGCGTTTTTGGTTTACCAACGCATTGTATTTTAAGCCGAAAGCGGCACCTGCGCCAAGATATAGGCTCGAAAGGTTTGATTTAGAAACATCAGCAACCACCGACTTGCCTTTGCTTTTAGACTCGGTCATGGAGATTTCGCCACCCGTTGCGATTCCCACAATTGGGGAGAGGTAAATATAGGGCTGGACAGTTCCAGGGCGGTATGTTCCAAAATTGAGGATAAACGGCAGCCTGATATCCATATACTTGGCTTTTACACAATACTCGGCGTCGGTCCATGTGCTCGACTTCAGCCCTGTGTACTTAGCGCCACGGCTTAGGAACGACAGCTGAGGACGTATGGCAAGCAGGCCGTCGTCGGTATCTTTGTAAGCAAAGATTGAAAACATTGCACCTGTGCGCGACTGCTTGTTGCTTTCAAAATCAGAAACGATGTCGGTGATTTTCATAAAGTTAACGCGTCCACCTAAGCCCACTCCAAGAGCCCAGTTCGACGAGGTGGCTTCCGCTGCCGAATTCTGCGCCCACAATGGCAGACCCGAAGATAGCAGCAAAAGACATAAGAAGATTTTAACACTATTCATTGTTGCTAAGGTTTTAAGATTAAAGTATACCCCATCTTCTGGTTTAACCACTCAGTAAATGAAAGGACGCCTTAAAAATAGTGATTTTTTTGATAATATGAGTAAAATTACAAAAAAAATACAAAAAAACTGCGATTTCTAAAGCCAACCATCTGTCGACGGCCGCGGCTACAGAAATCGCAGTCTATTAAATAAGGTGTGAGAAAAGGTTACTTCTTCTCGTCTTTCTTGCTCTCTACGCTCAATGTTGCGTGAGGAACAGCCATAAGTCGTTCTTTGGGAATCAGTTTGCCTGTGTTGCGGTCGATACCGTAGGTCTTGTTCTCAATGCGGATAAGAGCGTTTTCAAGGGCTTTGATAAATTTCAACTGACGCTCAGCCATAGAGCCTGCCTGCTCTTTCGACAATAGCGACGAGCCTTCTTCGTATGATTTAAACGTGGGACTTGTGTCTACTGTGTCGTTGCCGTCTTGTTGGGTTATTATCTCGTGATACGATTTGTAAAGTTTACGAGCCTGCTCTAACTTTTCCATTATAAGGGCTTTGAATTCAGCCAGTTCTTCATCGGAGTATCTTACTTTTTCTTCGGCCATAATTAGGTGTTTTTTAGTTGTTAAAAATTAATACTAATCTATTATTGTTATCGTAGAGACGTGATTAATCACGTCTCTACAACAATATGGTTAAAAATTATATTTTCGATATACGTATCAATGTTGTGGTTTGTTCGTCAATTTCGATATTAATTGCATCCGAAGGCATATTTTCTTTGCCAAGAATTTGGAGGCTATCGGTAAGTGTTTGAGAACAAATGTATTCCTTAAAGTTACTTAATGCGCCGCTTATCTCAGGAATTTGTGCAATCTCTATCTTGATTTTGTCGGTAACGTCGTAACCGTTGTCTTTGCGCATATTCTGAATACGGTTTATAAGTTCGCGGGCGTAGCCTTCGTCTTTGAGTTCGGGAGTGATGTTGATGTCTAATGCCACTGTTATGCGGCCTTCGCTCGCAACAAGGCGACCCGGAATGTCCTCAGAGGTGATTTCTACCTCAGTGGTAAGCACGTTAACTTTTTCGCCGTTAACATCAATATCGATAGAGCCTTTTTGTTCAAAGTCTGAAATCTGCTCCTGCGACATTTCTGCAAGGTAGTTTGCCACCACTTTCATATTCTTGCCAAGTTTTTTGCCGAGTTGTTTAAAGTCGGCTTTCACTTTTTTGGTAAGGATTCCGGCGGTTTGGTGCAGATATTCAAGTTCTTTTACGTTAACCTCGGTGAGTATCAATCGTTTAACTGCCTCAATCTTATGTTCCATATCAGCGCTGAGAATAGGAATCATAATTTTTTGTAGCGGCTGACGAACCTTGATAGCGGCTTTGCGACGGAGCGCGAGAACCATCGATGATATTTTCTGTGCCATCTCCATACGGTCTTCAAGGTCTTGATCTATAACTGATTGGTCGTATTTTGGATAATCTGCAATGTGAACAGATACGTTGCTGTTGCCCGATACGGCGTTGAGGTCTTGGAAAATCTTGTCGGCATAGAACGGAGCGATGGGCGCCATCAGTTGAGCCACTTTTTCGATACAGGTGTAAAGTGTCTGATATGCCGAAAGTTTGTCTTCGGTCATTCCGCCACCCCAGAAACGTTTGCGGTTGAGTCGAACGTACCAGTTAGAGAGGTTTTCGGTAACAAAATCCTGAATCATACGTCCGGCGGGAGTCATATCGTATGCGGCAAAGCATTCGTCTACTTTCTTTATCAACGAATTGAGCAACGAGAGTATCCAGCGGTCGATTTCTGGACGTTTCTCTATTGCAATTTGAGGTTCACTGTTGGTGAATCCGTCAACATTTGCGTAGAGAGCAAAGAATGAGTATGTATTATAAAGTGTGCCGAAAAACTTACGTTTTACTTCGTCAACACCGTCAACATCGAATTTAAGGTTGTCCCACGGCGATGAGTTGGTAATCATATACCAGCGTACTGCGTCGGCTCCATATTTTTCAATTACATCAAAAGGATTGATTGCATTGCCGAGACGTTTCGACATTTTCAAGCCGTTTTTGTCGAGCACAAGTCCGTTTGAGATAACGTTTTTGAACGAAACGCTGTCGAAACACATTGTGGCAATAGCGTGAAGCGTATAGAACCAACCACGAGTTTGATCCACACCCTCGGCTATAAAGTCGGCAGGGAAAGGAAGGTCGTCTTTGTGTTCAAAAGGATAGTGATATTGAGCGTAAGGCATTGCACCTGAGTCGAACCAAACGTCGATAAGGTCGGTTTCGCGTTTCATAGGCTTGCCAGAGGGCGAAACAAGGATGATATCATCAACGTAGGGACGGTGAAGGTCGATTTTTTCGTAATTATCTTTGCTCATATTGCCGGGCACAAATCCTTTGTCTTTGTAAGGATTGCTCTTCATAAATCCAGCGGCAACTGATTTGTCGATTTCTTTGAAAAGTTCTTCGAGCGAACCAATGCAGATTTCTTCACGGGTGTCGCGATTGCGCCAGATAGGCAACGGTGTGCCCCAGTAGCGCGAACGAGAGAGGTTCCAGTCGTTGAGGTTTTCGAGCCATTGACCAAAACGTCCCGAACCTGTTGAAGGCGGTTGCCAGTTGATGGTTTTGTTGAGGGCAATCATACGCTCCTTGGCTGCTGTGGCGCGGATAAACCACGAATCGAGCGGGTAATAGAGCACCGGCTTGTCGGTACGCCAGCAATGAGGATAGTTGTGAACGTGTTTCTCTATCTTAAATGCTATGCCTTGCTGTTTCATTTCGAGGCTGATAATGATGTTCAGATCCTCGTCTTTGGCAGCGGCTTCGGCATCGTACTTGCCATCTTGATTGTATTTGGGCGAATAAGCGTTTTTAACATAGTCGCCAGCGTGATGATTATATGCGTCTACGTCAACACATTTATGTACAAACGATTCGGCAAGTTCATCAAGCACATAGTATTTACCACGGAGGTCTACCATCGGGCGGGTTTCGCCAAGTTTGTTGATAAGGTAGAGCGCGGGAACGTCGGCTGCCTTTGCCACTTTGGCGTCGTCGGCACCGAATGTGGGCGCAATGTGAACGATACCTGTACCGTCTTCGGTGGTAACATAATCGCCGGGGATTACTCTAAATGCCTGCTCGGCAATCTCTACAAATGTATCTTTTTCGTAGGTAAAGCATTTGTCGGGATGAGCGGCGGCGTATTTTTTAACGAACTCAGCAGAAAGGTCATCAACTTTTTCGCAAGGTTTTACCCACTGCATCATTTGTTGGTAATGCATTCCCACAAGGTCGGAACCTTTATAACGTCCCACAATGCGGTAGGGAACCACTTTGTCGCCGGGTTTGAATGTTTCCATGTCGGCTGATTCGCCATCGGGTTTGAGATATGCGTTCAAACGAGCCTCAGCCATTACAACGGTGATTTTGTCGGCGGTGTAGGGATTGTAGGTTTGCACCACCACGTAGTCGATATTAGGACCAACACAGAGAGCGGTGTTTGAGGGAAGTGTCCACGGTGTGGTTGTCCAAGCGAGGAAATAAGGTTTGCCCCATTTGGTCATCTCATCTTTCGGGTCGGTGATAAGGAACATTCCTGTAACGGTGGTGTCCTTAACATCGCGGTAGCAGCCGGGCTGATTGAGTTCGTGGCTCGAAAGTCCTGTGCCGGCAGCGGGCGAATATGGTTGAATTGTATATCCTTTGTAGAGATAGCCCTTGTTGTACATCTGTTTCAAGAGCCACCAGAGCGATTCGATATAACGATTGTCGTAGGTGATGTATGGGTCGTCCATATTGATCCAGTAGCCCATCTGCTGAGTGAGTCGTCCCCATTCGCCGATGTATTTCATCACGTCTTTGCGGCAAGCGTTGTTGTAATCGTCAACAGAAATTTTTTTGCCGATGTCTTCTTTGGTGATACCGAGCGATTTTTCTACGCTCAGTTCCACGGGCAAACCGTGAGTATCCCAACCGGCCTTGCGGCTTACTTGGAAACCTTTTTGAGACTTGTATCTGCAAATGCAGTCCTTAATAGTACGAGCCATCACGTGGTGAATGCCCGGCATACCGTTGGCCGACGGCGGACCGTCAAAAAATATGAATTTAGGTGCACCCTCGCGGGTTTCGAGACTTTGGTCAAAAGTATGTTCATTCTGCCACCTTTCGAGTATTTCTTTGTTAATCTGCGAAAGGTCGAACTGCTTGTATTCGGCAAATTTCTTTCCCATTATTCTGTATTTTAAATTAAAACGGTGCAAATTTAACATAAAGAAAGTAAAGTGCAAAAAAATCTTTGAAATTACAATTTTATTTTACATTTTTGTGGCATTTAATTTGGATAGAAATAATAATGATAAAGTCGTAAGCAATGTTTCTGAATTTGTACATAAAGAGTTCCAAGGTGTTTCTCGCCGAGGTTACCGACGGATTGCAAAAAATGCGCTCCGAGGTTAAAAATATACTCTTGCGTGCTGGTATCGAGGTGATTGAGCCTGTAAATACAGCAGAAACCAATGTAGAAAACCTTATGCTAAATGCCGACTGCTCGATGCACATTCTCGGCAACGACAATATTATCGACAACGATTCGCCTGTTTACGACACTCCTTCTGCCATTCAATACCGCACGGCAAAAGGACTTACTGATGGCAATTTTAAGATGTTTGTGTGGAATCCGTCGGGCATTATCAACGACAAAAACCTATATATCAACGACATCCGCCGCGACATCAACGACAATACAATATATTCCGACATTACTTCGCCTATTGTGTTTGTTGAGGAATTGAGAGCAATTATGAATATCAAACCTTCGGCTAAAACCGATGCCAAGAATTACGATATATTATTTATTTACAATACATTAGACCGTGATTCGGCAAAAGAGGTTTCCAATATGCTTGCCGACCTTCAAACTGTTACCGAACTCGAAATCAACGCTGGAGCCGACACCGACTATAACGACTTTATCCAAAACCAGTTACCATTGTGCAAACTCGGAATCATTTATTACGACTACGCCACCGATTGGGCTCCGCCGTTTGCTCAGCAAGTATGGAAACAAACAGGAGGTCAAAGCGCTTCAACCCCACTCTACATTGCCGGAAACAGCGATCACGCCGACGAAACTCAGTTAAAACCGCTAAAAAAAATTGTATCATACACCATAAACGAAAAGAGCATTATTCCGTTAGATATTAAAATATACTACGACAAAATCACAGGAAAAACATCATAAATATGCAACCCGAAATATGTCCATATCCCGGCCTTAGACCTTTTACCGAAGAGGAATCAATCTTCTTCAAGGGTCGTGATATGCACATACGCCACATTATCAAACTGTTGGAAGAAAACAAGATGGCGTTTATTACAGGTGCTTCGGGTGATGGCAAATCGTCGATGGTGTATGCGGGTGTGCTGCCAAATATTCGCGCAGGATTTTGTAAGGCGAAATACAATAGTTGGCTAATTGCCGATTTCAAACCCGAAAAAAATCCTTTTTTATCTCTCTGTGAATCAATATCTGAGCAACTTGAAATATCAAAAGAAAAAACTCAGTCAGAACTCAAATACGGTTTTTCGTCGTTGGCAAAACTCTATAAAGAATCGCCTTTCTACACCGATGGCGAACAAGGTAAAAACCTGCTGATTATAGCCGACCAGTTTGAGGAAATGTTCACCAATTTGGAGAATTTTTCTAACGGAAAACCATCCGACGAATCGTACATAACTATCAACCTACTGCTCGAAACCATCAGGCTTTCGGTTATCGAAAAACTGCCTATCTATGTGATATTTACAATGCGTAGCGACTTTATCAGCCAATGCACCGTATTTAAAAATCTACCAGAGTATATCGCATACAGCCAGTTTTTTGTACCGCAACTTAAACGCAACGAAATCCGCCAAGTGATTGAAGAACCCGCAAAACTTGCAGGAGGAAGCATTTCGCCACGCCTTACCGAAATCATCATCAACAACCTCAACAGCGGCTTCGACCAGTTGCCTGTACTCCAACACGCATTAAATATGTTGTGGAAAATGGCTGATAATGGAGCGGTAGAGATTGACTTGATTCACTTGGCACAAATAGCAGGCATTTCGAGTGATGCTTTAAGTACCGAAGACCGTGCTAAGTTTAACATTTGGTTTGCAGAATTGCCCGAATACCAGCAAAAATATTACGAAAACCCAAGTCTCGACAATATTCTCAACGCCCACGCAGGAATACTTTACGAAAGCGCTTACGACTATTTTATGGAAAACGTTCCGTGGGCAGAAAAAAACATCACTCCCGAAGAGAGCAAAGAGATTGTGGAAACGGTGTTTAAGTCTTTGACCAAAACCGACAACAAACGTCAGGTGCGCAACCGTTGCACTATCAACGAGATAACGGGCATTATCAACAAACCACATATTACCAACGCCACTGTTTGCGGTGTTATAAATATCTTCCGCACACCAGAGAACACCCTGTTGCAGCCGTTCAGCGTTCCTGGACGACTCGACACTCAGTATCTCTCTGGCGATACTGTATTGGACGTTACCCACGAGGCTCTTATCCGAAACTGGAAACTCCTTGCCGAATGGGCTACCGAAGAGGAGACTTTCTTAAAAGACTATCACGATTTTGCCACGCAGATGAACCGATGGCTCAACAACAATCGCGAAGAGCAATATCTGCTATCGTCGGGTACATATTCGTACTTTTTAAATTGGTATATTGCCAACACACCCAATCCATACCGTTTTCTCAAATACGACAACACCAAAAACTCATACCGTCAGAAACTAAAACTTGCTCAAAACCAATACGAAAACTGTATCGACTTCATAGAACTCTCAGACCAGGCAATCAAAGCACAAGAAAGATCGAAACGCCGAAAACTTATGACAGCGATCACCGTGCTCGCCGCTTTTACCGTAGTCCTCATAATGCTTACAGGTTGGGCAATGAGAGAACAGCGCAACGCTACCGAAGTGGCAGAATACGCACGTCAACAGGCTGATTCGGCGCTTATACAGAAAGAACGCGCATTGCGGTCACAAGAGATGGCAGAAAAAGCCAACCGAGATGCTGGCCGACAAAGAGCGCAAGCGCAGGTGCAAGCTTCCATAGCCAAAAACGCCCGCGACGAGGCATTGAGAGCAAAAAATCTTGCCGAACGCCGCCGCTACGAGGCCGACTCGCTAAAAACCATCGCCTTACTAAACCTTCAAGATGCCGAATGGCAAAAAGCGGTAGCCGACATGGCCAAGCATGACGCCGAAGAACAGGCTCGTATTGCCAGAGAAGCCAACGACTCTGCCACAAGACTTTACAGCGTGGCAATGTCGAACGCTATGGCTATGAGGGCCAAAAGCGAATACGGTGACAAAAAACTCAACCTCAGAATTGCATACACAGCTTATCTGCTCAACAAGAGAAACAACGTTACCCAAAACAACGCCGAACTCTACGACGCTATGCTGTATTCTATGGAAATCAACAACTTGGTAAAACCTCTTAAAACCACCAACGAAACTGTTGTAGCGTTTACCATCGACCTCGCCGACCGTATTATCCTCATCACCGAGCACGGAAGAATTATAGGCTACAACGTTTTAGACCGAAAAGCAAAAGAGTTTGTCAATATCTCCGACTTTGTTAGCCACGACCAAATTCACAACGCGATATTTCTTTCGCCTGAACTCATCATCTACTCCACTATCAACAAGGAGACTTTTTGCATAAACATAAACCAGAGGTGGCAGAAAAAGCTATCGCTCCAAGGCGACTATGTAAAAAGCGCTATGCTCACTCCCGATGGAAGATTCTTTGTGGCTGCATATAGCAATGGCCGAATAGGTGTTTTTGATGCCGACGACCCCGACGACAAACCTGAGGCCAACATCAACCTCAAAACTACAATTGCAGACATTTACTGCTACGGCAAATCCGATGTGTATCTTCTTACTAGAAACGCAACACTCAAAAGATGGAATTTCAAAAGCAACATATCTCAGGAGATTTTCTCACAAGCTGAGGTCAACGCTTACGCTATGACCTGCATTGAGTCTAAAAAACTTCTCGCCATCTGTTTTTCAAAAGGCGACATACAGTTTCTCGACCTAAAAACAGGAACCAAAGAATCTGACATGCTCGGCGCTCACAACCGAATTGAAAAAATCGTTTACGACAACAAGTCGAGATATATGGCCATGTCGAGCCTTGGCAACAGAATTTCGGTAATCAACTCCAACCATATCAACTCTAAGCCGTTGGTGGTCGACGACTTTCTTCTGCACAATTTTCCAGTTAAAAATATTTGTTTCGACTCCTACGGTACTATGTTTGTACTCACTGAAGAAAATGTCATTAGATATTTTGAGTCGGACATCACCGTTTATGCAGATTTCCTTAGCAGTTTAAAAGTCACAGAACTCTCGCAACAGGAATACAGCTTAATATTAGGACAAAATTTTTCATCTAAATAATTGAGATACAATTGAACTCTGGCGTTGTAAATATAGTTTTGATAGTAATAGTGGTGATACTTATTGCTGTTTTGGTGGTGGTACTGCTCGCTATGCGTAGGCGTGTGCTCAATGCTTCGCGTAGGCTCGAACACCGATACCGCCAAGAAATCAATTTCTACGACAACGAACTCACAAGGCTCAACTACCTCTACAACGAACTTGCAGAGCAAAAAGAATCTGAACAAACAGCTTTCAAAACATCAGACAACGATAGTTCCGACAACGATTTAGCTATTGAACGAAAAAAAATTGAAGTCCAGAAAGAAAAACTCGAACAGCGCAACAAGAAACTCTGGGATATGAGCCTCGCTATCGAAAAAGACAAAGAGCGCATTCAAATACTCAAAAACCAGATAGAAGCCAAACACTTAGAGGTTACCGACAGTATCCGCTATGCTCGTGGCATTCAAAACGCACTTCTACCACGCGAAGATATCTTAAAATCAATGCTTTCAGACTATTTCCTTCTGTGGAAACCCCGCGATATTGTGTCGGGCGACTTCTATTGGATGAAAAAACAGGGCGACTTACTGTTTTTCGCCATCTGCGACTGCACAGGTCACGGCGTTCCAGGAGCATTTATGAGTATGCTCGGAATGGCTTTTCTCAACGACATCACCGCTGAATGCGACCCCTCTATCAAACCCTCCGATATTCTTGAACAGCTCCGCCAAAAGGTGATAACATCGTTGAAACAATCTGCAGAAGGGACTCTCGAACCCAAAGACGGAATGGATATGGCTCTCTGCATACTCAACACAAAAAAAATGACATTGCAATTCGCAGGAGCCAACAACCCTATGTACCTCGTAAGCAACGGCGTACTCACCGAATACAAAGGCATAAAAAACCCAATCGGGTATTATCCTTTGATAAAACCATTTGAAACCATAGAAATTCCTGTAAAAAAAGGCGACTACATCTATATGTTCTCCGACGGCTTTCCCGACCAGTTTAACGCAAAAACCAACAAGAAAGTCACCTACGGACGATTAAAAAAACTGCTGGAAGAACTCAACGCAGAAACTCCAGACCCTGAAATTCAAAAACAACGGCTCGACGACTTTTTTGAAAACTGGCGAAACGGTTTTGTGCAAATGGACGACGTGCTAATTGGTGGATTCAGAATATAAAGTTTTTTTTGCAATTAAAAGATTATTATTACTTTTGCGCATTAAAAACTTAATAAAACACCTACAACAATGGCAACAACAGCAGATTTAAAAAACGGCCTGTGTATCAACTTCAACCACGACATCTACACTGTGGTTAGTTTCCAGCACGTAAAACCGGGCAAAGGTCCCGCATTCGTCCGCACCCGCCTCAAAAGCCTTACCAACGGCAGGGTACTTGAAAACACTTTCTCGGCAGGACACGAAATTGACATCACCCGCATTATCCGCCGTCCTTACCAGTTCCTCTACAAAGAGGGCGAAGACTACGTGTTTATGCAGCAAGAAACTTTCGAGCAAATCACTGTTCCCAAAGAGCACATCGAAAACCCCGATATGTATCTTGATGGTCAAGAAGTTGAAATCGTTATCCAAGAAGAAACCGACCAGATTCTTACAGTAGAGCTTCCTCCTTTTGTTATCATGGAAGTTACCTACACCGAACCTGGAATCAAAGGCGACACCGCTACCAACACTCTCAAACCCGCTACAGTTGAGTCAGGAGCCGAAATCCGCGTTCCTCTCTTCGTTAACCAGGGCGACAGAATCAAAATCGACACACGCGACCGTTCTTACGTTGAACGAGCAAAATAATTTCACCTTATTAAATATTTGTGCAGAAACTATATACGCTGCACAAATATTTTTTTTATTTTTGCAAAAAAACAAATTCGTATTGGCTTTATGGTCGAAGGGAAAAAAGCAAACTCGAGCCGGTTTAAACTAAACACGTTGCTTAACATTATAAAAGTTATCAGCAACAACTCCTCAATCGGAGAATTGCTGAAAACTTACAGCAGTGTGCTTTTAGACGAGTTTAATATCAACAGTGTGCTGATTTTCAACTACGACAACCGACATTGGAACATTATCCTTCGACACGGTATCGACGATCAGGTTGGAGAAAACATTAACCCCGAACGCGACTTCGGCGACATCACTGAATACGACTCCATTTCTTCGCTCGACCTTACTAAAAAACTCCCCGGTCTCGATTACATAATCCCAATCACCCAAAACACTAAACCGCTCGCATACATCCTCATCGGCGACGCCAACGAAGGCAAAGGCACTTCGCCAATCATCAAAAACCTCAACTCCATACAAATTCTTTCAAACCACATAATAATGGCGATTGAAAACAAACGCCAAGAGGGTATGCGAAAAGAGTTGGAGATGGCGTCTAAAATGCAGAGCCTACTCATTCCAAAAGCCGACATTTTCGACGGCAACCCAAACATCTCTGTTTACCCATTCTACCTGCCGCACTATGAGGTGGGTGGCGACTACTACGACTTCGACTACCTTTCGGACGATGAAATGTTTTTCTGCATAGCCGATGTGGCTGGAAAAGGTATGGCTGCGGCTTTGCTGATGTCTAACTTTCAGGCAAGCCTCAAAGCCCTTTTCGTTTCCGAAACCGAGCTCCCAACGCTGATTCACCGTCTCAACAAGATTATTGTTAAAAATTCAAATGGCGAACGGTTCATCACACTTTTCATCGGTCGTTACAACTTTAAGACCCACGTTCTCAAATATGTAAACGCAGGTCACAATCCTCCAATATTATTCAACAAAGACACTTTCAGCCTTGAATACCTCACCGCTGGATGTCCAGGCATCGGAATGATGGACGATATACCAGTAATTACACAAGGCGTGCTTACTCTCAAAGGCAACAGCAAAATTCTTTGCTTCACCGACGGTGTAGTAGAAATGGAGCGCGAAGGCATTCCTGACTATGGACAAACTGTTGTGGAAAATCTCGTTGCCGACAACCTCCCTGTTCGCGAAACTATTAACAACTTGCTTACCGAACTCAATATCCAACGTTCAAACACTGCCTTGTTGGACGATGTAACGCTTCTTGGAATCGACTTTATTATCAACAAATAAATTCAATTTCAAAGAGATACATAGAAACTCCGCCTCCCCACCTGTAAACCATTAAGTGAGATCTTCGTAAATAGCTTTTTCAACTCCTTGATTTAGGGTTGTAGCCGTAAATGGTTTGCGGAGCACTTCGTTTACCATCAGAGAGCCGGCGTGTTTCATAACATCTGCGTCTGTTTTGATACTTAGCAATATACACTTTACAGTAGCAAAGTTAGTATTTTGTCGCACCCTCTCTATAAAAGTGAATCCATCGGTAGAAGAGAGCGAATAATCTGTAATAATCAAATCTGGTGCTACTGATTCAAGATTCTGCAATGCAACGTCGGCGTCGGAATATGAAAACACTTCGTATCCTCTGTTCATAAGGGTATACTCAGTAATAAAACGAGTGCCGTCAGATGGTTCCACTATCATAATGCGTTTTTTTGCAGGAGGTTGCTTCACCACTTCGGAAGCTATCTCTTTGGAGTAAAAAATATCAGCATTTGGAAACTTTATGATGGTTTCAATCAAAGAAAGATTGTCGCCAAGTTTGAGAAGATAACCACGTGCACCGGCATCAATAAGTTTTTCGATGTAAGTTGGTTCGTCGTATAGCGAAAGACCTATAATAGTTAGGTCGGGACACACTTTCAACGCCCTTTTGGTAGCCTCAATGCCGTTGATACCGGGCATCTCAATATCCATAAACACAATGTCGGCGTCTACCGTATCAATGTTTTCCAAAAACTCTATGCCCGACGAAAACTCAGCTGTAACACGGCAACCCCCAATTTTGCGTAAAAGCAGTTTAGTGGTGCTGCGATACGACTGTTTGTCGTCTACCAATACAATCTTGCGTTCGGTCTCCATTACTGTCCAGCCTTAGTGTCAATACTGATATTTATTTTAACGCCGTTGCCTGGCGATGATACAATATCAACTCGTCCATTCAACCCCGACACACGTCCATAAAGATTGGTGATGCCGCTGCAAGGTTTATCCTTAATGCGGCGTTGTACCTCCTCCATGTCAAATCCTTTGCCATCGTCGGTATAATTGATGCAAATAAGATTCTCTTTTCGAGAAAAGGTAAGTGTTACTTTTTTTGCCTCGGAATGACGTAGCGCATTGTTGAGCAGCTCGTTGACTATACGAAAAATCGCTATTTTACATTCAGCGCTTTGGGGTTCTGTAAAATCATCTGTAATGCAAACAATCTCAGGCATACCTGCAGGCGAAAGTTTCTTGCACAAACTGCTGACACTCGCCACTAACCCAAAATTTTGAAGCATGTCGGGCATAAGGTTGTTTGATATATTCTTACTCTCCTTAACAGCTTCATCTATAAGCTCTTTCATCTCTAAATAAACAGCAGGAAGTTCCTCTGGCGAAACCTTATTGTGCGAAAGCAGGCTAAGATATGTATTCAGGCTTGAGAAAAAAGCTCCAAGACCATCGTGAACGTCTTTTGCAAAACGGGCACGCTCTCTCTCCTCTGTTTGCACCACGGCGGTGAGTATCTGTCGGTTAAAGTCCTTCAACTGTGTTTCGGCTTGACGCAGACGCAAATGTGTTTTCACCCTCGCCATAAGCTCAGAAATCAAGAATGGTTTTTTGATATAGTCAACGCCTCCGAGTTCAAATCCTTTGAGCAGACTTGCCTCGTCAACTTTAGCTGTGAGAAATATAACGGGAATATCCTTGGTGTCTGGATCGGCTTTAATGCGTCTACAAACCTCAAATCCATCTACCTTGGGCATCATTATGTCCAACAACACGAGGTCTATATTGCCAGCTTTAAGTATTCCAAGCACATTCTCTCCGTCACTTTCGGCGGTTACACCGAAATTGTATCCCGAGAGTATATCCTTGAGCAACATTAAGTTGGGCATACTATCATCTACCACTAGTATGTTAAGTTGTTCCATAAAGTAATCTAAAATATCTGTTTTGGCTTATAAAGATATGGAATATTTTAATACGCGTAATCTTTAAATGGTTAAAAATGATTAAAAAAAAGAGAAATCCCGCACTACGGAATTTCTCTTGATGTTGCCCGATCAGGGGTCGAACCTGAACTCTCCTGATCCAGAGTCAGACGTGTTGCCAATTACACCATCGGGCAGTCGTATTTCTGAATTTGACGGCGCAAAGGTAGGCAGTATTTTCGATAAAAAAAATTTTTTTGAAATAATTTTTTAAAAAAATCGGATTATGAATCACAAACTGAGTTTGTATTTCATAATCCGACTTATTTACCTTATTTATTCACTTTTGCCCATGTGTCTTTGAGCGTGGCTGTGCGGTTAAACACAGGATGCTCAGCCGTGCTGTCGGGATCTACGTTGAAATATCCCATGCGTATAAACTGCAAGTAGTGAAGAGGTTTGAGCGTAGAAGCGTACTTTTCTATATAGCAGCTCACTACATTTAAACTATCGGGATTTATCATCTGTTTCATAGCCTCAAGTGGTTCGCAGTTTTGCTCTTTGATAATGCGTGCCATCTCGTCGCGGGGATTTTCTACTTTCCACAAGCGGTCGTAGAGCCTTACCTCTGCTTTCTGAGCGTGTGCACACGATACCCAATGGAGGGTTTTGCCTTTGATTTTGCGGTCGGCTCCTGCGCTTCCGCTGCGGCTTTCGGGGTCGTACTCGGCGTATATTTCTATGATGTTGCCTTCGGCGTCTTTCTTGCAGAAATTCTCCTCGGGACACTTTATTATATATGCGTTTTTGAGGCGGACCTCTTTGCCGGGTCCGAGACGGAGGAATTTTTTTGGAGCATCTTCCATAAAGTCGTCGCGCTCTATCCAGAGTTCGCGACTGAACTCGATTGTATGGGTTGCGCTGTTTTCGTCCTCGGGATTGTTGATGGCGGTCATCTCCTCAGTCTGCCCTTCAGGATAGTTGGTGATGATGAGCTTAACAGGGTCTAACACTGCCGACACACGTGTGGCGCGAGTGTTGAGGTCGTCACGGACCGAACTTTCCAACAATTCAAACTCGTTGAGGGCGTCGTATGTGGTGTAGCCAATCTTGTCGATAAAGTTGAGAATTGATTCAGGGCTGTAGCCACGACGGCGGAACCCACAGATGGTGGGCATACGGGGATCGTCCCATCCCGAAACGAGACCTTCTTTTACAAGTGTGAGCAGGTTTCGCTTGCTCATAAGGGTGTAGCTGAGGTTGAGCTTGTTAAACTCGGTCTGACGCGGACGGTTGTCGTCCATATTGTCGGCCTCGCCCCTAACCTCTTTGAGCCAGTCAACAAACAAATCGTAGAGCGGACGGTGAACCACAAACTCCAATGTGCAGAGCGAGTGGGTAACGCCTTCAAAATAGTCGCTCTCGCCGTGTGCGAAATCGTACATCGGGTAAGCGTTCCATTTGTTGCCTGTGCGGATGTGAGGTATGTTGAGCACACGATAGATTATCGGGTCGCGGAAGTGCATATTTGGATTAGCCATATCGATTTTGGCGCGGAGAACCATAGTGCCGGGCTGCACAGTGCCAGAATTCATCTTACGGAACAATTCCAACGACTCCTCAGCGGGACGGTTTCTGTATGGACTCTCAATACCGGGCTGTGTAGGTGTACCTTTTTGCTCAGCAATGGTTTCTGCACTCTGCTCGTCAACGTATGCGCGTCCACGGCGTATAAGCTCCTCGGCAAAATCCCAAAGCTGCTGAAAATAATCTGATGCGTAAAACACATTGCCCCAGTGGAAACCGAGCCATTCAATATCGCGCTTGATGGCGTCCATATATTCGGTATCTTCCTTTATGGGGTTGGTGTCGTCGAAACGCAGGTTGCACACACCGTTGTATTTCTTAGCAATGCCAAAGTCGATTGCAATAGCCTTGGCGTGGCCTATATGCAGGTAACCGTTGGGCTCGGGAGGGAATCGAGTCTGTACTTTCTTTCCGTTCTTGCCCTCTTCGAGGTTCTTTTCTACCAACTGTTCGATAAAATTTTTAGATTCTTCCATAACTTTAATCAAATAAAATAGAGCGCAAATATAAATAAAACTAATGATTGTTTTTATATTTGCGGACTAATTTTACGTAAAATGGGCAGAATTATACTACACGATATGCGTTTTCATTCGCCGATAGGCGTTTTGGAACAAGAGAGAACTCAGGGCAACGATTTCAGCGTCAACATTTCGTTCGAAGCCGACATCGTTAGTCCCGGCATATCCGACGATCTCAACGATGCGGTAGACTATTGCGCTGTCTACAACCTCATTAAGGAAGAGATGTTGCAGCCTGCCTGCCTCATCGAAAACGCAGCCCACCGTATTTTGCAGCGCATCAAGCTCGAAATTCCTCACATTGGACGTATCAAATTAGAAATTTTTAAACACAATCCTCCTGTGGGCGGACCCGTGGCTTACAGCGGGATTTCTATTGAAGGATAACTATAAGTGCATAACTCATCCTTCTATCAGTCAATTTTTTAAAACAGGTATCTAAACCTTTGCTTTAATTTTTCTTTCTCGGCAGAAAACTCCGCCACCCTACTCGCACCGGACTGTCAAACACGTTTAATAAATCAATTACACTGAGTCCGGACTTACGCTTTCAGGCGGCACCGCTTTCTTCTGCCGCGCATTTCAAAAAATCTCTTTTTCTCATTTGCGACACTGCAAATATAAACAACAAAAAACATATTTCCAAATTTTTTTTAAACTTTTTTTATATTTTTTTTAAAAAAATCATTTTTACTTGAAAATAAGTATATAATTATACATATATTCATTATAACAAATAAAGAAATATAATATTATTTGATATAATAACTATTATTATTAATTAAAGATTAGTAATTTACAAAGGAAAAATTATTATATTTCTAACTAATGTAACTTATATTTATAGAAATATAAATTATTATCTACATTAAGTAAAATACACTCCCCTCTCCTACCCTCTTAGGAGACTGTTTCGAGGGCGTGAGTAATAAGTTTATGAACAGTTTCGCCAGCATTACGAACAGAATCAATGCCCGAAACCGAACTTTTCCACAATGATGGTATACTGTCAGAAGTGGAATACAATCCAGCAAGCGACCCGACAAGACAGCCAGAAAGGTCGGGAAAAACTCCAGAATTTACCGCCCCTAGTACTATGGAGCTGAATCCGCCTTCGGTAGAAGCAAAGCTAGTAGAAAGAATATTTCTAAAACTCGAGGTTATGCCAGTATGATTTACCACAAGCCCCAATTCGGCACAAATTCGCGACGACAAGTCTATGGCTTTTTTAATCGCATCTTGCGGATTATCGCCACACGAGAGATATTTTGCCGCAGCAAAGAAAAGCGACGCCGACGAAATGCAGTTGTCGCAAACTATATCAGGGAGCGACATCAAAGCATCCTTTACGCTAATATGCGGTAGTGCTGAATAAAGGGCACCAGCTACCACCGCCGCAGGAAGTATCAAACGTAACGGTCCTATCTCATCCTTCACATTATATAAATACCAGCTATTGCAAAGTGCAAGATAACGTTGAGGCTGAAAGCCTTGCACCTCGTTGTCGGCCATAAAAGATGCAAATCCGCACGAAGAGGCAGAACATACCGACAAAGAACCTCCGGGTGTGGTATAGTCGCCAAAGCCAAGCAAATCAGTTACAGGATTTTGGTGCAGCTGCTCTGCTGTGCGGTTTTTGACAGGCATACCAAGAGCCTCGCCAACCGACCCGCCTTCAAAAAGACCCACTGTTTGCGACAATGTAAGCACACATCTCTGATCCGAAGATGAAAACAAGCTTCTGATACCGTCTAACACTGACATAACAATTATTTTATTGTGGATTACTAGCAAATATCAAGCCATCAGCATACGGTACACAAAAGCGATTTTTTGAATTTTTTATAAAAAAATTTTTTTTTATAAAAAAAACGCCATATATTTGCACCGCAAAACACAAGGTCGGTTAGCCAAGCGGTTAGGCAACGGTCTGCAAAACCGTCTAGAGCGGTTCGACTCCGCTATCGACCTCAATTGTAGTAGATTAAATTATCAGTCTGTTGTGAAACAGACTTTTTTTTTGCCCAAGAATCAAAAAAAACAATTCGCTTTGGTAATTTCAACAAAAAAAACTACTTTTGAGCAAAATTATTAAAAGAATTATACCAAATGAAAACCGAAGAATTTAATATAATAGGCATAATACCCGCTCGTATGGGTTCCAAGAAATTTCCTGGAAAGCCTATGGCCGACATCAACGGTATGCCAATGATCGGACACGTTTACAACAGAATGATGCGCTGCGAAGACTTTGCTGATGTATACGTGGCCACCGACGACCAAGAAATCATCGACTACATTCAATCAATCGGCGGCAACTGTATCAAAACAAAAGAGAGCCATATTGGTGCTATCGACCGTGTGGTTGAGGCAGTTAAAGCCATCGAAGAGATTGAAAAGATCAGGTACGACATCGTAGTGCTGATACAGTGCGATGAACCTATGGTAACATCAAACCATGTGGGATGCGCAATCAGCCCTATGATCATTGAGCCCGAACTTCAAGCCGCTTCGCTTATGGCTGAAATCACCACCGATGAAATTTTCCGCGATCCAAACGAAATAAAAGTGGTAGTAGACGCCAACAACAACGCTCTATACTTCTCTCGCGAACCTATCCCATCGGCTGTAAGAGGCACCAACGCTTGTCCAAGACTCAAACTGCTGGGAATCGATGTGTTCCGTAGAGACTTTATCGAAGAATTCAACTCGGCGGCTCCATCGCCACTTGAAATCACAGAATGTATCGACCTTCTCCGCGTGCTCGAAAACGGTTACCTTATACGTATGAGCATGACCGACGAGGTAACGTACTCTGTAAACACTCCCGAAGAGCTCGAGCGCGTACGACAACTTATGAAGGACGATTACCTTGTAACAAAATATCTCAAGAAAAAATAATGGAAAACCAAGAAGTTAGAGTTAGATTTGCGCCAAGTCCCACAGGGGGACTGCATCTCGGCGGCGTGCGCACCGCGCTTTTCAACTATCTGTTTGCACGTAAGCACAACGGCAAATTCATCCTCCGTATCGAAGATACCGACCAGACACGTTTTGTGCCAGGTGCTGAGGAATATATAGTAAAATCGTTGGAATGGATCGGTCTCGATGTTGACGAGAGCGACATCAAGGGCGGCGAATACGGACCATACCGTCAAAGCGACCGCAAGCATCTCTACCGCCAGTATGCCATGCAATTAGTTGACAGCGGCAACGCATACTACGCATTCGACACTCCAGAGGAACTCGAAGCCATGCGCAAGAAACTCGAAGCCGAAAAAGCATCGGTACAGAGCTACGGACCTGCCACACGTATGACTATGAAAAACAGTCTTACAATGCCCGCCGACGAGGTAAAGGCTCTCTTAGACAGCGGTGCACAGTACGTTGTAAGGTTCAAAATGCCCGAAAACGAAAAACTCGTTCTTCACGACATTATCCGCGGCGAAATCAACGCCGACACTTCCATACTTGACGACAAAGTTCTGTTCAAATCTGACGGAATGCCCACATACCACCTTGCCAATATAGTTGACGACCATTTGATGAAAATCAGTCACGTAATTCGCGGCGAAGAGTGGCTGCCGAGCCTGCCACTACACTTTTTATTATATCGTGCTTTTGGCTGGCAAGACACTATGCCGCAGTTCGCCCACTTACCCCTCATCCTCAAACCCGACGGCAAAGGCAAACTCAGCAAACGCGACGGCGACCGTCTTGGTTTCCCCGTTTTCCCAATGAACTGGACCGACCCAAAAACTGGCGAATTTTCAAAGGGTTACAAAGAATACGGTTTCTTACCTGAGGCGTTTATCAATATGATGGCACTTTTGGGATGGAACCCCGGCAACACCGACCAAGAGATATTTACCAAAGAGGAACTCTGCCAACTATTTACACTTGAGCACGTTAATAAAGCTGGTTCAAAATTCGACCCTGAGAAAAACAAATGGTTCAACAAGCAGTACATCGAACGCTCATCGGCTAAGGCTCTTGCACCTTACCTCATCGAAGACGCAAAAGCCGCAGGTATCGACGTTCCACAAGACCGTGCCGAGCAGATTTGCGAACTGGTAAAAGACCGCGCAAAATATACTCACGACCTTTGGCACGAATCAGAATACTTCTTTATAGAACCTGAAAAATACGACGAAGTAAACGTAAAGAAATTCTGGAAAGCCGAAACTCCTGAAATACTCACCAAAGCCGCCGAAGTGCTAAAAGGCATCAATGATTTTACATCAAAAAATATCGAAACCATTGTATCAGAATGGATTAAAGCCAACGAACTATCGTTTGGCAAAGTGCTCAACCCCATGCGCCTCGCCCTCTGCGGCGAATGTAAAGGTCCGCACATCTTCGATATTTTAGAGCAGTTAGGCAAAGAAGAATCACTCAAAAGAATTGAGAAGGCAATCAAGGGTATAACTATTTAACCCTTATATTTCCTTTCAGGCACAAAAAACAGCCCGACCCCTATCATTATTAGGAAAATGAACATGATAGTGCCACCGGTAATGGTGGCACGGCGCTGTTTTGCTGTTTCGTATGAAGTTATGCGCGACACCTTATAATTACTACCGGCATAGTAACCGTTCTTTACTTTGTCGTAGACAAGAACCACACGGCTACCGTAGCGCATATATTCGCGCCGGAGAAGTACAGTGGGCGAACCCTTTACGGCACGACCTCCAAGAGAGTAACTCTTGCCGCAATAAGTGGCCGACACGCGGTTGCCTTCGGTAACAAGACGCACCGATTCAGGATTTTCAAAAGTTTCAGCATCACATTCAATACATTCGGCAGGAACAGCTGTAGCCACAGAATCGCCATCTGATACCGCACGCAGAAACTTTGCGCCGCCGTGCCAGTCTAACAGCAAGTTTTCACTGCCGTCGGACCAACGGATAATAAGCGTAACACTACCCTTTACCACACGTTCGTGGTCGTCGGGCATAAAAAGTTCGTCGTCGGAATAGATATCAGCAAGCACACACGCCTGACCATGACGTTCGAGCGTCTTTGGCAAGGTTTCTACCGAAGACAGTAGCACACCGTCGAGTCGCTGATTAGAACGAGAAAAACCGTAACAAATCAAACCAATAAAACCTGCCAAAGTGACCATAGTGCCCAAAAGGCAGCACAATACCGAAGAACGCCTGTTAACGTAAATCATTACGAAGCGGCTGATAATTTTTCCGCAGCACGCTCGCGGGGACGGAAAACATACGAAACTCCATAGTAAGAAGCCTGTTCGCGCTTGCGGGCGGGTGGTTCATCGCTGTAATAATTCTCAATCTCGTTCCAAAGCTGGGTAATCAGAGCGTCGCACTCGGGACGCATCTCCGAAACTTTGGCATTGGCGCGAACGCTTATGCTTTGAAGCATCTTTTGAAAATTGAGTTTCTCAACAAACTCGTCGAAGTAAACCTTTACAACGGCAATTTTAGGATTGAGGACGGGAGTGCCACGCTTAACAATTCGGTCGTTTTCGCCTTTGATAATACGGTTTCCCCACTCAATCACCTCAGCCTCTGTTGCAAGGTCAGGAACTCTGGCGTCTTTTGGATTGATTCCAAAAAACTTACGCGCCTCTGGTTTAATCTCTCCACGGATTATGGCAAAGTTAAACACCTGAATAAAATGCGATATGTACAACCGCGCCTTTTTGAGAGCGCTTGCGTATTCGTTGCTCTTGGTCACCTGACGGGTGTGAGATTCTTTCTGCATCAATATAGCTTGCTCAAAAATCGGGAGGAACGCCAGAATCTTGTTCAAAGTTGACTGTTTGAAAGCAAGCATTTCGGGCGAATATTTTTTACCGAGTTCAAGAGCTCTTTTCAAGGCTCTTACTCGGGCTGCGTCGGTATTGGGTAATCTTCTGTACGGCATGATATTTAGAGTTTTAAATGTTTACAATTAATCTTTTGCAAAACTCTTGCCCAAAAATTATTTTTTCGCGATTTTTTTTGTAAAAAAGTAGAAAATTGTATATTTTTCCGAAAAATTAACATTGCGAATACCATGTTTGACAAAGAAACGTATGCCATTCGGCGAAAAAAATTAACAGAAAAAATTCAGCACGGGCTCATTATCCTATCCGGCAATTATACTACACCTTTTAATTACGCATCAAACACTTTCCCCTTTCGACAAGACAGCACCTTTCTATATTATATAGGTATTGACGAGCCAGGATTAATAGCTTTGCTCGATACCGACAATGGCGAGGAATATCTCTGTGGCGAAGAACCGTGCCCCGACGACATTATCTGGACAGGCGCAACACCAACCCTTGCCCAATTTGCAGATATGTCGGGCATAAACAAAACAATCAACTACAACCAGCTGCAAATGATTATATCCAAAGCCTGCAATAAGGGACGCAAAATACACTTTGTGGCTCCTTATCAAGCACAAGTGAGTATAACGATAGGAAACTTACTAAGCCAACACGTAGAAAAACTCAAAAGCATACAATCATCAGATTTGATCCACGCCATAGCCGAAATGCGCAAAATAAAAGAACCCCAAGAAATTGCCGAAATAGAACGCGCAGTACGCACCACCGCAATTATGGAACAATTTGTAATAGATGCCGCCACAGATCCAGCCTGTCACGAATCTGAAAATTCTATCCGCGCCGCGCTCTTCCGAATTTTTCTCAAAGAGGGATTTTTCTACTCCTTCCCCCCCATCGTCACCACGCACGGCGAAATCTTTCATCAGCCATTTGCGTCGAAAGAGCGTTTACAAAAAGGAAAGATACTTTTGGCTGACATAGGAGCAGAATCAGGCAGTCATTACGCCGGAGACATGACCCGATCTGTACCAGTAGGCGGAAAATTCTCTCCTAAGCAAAAAGAGGTCTACAACATAGTGTTAGAAGCACAAAAAACCGTTTTGGAAGTTGCTAAACCGGGAGAAACTTGGCTAAATGTGCACCTCGCCGCTGCCCGAATCATCACCGAAGGGTTAAAAGAGATAGGGATTATGACAGGTGGTACCGATGACATCATCAACGAGGGAGCATATGCGATGTTCTTTCCACACGGCATAGGTCACCTGCTCGGACTCGACGTTCACGATATGGAAAACCTCGGCGAAGACAATTTCGGATATTCAGAAACCATAAAACGAAGCCATCAGTTTGGACTATGCAATCTTCGCTACGCCCTTGAATTAAAAGAAAACATGACCCTTACCAACGAACCCGGAATTTATTTCATACCATATTTAATGCAAAAATGGAAAGCCGAAAGGCGTTTTGCCGACTTTATAAATTACGATAAAGCATTAAAATACAGCGATTTTGGCGGAATACGCATAGAAGACGACATAGTAATCACACCCACAGGTTGCCACATTTTAGGAATGGAGGTGAAAAAAGAATTTTAAGTCAAAATTTGCCTATTTTATTATTTAATTATTAAATTTGCCTTTCAAAAGAAAGTAAAAATGGACAAAAAGAGGTACATAGTAGTTTCTATAATAGTTTCAGCGCTGTTTACTGCGCTTGAAGCCTTGGTGTTAATGTTAAACAATGGCATTACCACCACCGAAGCAATAGCCCTCGTACTGCTGTTGTTGGTACAAACCGGCGTGCTTTGCGTTGTATTTCAAAAAACCTTTATGAAAAATATTGCTCGGGTATATGCCACAGGTCCCGTAGACACATCATCAGAAAAGGAACACGAAAAAGAGCATGAAAAAGAAAAAACAGACATGAACCTCGACACGATAATTACCGAAGTAAACGAAGACGTGGCAAAATGGGCAAAAGACCGCACTCGCGAAATTGCACTACTCAAAGCAAACGAAAAATACCGCAAAGAATTTCTCGGCAATGTGTCGCACGAGCTGAAAACACCGCTATTTAATATCCAAGGTTATATTAATACCTTAATAGACAGCGGATTAGAAGACCCAAACATAAATATGAAATACCTCGACCGAGCAGAAAAAAACGTGTCGCGGTTAATAAAAATAGTAGAAGACCTCAGCACCATATCAAAATTTGAGTCAGGAGCATTGAAACTTATTATCGAAAATTTCGATATAAAGAAAAGTATCGAAGATGTGATAGAGTTTTACGAAATAAAAGCTAAAACACGCAATATCACCCTCGAGTTAGCAAGCGCCCCCGCTGGAGCAGCCATCTGCAAAGGCGACAAAGAAAAAATCTACGAAGTGCTGTCGAACCTTGTTGTAAACTCAATCAATTACGGCAAGGAAAACGGCAAAACCACTTTGGGCATATTCGACATAGGCAAAAAATGGCTAATCGAAGTGCAAGACAATGGAATAGGAATTGAAGAATCGCAGTTGCACAGAGTGTTTGAGCGATTTTACCGTGTAGACAAGAGCCGAAGTTCACAAACAGGAGGCACAGGTCTCGGACTCTCCATTGTCAAGCACATTATTGAAGCCCACGAAGAACTGATTACCGTAAAAAGTAAAATAAACGAAGGCACAACATTCTCGTTCACTCTTAAAAAAGCAGAATAATATGTCAAAAACTAACAACTACAAAATCCTTTTGGTAGACGACGAAGAGGACATACTTGAATTCCTGTCGTACAACCTCACCAAAGCAGGATTCAAAGTATCAACAGCAAGCAACGGCAAAGACGCCATCAAACTGGCTAAAGAGATTATCCCACACTTGATAATCTTAGACGTGATGATGCCCGAGATGGACGGCATTGAGACTTGCGAAGAAATGCGTAAAATTCCCGCTCTCAAAAAGTCGGTTATCGCGTTTCTTACCGCCCGTAGCGAAGATTACTCGCAAATTGCAGGATTCGAGGCGGGTGCCGATGACTACATATCAAAACCTATCAAGCCAAAAGTGCTTATCAGCCGCGTAACAGCCCTGCTCAAACGCTTTGGATTTAGCGAAGATGGTGAAGCTTCTGATTCTGAATCATCAACTATCACCCTCGGCGACCTCATCATCGACAAGGAGAAATACACCGTAACTCACAATGGCGAAGAACTTTCGTTGCCTCGCAAAGAGTTCTCGTTGTTGCTGTTGCTCATCTCCAAACCCGAAAAGGTATTTACTCGCGACGAGATCTACAACACCATCTGGGGCGACACCATAGTGGTGGGCGACCGTACCATCGACGTGCATATCCGCAAACTCCGCGAAAAAATCGGCGAGGACTATATCCGCACCGTCAAAGGAGTTGGATATAAGTTTGTGGAGTAGAATTGGCGCAGGCTCTTTGCCTGCCTAATTTTCAAACCTTACTGCCTCACCACCAAAGAGTTTGTTAAACCTTTGCGATGGAGAGGGTATTATTATGCCGTATATATCATTCTGCATATTGTCAACCTCCGCCACGGTTTTGGAATCCATTACCACAGCGGAGGGCCATTGACGTGTAAATCCATCTGCTTCAATAGTTTTTGCCGTAGCATCCGCACACAAGCATCCACCTGTGGCATTATCTATTACAAAGCAGTCGGTAGCAGGGTCGATATTTCCTGCTGAGTACCAAAAGGCGGCACTGAGATCATTGACGGGCAAACTGTCATCTACAAACAGCACGGTTTTTAATCCGCTTGTTATTCCTATGTGATTTGCTATTGTTTTAATAGTGTCTTTCTCCTTACACCTTATATATATAATGACGGCAGAAATACCGTAAGCCAAAAGCGAGATGTCGATATGGTCAACAGAGTGGAACTTGCACTTTAAGCCATCGACATCAATTGCTGGCATAGGTTGCTCCACAGACAGTTCTTTGGCTGTAACGTCCAACATGATTTTACCACCACAAGCAAACTTGCGCGAAGCATGATCCAATACATCAGACACTCCTCCCCTATCGATATACACATCGCGGTTAGGTTCAAAATTGGCTGACAACTCTCTGAACAGCTGACTATAATCGCGTATAGGCAATTCGGTGTCGGTAACTATAAGAATCTTATTAAACATCATCTGTCCTGCACCCCAGAGGGCATTTTTTACCTTTACGGCATTGCCTGGATATTGCGAATTGATTTTGGCGATAACAATATTGTGCTGTACGCCGCAGTCGGGCATGTGCATATCCTCCAATTCTGGCACAAACGCCGCTTTGATGGGAAACTTGAAAATCTGCTCAGTGGCAACGGCAATGTATGCATCTTCCATAGGCGGAATACCCACGATTGTGGCAGGATAAACGGCGTCTTTTCTATGAGTTATAGCCGTAACATGCACTTTTGGATAATAGTCGGCAAGCGAATAGAATCCGGTATGGTCGCCAAAAGGACCTTCCCAAACAAGCTCCTCGGCAGGGTCGATATAACCCTCTATCACAAAATCCACATCGGCAGGTACTTCAATTTCGGGTTGAGTAATACATTTTACAAGGTTTACACGCTTGTGACGCAAAAATCCAGCAAGCAGATATTCGTCAACGCCGTCAGGTAGCGGTGCAGTGGCAGAATATGCATACACAGGGTCGCCGCCGATTGCTATGGCAACTGGCATCCTTTTGCCAAGAGTCTTATATTGCTGATAATGACGCGCCCCGGTTTTGTGACGATGCCAATGCATGGCGGTGGTGTCGTTGGAGAGAATTTGAACACGGTACATACCCAGATTGCGCATGCCTGAAATTGGGTCTTTGGTGTTTACCATCGGAAGGGTGATAAATCGCCCGCCGTCGCATGGCCAAGTTTTCAGCACGGGGATTTTCGACAGGTCGGTGTTCTGCATCACTACCTGCTGACAATCGCCACGACCAGAAACCACCTTTGGGAAAAATCCCGCTATCTTGCCCAATTTTGGAATAGCAGATAGTTTCTTAGCAAGAGTGTCCTTGGGGGCGGTGAGCATATCAAAAAAAAGTCTGATTTCATCTTCCTTGTCGCTCAGATTGTTGCAGCGGAGAGCGGCACAGATACGTTTAAGGCTGCCGTAGATATTGGTAACCACAGGAAAATCGGTGCCAGTATTGGTAAACAAAAGAGCCTTGCCTCCGCCGGGCTGCTTGCACTCTCGGTCGGTAAACTCAGATATCTGAAGTACAGGGTCTACAAAGCTGTCGATAGTTTTCAGTTCACCTAAATTGCTGAGTTGCTGAATAAAGTCTCGTAGATAGTTAGCTGCCATAAAGTATAGAAACAAAAAAAACGGAATCCACAGTCGAGCCAAGGAATCCGTCTCATTAATAATCAAATAACCACTATAACCAATTTATATTTCCTCCTCCTCGGGTTCCATATCAATCATATTGATAGGAATATCCACGAGGTCGCAAATCACTTCGCCGTATTCGAGCACGTCGTCGTCTTCGTAATACCAGTTGATCTGAGTGGACGGGTCCTTTTCGTAAAGAACCTTCAACTCTTTAGTAATGGTAATAAGCCACTTGGAACAACTAGTATTGAAATATTCAAACTTAAAGTCAATCACAGTTCCCTCTTTTGGATCTTCGATATATTTCTGAATCCATTCAACGAGGGGGAGATAAAAGCTTTCAGAATCCTCTACAAGCGAACGTCCTTTGAGCATAAGAACACCTTCAGAAGGATTGAAATCAACCTCCGGCGATTTGTCTGTTGGGGCTATCTGTATTCTGTCCATATTAAGCGAATCAGTTTAAAAATTCAGGCATAAAGGTAATAATAATTTTTTTAATATCGTATTGATAAAAACGAATTTTTTTAATAAAAATTATCACATCGCTGTAAAAAAGTAAGTTTCAGATGGTTGAAGAATTTATTTTACTTGTGATGATATGAAACCGCTGTAAATATACCGATTTTTTTTTATTCTCAAAAAAAACTCTCTACCTTCGTTATCAAAATATAAAGATATGGATATAGCAAAACTGATTAATCAACACGCT
>JAEEGK010000824.1_pt1 | contig 77329 bp, 65 predicted proteins | sample 8958771 | NCBI WGS metagenome assembly JAEEGK01 (sample SAMN16246547, study PRJNA631951) | gut metagenome | biome: gut microbiome; feature: rumen; material: SC-attached | host: Bos | place: Iran: Karaj | collected 2018-10
ACATATATCAGCGCTTTCACGAACTTGTTCGTTTTCTTTACCGTATATAATTCCGGATTGAAAGTTGTTATATTATCTCTTGCCATATGGATTTCTCTCCTTGAATAACCTGTTTATGAGGATCGCGAAGAAGAAGCACATTATGATCATCATAACGGCGATCGCGCTCGCTATGCCTCCGTAGTTTCCGAATACGTAACGGACAAGAAGCAGACTTGGTACTTCGTATGGCAGGTTTCGCGCGTCTTTCGCGAAGACTTTGATCAGATCGTAGCTCTTTAAGGATCCGGTGATCGCGAAAATTATGCTGACCTTGATGACATTCTTGATCGAAGGAATGACAACGTAACGGTTTACCTGTCCGTCGGTAGCGCCGTCAAGCTTTGCGGCTTCGCGAAGCTCGGGAGATACACCCTTGACTCCGGCGTACATGAGGAGCATGTGATAGCCGACGAACTGCCAGATCGTCGGTATGAATACCGCGAGCAGAGCCGTTTTCTTGTTGGCCAGCAGTCCTTCGGTGGGAAGACCCGACAGGTTGAAGAACTCGAAAGCCTTGGTGATGATACCGTAAATGGGATTGTATATTTTTTCCCACAGCATACCGATAACGACCGCGGAAATGAGCACGGGCATAAAGTATACCGAGAGATAGAATCTTTCGCCTTTAATTCCTTTACCCAGCATGAGTGCGAGGCCCAGCGAAAGGGGCAGCTGGATAAATACGGAGAGCGCTGCCAGTATCAGCGCGTTTAATACGGCTTTGCCGAATCTGTAATGATCGTTGAACAGATCGATGTAGTTTTGGAATCCGACAAATGCGCCGGCATCGTCAAAGGTCCTGTACTCGAAAAAGCTGTGGTGAACCGAGCTTATGATCGGGTAGATCAGGACGCCGATGAAGAGCGCGAGAGCCGGAAGCAGAAAAAGTATAACGGTAAGGGTTTGGTTTTTTCTACGCATGGTGTTTTCCTTCTAATGAGTAAGAAGTGTGGTTTTAACAAAAAAACGGCCTCTCCCATCCCTTTTGGGAGACACGGGAAAGGCCGTTTGTCATTTAAAGCTTATTCAGTCCGAAAACTGAGATTATCTGATAGAGCTCTTTAACTCAGCGATGAAGCCTGCGCCGTCAAGTTCCTTGCCGTAAACCTTAGCAACTGCGTTAAGGTAAGGCTCCTTGTCAACTGCGCTCTGTGCGGTATCACCGAAGAGAACGTAGCTGTCAGCGTTCTTGCAGATCTCAGAAACCGCAACGGTAAGAGGGTTGATCTCGCTGGTGTCATAGAAAGGAGTCCAAGCGGGAAGGCCGCAGCCGTCGAGGTAACCATAGTGGCAGATAGCCTTGCCGAGCTCTGCTGCGAACTCAGCTGCAAGAGCTGCGTTGGGAGACGAAGCGGAAACTGCAAGAGTATCCGAAGGTCCGCCGATGAGCTGACCAAGCTTCGACTTCGAGGAATCGATCACAGGGAACTCAGTAACCTTAACCTTGGGAAGGAATGTGCCGTCGTTCGCCTTTGAGAAGTCTGCGCAGTTCCATGTACCGTTCTGATAGAAAGCGGTTCTGCCGTCGATGAAGTTCTGCTTAACATCGTCGTTGGGAAGGGAAGCACCTGCGGGATCGAAGTAACCCTTGTCGATCATCATCTGGAAGGTGTCAACTGCCTTGGCAACTTCTGCATTGTCATAGGTAGCGCCGTTAACGAAGATATCGTTAAGAGCATCGGAACCGATGGTCTTCTGGATGATGGGCTCAAGATACTCGGTAACGCACCATGTCTCGCCGCCTGCGCAGCCGAAAGGAATGATGCCTGCTGCAAGAAGATCGTCACAGCACTTGATGAGCTCGTCGTAGTTCTCCGGAACCTTGTCCCAGCCTGCCTGCTTAAGGAGATCCATGTTGGCGAAAAGAGCAACGATGTTCATGGTTGTGGGAACGCCGTAGTGCTTGCCGCCGTAAGTGGTGTTGCCGAGCATGCTCTCGGGAAGCTCACTGCTGTACTTAGCAAGAGTATCGTCAAGGCAGTATACCTTGCCCTGGTTTACGAAATCACCGAGGTATGCGCATGACCATGTGAAGAAGATATCGGGTGTCTCGTTAGCTGCCATAGCTGCCGCAATCTTGGTCTTGTAGGTCTCGTTCTCGATTGCTTCCCACTGGAAATCAACGTTGGGATACTTGGCTGTAACTTCCTCGATAGCCTTTACATAAGCGTTGTGGTTCGAGTCGGACTCGGTAGCGATACACCACATTGTGATGGTGGTCTTTTCCTCGGTAGAGGTGTTGTTGTCAGTCTTGGCATCGGTCTTGCCGGTGTCTGTCTTGTTGTCTGTCTTACCGGTGTCGGTTGAGGTGTTGCTGGTGTTGTTGCTTGAGCCGTTGTTAGCGGGCTCCTCGGTCTTTTTACATGCTGCGAGTGAAAGTACCATAGCCACTACGAGCAGTAAAGCGAGCATTTTCTTCATAAATACTACTCCTCCTTTTGATAAAAACTATTATTCAGTTTTTGCCCCGCGTACGACTAAAACGTCCGCCCGAGCAATTAAATTTTAGGTTACTATTACGATTAAGTAAATGTAAATCCTTTACCAGTGAGAGGGAGAATTTTTACATCTTCACCAAAACGGAGACAAAATAATACGATAATTAGTGCGAAATATACAATAGCCGCGGGGAATACCGGTCACAGATTATATTAGAGGAATTAATATGGCAGAGCAGGTTCTTATTCAGTTTAGAGCAGATAAAGCCTTGAAACAGGAAGTTACTGAAATATATGAACAGCTTGGAATGGATCTCCCTACTGCGTTCCGCATGTTTATGAAGCGCAGCAAGCAGGTAAGGGGGCTTCCGTTTGAAGCGGTACTACCTGAGCCGGTTGTAAGGGAAGACTTTATGAATGCCTTTAATGCCCTGCGTGCAGAAGCAGCCGATTTACCTGAAATGTCTCTTGATGAGATCGATAAAGAGATATCGTCGGCAAATACCGTACAGGGCAGCGAAGTAATCAATGCCATCAACAAGTATGCTTCTTCAACGATCACCGTAACGGTAAAGACAAAGGCAAATGCGACCGGTAAGGCTTATACGGGTGCTTACACCGATCCCGGAGTTTCCGATAACGATCACGTGAATGAGGCGGCCATGTTCTCGTCAACTGTATCGGCGAATACCAACGGCGAAGTAACCGGCATCACCTTCACCCAGAAGTAAAGATCACGTAATTAAAAGAGTATTGGCCCCGACTATAAAAAAGAGACGGGGCTGTTGGTTTGAGAGAGGCAAATGCGATGAAGAGAAGGAACAGGTCTTCTGCCGATATAGGCAGGTATGCCGCTGCGGGGATAGCGATAATCTTTATCCTCTTTCTTTCCGTGCGCGCATATGCCTCTTCGACGCTTCAGTCGATAGAGAACAGCGTTGATATGAAATTGTCGGAGATATGCGGAAGGGTGCGCTTAAACAAGGAGCTGACGAAGAAGGACTATACGGAGCTTTCCTCGTACCTTGCGCAATCCGGCATGGGATTTGACCTCGATGTGAGCGTCGGATTTGCCAAAGTCGCGGATGATGAGGGAGGCATGGGAGAAGCCACGCAGATACATGATATGGTCTACAGCTCCGGTATCTTGGAACGGCTCGAAAGCTCAGGTGCGATACCCCTTTCTGAAGGCGATACTTTTACGATCACGGCAACAAGGCGCGGAAAGAGCGCTTCGGAGCGGCTCTCGGATCTCTTCATCACGACCAGGATCAGAAGAACAGTCTTCACGGCCGGTGCCGTGATAGGACGGTAAGGGGGTGCTGCGGATATGAGTTCAATAGAAACCGTACTCGAACAGGCTCTCGGTGTTGTACTTTTAGCTATCGCGGTTATCCTTGTTATTGCCGGAACGAGAAGGCTTACCAATCTTGCAAAAGTGGTCGCAAGCGGGGGCGCAGGGGATGCAGACCTTGCGTATGAGTCAGCTGCGGATCCTGTCGTTACTCCCGATGAAGTGACTTACTCGGACCTGATCGTGCTCTTATCCACCCGCCTTCAGAACGATATCGTGATAGACGGAACGGCGATAAGTGCCGACACCTACACCCCGGCGCTGATCTCGAACTATGCATTTCCTGTTTTTTCTCACTACCGGCAATCACTGCATTTTGACACTGACGGGAATATATCTTACGTGGAGTATAACGGATACTGATGTTTGATGAACTGACTTGCCTTATTCTTTTCATCATACCTGCGGTCATCGTTTCGATGCTCTTGGAGCTGATAATCCATGAGCTCGGGCACCTGATCGCGGGCTATTTCTGCGGATATCGTTTCATGTTTTTCGGGATCCTCGGGTTATATATTGAAAAGAGGGATGGGAAGGTACAGATCAGGTTCCATAAGGGCGAGCCGAGAGGTCAGTGCGTGATGAAGCCGAGATACATGGGGCCTACGGTTAAGAAGCTCTCAAATGCAAAAGGCATTATTATCGGCGGGATAGTTTCGGAGACAATAGTTGGGATGGTATGCTTTGCCATTCTCTGTATAAGACTTCTGCTATGCAACGGGGATTATCAGAAAATCCTTTCTGACGGATATGTTTTGATCAGCCTGCTGGCACTGAGTCTTATATGCTTGGCGGGAGCTGCGGTAAACCTTTTTTCGAAAAGCCCTTTTTCTGACGGACGCACATATCTGGAAATTCAAAGGGATCCCCGTCTTGCAGTATGCTATAACAAGATCATGGAGATCGGATTCCTTAACTTTTTAGGCAGATCGTTTTTGGAAATGCCGGCAGAGCTTTTCAGATGTGAGGGTGATGAGGAAAGCGCATTAAAGAAAGAACTGAAGCTTTACTCATATTTCAGGACTTTAGAAGTAGATCCGTTTGCTGATGCCGCCAGGGAAGCGCTTCTTGACCTGAAGAAAGGCGCAGAGGCAGGAATCTTCATTGAGGATATCAATATCGAGGACTGCATACTCGATATGATAAGCCGTGGGAAGTTAAGCCACACACGCATAAAGGACCGTGGCGGGGCAAGGTTTGCCCTGATGATGGCTTTTCTTAAGGATATTCCAGCAGGAGAGATATTCGAGACAGAAACGAAAAAGGCACTTTATCCGGGAGACTGGATCAGTGCTAAGAACACCTATAATAAGGCGAAGGAGGTGCTGCTGTGAGTAGGGATGTGATCGGATTCATATTTGATATCTTCATACTGGCAGTAGTGCTTTTTATCGTTCCCAAAGTATGGGAGTCCTATCAGTTTGATAAACTTACACAGCAGAACATGGAAGCAATTACCGAAGAATTTGCTGAAACAGTATCGAACAAAGGCTATATCGATGCCAAACGTTACCATGCCTTCGTCAAAAAGCTTAATTCAAACGGCGGTACTTATGATATCGAGATTGTCCATACGCAGCTGATCCATGAGCCAGAGTATGTAGGCGGTATTTTTACAGGCAATGTAATGGATTATGAAGAAGAGACGTACACGACTACGATCATAAATGAGATGGAACAGTACGGGGCATATCTCATGGAGGTCGGTGACGAGATAAAGGTATGTGTGACGCCCGCATCAAAGTCTCTTGGGCGGTCATTTTTAAGCATGATATTTGGGGACCTTACGCCGGTATCCGCATCTGTATCAAGAAGCGTGGCCGGATGTGAAATGGAGACTTATGCGACATATTTGAGATAGGAGAACGCTGATGAAAGAGTTCGAAATTAAAAGCCCTTTGCTTTATGCGGCTATTTTTGGAGATCTCGAATGTTATCACATAAACGGGTATCTGAATACTGATACGGGTGATTACGGAAGAGCTCTGATAGAGTATTTTGCCGCGAGGAGATTCGGGATCCACAGAATACCTGGGTTTGAGCCGCATTATTTAAAAGGTTCGTTATTTGGATTCCAGAGAAAGTTCGGGAATCTTTCCGAAGAAGAGTTTAAGGGTGCATACAAAGAGTTCTGTGATCTTTATGAGTTTACCCAGAATGAGCTGAAGAACAGTGACAAAGTTGTTGATGGGAAAGTGAAAGTTAACAGGTCACTTCGAAGCTTTGAGACTGAAGAGATCGTTCCGCAGATACTAAAAGGGGAAAAGATGATAGAATTCCCGGTAAATATTCTATCTTCATATGCGCACGATGGCATTTATAATTGTTATGGAAGCTGGATGTCGCTATACCGGGAGGTATCGGTGGAGCAGGTAATTATGTACAATGAATGCTTGTCCTTCCCTTGGGATTATTGCAGGCAACACAAGATGAACGGAGGAGAGAGCGAAGTATGGGTTGTTGAAACGGATATCTTTGGATACACAAAACTGCCGGTTGAATGCTTCAAATATTCTTCGATACCTGAAAGCGCACGCAAGGACGCTAACGAAAGAATGCAGCATGAGTGGATTAGAAACGTCGCTCCTGTAAGGGAGGGATCCTTGATAAAGTCCGCCTTGCCCAATATTCCTTTGCTTTGTAAAAGGACTAAACGTATAGAAAGATTGATACAACGGGAGATAGACAAAGACGAGGAGTTCTGGGAAAAGCATGGGCGCTAATTCGGAATGAGTTTTTGAAATATTGCAAAAATGCGTAGAAAGTTGCTGAAAACTACTGTTAAAATGCGAATTTGTGTAGTATAATGTGAACGGAGGCACAACTTATTATTCACAAGGAGGTCGCATATGGCAGAAGCAAAAGCAACCGGGGGACTATGGTCTCAGATCGTAAAAGAAGTCAAAGAATTGCTGAAACACCCTAAGAAGCTGATACCCAGCATTGTCATGTCGCTGATATGGATCGTATTCTCGATCATGTCAGGATTTGGACTGAACCTGAAACCCCTGCGCTTTCTCTATACGCTGACCTATTCCAACGGCGGATTATACGGCGGGATCATTGGCGCGGCAGGAGGAATCTGCGGCAAAGCGATGTTCGCTGTTCTTGTGAATACGATCGTGCTTTCGATTCTCGAGAAAAAGAATCCCTTTGCTGACATGGGAAAAGCATTAGCGAAAACCACAGCGCAGGCAGGGATCGGCGCGGTAATACCTTATATTCTGGGCGGCGGAGCAGGACTTTTGCTTAGCTGGTTCTTCAATGTGACCTCGACGCCCGTAAACTGCGCGTCAGCAGTGGTGGGCGCGATAACAGCCGCACTCGCGGCAGGAAAACAGAAAGGTATTCTGTTCTCTGCAGTGTTCACTGTTCTTGGCAAGCTTTCGAAGGGTAAGGCGCCTTCCAAAGAGGCCGTCAAAAAAGCGCTGAACGGTATGAGCGCAGGCTTTGCGCTGAGCTTTATCGTAACTTTTGCCCGCTTCCGCTGGCTTATGTTGGTTTTGGGAATAGTTGTCATAGCGGCAGGTATCATCCTTACCATGACGATCGGAAAAAGCGGCGGCAAGGGGGTTGCAGCAGCGATGCTGTTGGTCATGATCATGGCACTTCCTGCAGTTGCGGTTATCGCTGATGATGACGATTATTCTGTGGAGTACGTTCCTTATCACGGTCGACTTACTTATTCCGGCGATTCTTATAATAAGCATGGCCAGCCTTTCCCGGATCTGATGGATTTTGACAGGGACGGCGATATGGACTATATGGACCGTGTTATTCGCCACGAACTGGTTCATAACCCGAACTATCTCGATCAGCCTTCCACCAAGGTAGGTGTGGCGATCGTCGGTACTTTTACATCCCTGCTCGGAACAGCAGCAGGACTGGCCGGTGGTGCAGCAGGCGGTATCCTGGGTTCGTCGGCGGAAGGAGCGGCGGATATTCTCGGAGCTGCTGTTGAAGGATTAAGCACTGATGCAGATGGGAATTCCCTGCTTAAAGACGTGCCCGACGGAGTGGATCCGGAAAGCGGAGAAGGGGGAGATAAGCTGTCAGAGCCTGATGAAACGGGGCCGGACGAACCCGAAGAACCCGAAGAACCGGAAGAACCTGAAAAACCTGAGGAACCCGAAGAGCCCGAGGAACCTGAGGAGCCAGAAGAGCCCGAGGAGCCCGAGGAACCTGAAGAGCCCGAGGCGCCAGAAAAACCTGAGGAGCCAGAAGAGCCCGAGGAGCCAGAAAAACCTGAGGAGCCAGAAGAGCCCGAGGAGCCAGAAAAACCCGAGGAACCAGAAGAACCTGAGGAGCCCAAAGAGCCCGAGGAGCCAGAAAAAGCTGAGGAATCTGAAGAACCCGAGGAGCCAGAAAAACCTGAGGAGCCAGAAAAACCTGAGGAGCCTGAAAGCACGGAAGATGACGCTTCCGGTATGGATACTGATACGGAAACGGAGACTACAGGGGAAAGTGACAGTACTGATTCCGAAACAGAAGGGTCCAATGCCGGCAATGAGCCTGAAGCTGAATCCGAGGATAATGCCGACGTGACTGAGGATGAATCCGAAGGTGAATCTGAGACTGAAGCAGAGAGTTCGGAAGATGAGGACGAGCCTGAAGCAGAGGCTTCGGAGGATGATGCAGAAGAAGGTGCGGAAGAAGACGCTGAGCAGGATCCTGAAGCCCAAGAAGATGAAGAGTCTGAATCCGAAGAGAAAGATAAAGAGAAAGACGAAGAAAAGGCTGCAGACAAAGATGGCTTAAGCGACCTGGAAAAGAAGAAAAAGGAAGAAGCAGACAAGTACGAAGCATTTAAGCAGAAGCTTGCGGACGAAGAGAAAAAAAGACAGGAAGAAGCGGAAGAGGCTAGTAAAGCGCTCGAAGAGTGGAGAAAGCAGCAGGCGCTTAATGACCCTGATGCGATGCATCCCGAAGACGATCCGGAATTATATGAGCAAATGCAGCGGGAAGAGCGTGAAAGGGAAGAGGCACAAAAAAGAGCCGAAGAAGCCAAGGCGGCTAAGGAAAAGGCGGCGAAGGATGAAGAAAACCGCATAAGAAAGGAAGCAGAAGAAAAATACGGCACATGGGACGGCAAAGAGCCTCTTGAAGATTTCCTGAAGAGAAACGGCATGGATTCCACAGACAGAGTGGAGGACTTCCTTGAACGCACAGGTCTGAAATATCAGGTAGATGATGTCAGGGCAGAGCTTGCAAAGGCAGCGAAAGAAGCCGCTCTTGACTTCGATGCGGAACGTTATCGTGAGGCGCTTTCAAACGGTGCTATCGGTGATGAATTAAAGATTGAACATTATTTCCGCGAACTGGGTATCGATCCGAGTGATCCCGAACGCTTCAACAAGGTCTGGGAGCTTAGAAAGGGTATTATCAACAAGCAGAATGCCCATTATGTAAAAAATGCTCAGGCTACGTACGAGGACGCAGATATAGGTTCATATCAGGGACTTGCAGAAGATACGGTTAAGTTTTCTGACACATCTCTGCAGATCGGCTCAAAGATCGCGGGAGAACCCGGGCAGATGGTTTATGAGACCTACCTGCTTGCCAAGGGTGCTGGGACCGGATTTGCCGAGGCTACTGCCGGTAAGAATCCTTTGGCTATGAACGCGGATGACTTGGCAGCGGGTGCCCAGGGAGCAGCTCTGAATACCATGGATGCTGCTCTGGATATATTTACCGATAATGCAGGTGGTATTACCAAGGGCGCCGGTGAAGCAGTTAAGGAGACGTTCCGAACATTACGCGAGACCGGAGATACTGATGAAGCAATAAAGAATGGCTTAAATGCCGGACTAAAAACAACTGCCTCCGAACTCACAAACGACGTGACAAAGAATCTCACCGGCAATCTGGTTGGCAAGGTTACCGGAATTGACGAATTTGGAGATACTGTAGGTGAGATTGCCGGAAAGACTGCAGGAGAGATGGCCGGTACATATGCTGAAACCGGAAATGCCGTAAGCGCTATGGAATCCGGCATTAAGACTGCAGTGGATTCTTCGGTGGAAGGGTTAACAGATACTACTGTTTCTATTGCCGGAGAACTCACCCATGATGAAGATTCCTGGAAGATTAATACTGTAAAGGATTTCGCTGCAGGCATCAAGGATGCAAATTCATCAGGCGGCGAAGGTGTTTCAGGTGCTACAGGACAGGCAGCACCTGTCGGCGCAAACAAGAGATTTACAAATTATACCAACCGGGATCAGATCATAGAAGGCAAGTATGGCAGCCAGACTGCGAGCTCGATGTATACGGATGCTGAGAAGGCTGCTATGGCTGAACGTGCAAAGTTGATTCCTAACCAGCTTTTGAAGGATTTCGCTGAAGAGAGAAAGAAGGTTCTCGACCAGCAGGCCGAATATGACGCTGATTACAAGTGGCGAAAGGAACAATGGGAGAAATCGGCTACCCTTCATACAGGTATCGACAAGCCCAGATATGAAGATTCCTCAAGCTATGTACCGAGGAAGATCGTTGATGATACAAAATACAGACAGTTGGCAAATAATATCAAGCAGTTTATGAACGGCGAGGAATACAAGTAAGCAAAAGCTTCAGGCGGCCGGGTTCGTTCCAAATAGGCTGGTACCCAGATGATGGACTTCAACATGACAGTTGAGGTGCCCGTCATCCGGGTGCTTTTTTATTTTGCGGTCATGGAGGTGCAGTCATGTGGTTTCGCCTTGATGTAAATGAACTCTCACGAAATCCAAGAGTGTATAAGGTTGACGAGAGGAAAATTGTATTAAAGACAGATTTTCGGATTGAGCTTTATAAGTTGTGGCGAAGCGGAGATCCGGAGGGCATTCAACAGCTTTTGGATGAAAACAATCTTGGTATAGATAAGACCGGAAATGATTTTCTGGAAACTCTGATAACATCATTTAAGAGTGGAGGATACCCTGTTTACAAGAACGGTGAACTGGAGCTGATACACGAGAGAAAATCTTGGCTGGGATATCGGACTGCATATGGCAGCTGATCTTGTAAAGAACGCCTATGAGCGGATGTTGGAAGAACACGGTGACGAGTTAAAACACAATGCATCTGTTTACATCCATTCGGATCAGGGAAGTCAGTACCTTTCAACAACCTTTAAGGAGCTTTTGGAGGATGATGGCTTCGTTCAATCTGTATCTGCCCGTGGAAACTCACAGGACAATGCGCCTATGGAAAGCTTCTTCGGCAGGCTAAAGACTGCCATACTGGATATGGTGGCAAGGTGCCGGACATTCGATGATGCGAAAAATCTGATATCCGGCTATATCAATGCCTACAACACGGAGCACTATCAGTATGATCTTGCTGCCCTTACCCCGGCGGAATTCTATCAGTATGCCACTACCGGAATCTACCCGCTTGACAGTTATTTCGGCGTTCCTGCGAGTGTGATGATGACGAACGGGGATTTGAAGAAGGTGCATCGCAGATATGCTGATGACGAAGCTGAGAGGCGTCGTGAGGCGGCTGAAAGGAAGCGCGAAGGAAGGCGGCTTATCGATCCTTTGCGGATAATACGCAGGGATCAGAACCTTCTGGACAGGCTCATTTGTAAGTGGGAGGAATCAAAAGAGACAGCGGCCATACAGATAAGTCGCCTAAAGGAGATTGTAGAAAAGATTAAAAAGGCACATGAGTTTATCGTAGCTCTTCCGGCTGAAAAATACGAGGAATTAAAAGATCCCCTTTCCTGGCGGAAACATGAGCAGTTGGGATATGTGTTTGAAATGAATGAACTTTTTTGAAGCTGTTATAGATGGTTTTATGTCACTGACGTAATGAGTATTTTGGGGGAAGAATAACAGAAATCAGCTTATCCATATGAAACTGGATGGATTATAATAGTACCAGGATTGTTGTCGGCGGTCAAAGGCCTGGGAATTCGGACGACGAGGTTCCCTCACCCTCCGGGCAGCAATCCTTTTTGATGAGATACAGCCGGGATATATGTATATGCCGGTATGTTTTGCGTGGGAAATAAAGTATACCGGTAGTTTCCGCCATCCTTGACATGAACCTCATCGGGTGCTTTGGAGTAGTCACCCCGACGGCGATGAACTCAGGAACAGCGCCACCTTACCCAGCCGTCGGGACCGGGGAGTGTAGCACCCGCTGAGAACCCAGTCAAGGACAAGCCCTTCGGGTGGCTGCTTTTAACCCCTCTGGCTCAGAATCTTGGAACAGCTCCATTATTTGGGCTGTCTGCTATATGTCCGGGAACTGTCTGCGAAAGTTCCATTGCCTGTCTACACGGGTTCCACTCATGTCTTCTTCGATTCCGCTTCTGTCTGATCTGATTCCGTTCCTGTCTGAATGATATCCAGCCCAGCTTTCTTCCATTCCATCAAAGCCTTATTTTTGTCTAAAAAAAGTCCTAGACTTTTGAACCGGTGTAAAAGGAGGCGGGCTGGTCGGATTTACCGCAGAAGGAGCCGCCAATGTTACGGGTGATGGTCTCTCTGCCACCGTCGATTCACTGACAAGAGGCAAAAGCCTTGAAGAATCGCTCAAGGCCGGCAGCGAAGGAGCCAAGAAGGGTGCTGTCAATTTCACTATAGATAAGACCTTTGATGCCGTCGGAGGAAAGGTTGGTATTTCTGAGGGGCATAGTACTCTTGCCGCAGATATTACAAAGGACTATGTAACCGGAGATAAGCACGAAGAATAAACAAAAAGCTGAAAATATGCGAAGGACCGGCCGGTATCCGGAGAAGGATTCCCGGACCGGTCCTTTTGCTGCGCAGCTTGCGGTTTTCTGTTTACAATCAGGTTTTTGTAACGTATAATATAGTCCGATATACTTTAATAGATTAAAGCATAAAAGAGGAGAGTTGCTTATGTATAAGACTTTTAAAGAGGTTGAGGAAGCTGTTCTGGCAAGAGGCAGGAGAGTAAAGCTCGCGCTCGCGGCCAGCGCCGATGACATTGCGCTCGACGCGGTGATCCGCGCGCAGAGGAACGGCATTATAGAGGCGCAGATGGTCGGCGACGCCGAAAAGACCAAAGAGCTTCTCAAAGAGATGGGCGAGAACCCCGGAGATTATGATATCACCGATGAGCCCGATCCCTTAAAGGCGATCAGGATCGTCTGCGAGAGGGTCAGGGACGGTAAGGCGGACATGCCTATGAAGGGCCTGATGCAGTCGGGGGACTATCTCCGCGCGATCCTCGACAAGAGCTACGGTTTCCTTCCCGAGAAAGGCATGCTCACCGAGGCTACCGTTTTTGAATATGACAACAGGCTGATCACGGCTACCGACTGCGCGGTTGTGATCGCCCCCGATTATAATGAGAAGATCAGGATCATCAACAATTCGGTCAGGTTCGTAAAGGCACTCGGCTGTGAGCTTCCGAAGGTTGCGGTCATCACACCCGTGGAGATCGTCAATCCCAAGATCCCTTCGACGATCGACGCCGCAATGCTCGCGGTTGCGGGCAGACGCGGACAGATAAAGGACTGCATCGTGGACGGACCGCTGGCGCTCGACAACGCGATCTCGGCCGAATCCGCGAAACATAAGGGCATTGAGAGCGAGGTTGCCGGATGCGCGGATATCCTTCTGCTGCCCGACCTCGATTCGGGAAACCTGATGCTGAAGGCTGTCATTTACATGATGAATACCGTTTCCTCGAGCAATATCATCGGAACCGACATACCCGTTGTCATGACCTCGCGTTCGGATACGCCCGAGAATAAATACAATTCCATACTCACCGCCGTTATCAGAGCGTAAGGTTGTTTAACAGGGATGCCCCGGCATCCCGGAAAAAGGAGAGAAAGAATATATGCCGGTAAAGATACTTGTTATAAATCCCGGATCGACTTCGACCAAGATCAGTCTTTTCGAGGATGACAAAAATGTGTACACCGAGAGCCTGTTCCATGACGCTCCCGAACTGCTCAAATTTCCCCATGTAAACGACCAGACCGAATTCAGGAAAAAGGTCATACTTGATTTCCTCGCGGAGCACGGGACTTCGCCTTCCGAGATCGACGTGTTCGTGGGACGCGGAGGCAGCGCTTATTCGCAGCCCGCGGGTGTTACCGAGATCGACGAGAGACTCTACAACGATACGAAAAAGGCTGTCGGCGGCAGCAATCATCCGGCAAAGCTCGGAGTCATGATCGCGTATGAGCTCTGCACCGAATTCGGCGGCAAAATGTATACGCTCAATCCGACGAATGTCGATGAGCTCTGCGATTACGCGAGACCCACCGGAATAAAGGGCATATACCGCAAACCGCAGACCCATGTGCTCAACCAGAAGGGCATTGCGGGGATCCATGCGGCCAAGATTGGCAAAAAGTACGAGGACTGCAATTTCATCGTCTGCCATATCGACGGCGGGATCACGATCACCGCGCATGAACACGGCAAAATGGTTGACAGCACCGAGGGCGCCGGCGGAGACGGACCTTTCACGCCCACGAGACTCGGCAGCATACCGATCCTTGAAGTATGCGATTTCCTCGATGCCGGACATACTACAGGCGACCTTCGCATCATGCTCTCACGCGCGGGCGGATTTGTTAGTCATTTCGGAACCTCGAATTCCGATACGATACATAAAATGGTCGAAGAGGGCGACAAACACGCGACTCTTATCTGGAATACCATGTGCTATCAGCTCTGCAAGTCTATCGGAGCGATGAGCACCGTCCTTCGCGGAAAAGTGGACGCGATCCTGCTGACCGGCGGCCTGGTACGCTTTGCCGATATCGTTGATTTTGTGAAGGACCGCTGCGGACATATCGCTCCGATAGAGGTTTATCCCGGCGAAGTGGAGCAGGAGGCCATGGCAGAGGCCGCGCTCAGCGTTGTAAGGGGAGAGACGGCGGCGCGTAAGTATTCCGGCAGGCCCGTATTCGAAGGCTTCGGATTCGAATAAGTGAGGTTACGGAATAAGAGCCCAAAAAGAAAAATATTCGACTTTGTAATTTGTGAAAACACGATAAATATATTTACAAAAGCGAAACAATACTGTATAATAAGCGGTAATAGGAATGGCGAGTTGTTAATTTGAAAAGTGAACAAGGAGGACAATCTATGTCAGACATCCGGAAGGCCAACAATCTTTGCCGCAAGCTTTTTACCGTGATCACGCTGATCCTGCTCGCGGCATATACCCTGGAACTCGTTAAGGGCAGCAAGACATTACCCATATTCCTGCTCCTGATGGTTCTTGACCTCGGACCCATGATAGCGGCGCATATTCTCTATGCACGCAATCCCGACACAACTTTGATCAAGCATGTAGTCGGAATAGGATATGCCGTTTTCTATACGGTAAACTGTTTCGTGAGCCCCGAACAGATGGTATTTACCTATGCCTTCCCGATGCTGATGGTAGTTACGCTGTTCATCGACCTCGCATTTTCGAAGCTTGTTTCGATCGGAATTGCGGTGATCGCGATCATCCATGCATTTGTATTTACTTCAAGGGTCGGGTTTACCAATGAGTCGATGGCTGCTCTTGAGATAGAGATAGCGGCTACGGTTCTTGTAGTAACCTTTAACTATATGGCCAACGTCTTTATTGTCAAGATGACCGAAGAGAAGGTAAAGGCTGTTAATGAAGCGAGCACGAAAACCGCCGCCATGCTCAAACAGATATCCGAGGTTTCGGACATGATGGCCGACGAGGTTGCGGTTGTTTCCGGCAAGATGGAACAGCTTTCAGCATCGAGCGCCGAGACCATGACTTCGATGAACGAGGTTCAGTCCGGTACTTTAGAGACCGCCAATTCGGTACAGACCCAGATGGTAAAGACCGAAGAGATACAGGCTCAGATTGAAAAGGTTGCCGAGGCTTCGAAGAATATCGGCATCAACGCGAAGGACACTGCCGACGCTATCAGCGAAGGCAGAGGCAATATCGAAAAGCTCATCAGCCAGGCAAAGCTTTCGGATGAAGCCGGAACCGGCGCGGTAAAGGAAGTTGAAGAACTCAAGAGTTCCACCGACCAGATGGAGACCATCGTTCAGATGATCCAGAAGGTTGCTTCACAGACCAGTATGCTCGCGCTGAACGCTTCGATCGAGGCGGCGCGCGCAGGCGAAGCGGGACGCGGATTCGCGGTTGTTGCTTCATCGATCTCGGATCTGGCATCACAGACCAAGTCCGCTACCGAGGAGATCAGCAATCTTATCTCCAATCTCACCAAGGAGATGGAGGATGTGGCTTCCGCCATCCTTTCGCTGGTTGAGAGCAACAACGTTCAGAACGAGTCGGCTCAGCTGACCGCAGAGAGCTTCGAGAAGATCGCTCAGAACGCAGACCTGATAACTACCGATTCGAGAGAGCTTTCGGCTACGGTATCGAATCTCGAATCAGCCAACAAGAAGATCGTTGACAGCATTCAGACCATATCCGCGATAACCGAGGAGGTTACCGCTCATTCCCAGACGACCACAGAGGCTACGGAACAGAATCAGATGATCGTCAAGGATGTTCAGGGCATCGTCAATGAGATGATGAAGAATGCAGACAAGCTTAATGCACTGAAATGAAAGAATTCATAAGATCCAAGAAAAATCTGTGGCTCCTGGCATGGCTGCCGGGAGCCGCAATGTATGTAACGGCGCGCTTTGTGCCGAATGCCGCGGAGTATGTGTTCGCGCGCGGCATATACAGGGTATATTCGAACGTTATGGCGTTCCTTACGGGACTCATACCGATATCATTGGCCGAACTGCTCGTGATCGCGGTTCCGGTCTTTTTTGCGGCACTGATCCCGGCCGCGGTCATACGCATGATCGTCAAAAAAACGGGAGTGGAGGGACTTAAGGTCTTAAGACTCGCGATCGTGCTGCTCGGCATTATCTTTTCCTGGTATATGCTCGGCTGCGGAACAAACTACTACAGATACGAGTTCTCGGCTTTTTCGGGACTGAAGGTGCAGAAATCCACGGTCGATGAGCTCGAAGGGCTTTGCCTGGAGCTGGCGGAAAAGGCAACTGCGGCGCGCGAAAAGGCGGCGGCAAAAGCAGTGGAGAACGGCAGCATGACTGCGGAGGATGAGGTATACAACTCATATCTTTCGCAAAAGGAATTAAAGGAGGCGGCCCGTTCGGCGATGTACGCGCTCGCCGACAGGTACCCGGTCATGAAGGGGTATTTCCCGAAACCGAAAGCTGTTTTCTTTTCGAGGGTAATGTCCGAGTTCAACTTCACCGGAGTATATTTCCCCTGGACCGTTGAGGCCAATGTCAATGTCGATATACCCGACTATCCGCAGGCCGTGACGATGTGCCATGAGCTCAGCCATCTGCGCGGTTTCATGCGTGAGGACGAAGCGAATTTCATCGGCTATCTGGCATGCGCGGTATCGGGCGAACCCGATCTCGAGTATTCCGGATATATGCTGGCTCTGACCTACTCGGCAAATCAGCTGTATGCGGACTCTCCCGAGCGCTGGGGACATGTGCGTGCCCTGTATTCCGACGGGATGGTCGCGGATATGGTCAACAATTCAGAGTACTGGAAGCAGTTCGAGGACACCGTGGCGTCCGAGATCGGCGAGAGCATGAATAACGCCTATCTTAAGGCAAACAAGCAGACAGACGGGACTAAGAGCTACGGACGAATGGTGGATCTGCTGCTGGCCGAACGGCGTGCAAATAACGGCGGGAATTGACAAAAGTGCCCGGTGACCTTATAATTGTTACAAATTTGTTACAAAGGGGTCCGGCATGTTGTTTGAAAGAATAGTTAAAAATGCGGTCTGCGCCCTTTTGGGCGCGGCCTTTTTTATTGCGGCCGCAGGCGGTACCGTAAAGGTAAGTGCCGCGTCTCCGGCTCTCGGCTCGCTCGATATCGGGGCTTTTTCGGAGGCGGATAAGGAAACCGCGATCGAGAATCTCGGATTTGACCTGCCCGAGGAGGAGTATCTGGCGGGATACAAGGATTCCGCGTGGAAAAAGAATTTCTCCAAGGCGGAGCTGCGTCTGATGTCCGCTATTATCTATGCCGAAGCCAACGGCATGGGTTTCGATGCCAAGGTCGCGGTCGGAAATGTCGTGCTCAACCGCATGAACGATCAGGACAAATACGGCTATGTCTCCACGATCGAGGAGGTTATCTACGATCACAAATGGGGCTATCAGTTCAGCCCCGTAAAGGACGGATCGCTGGCAAAGGCACTCAAGCTTTACGACAGCATGGATCCGGACAAATACAAGGACTGGCAGATCACTGCGATGACGGCCTGCAAGGAGGCGGCAAAGGCCGCGCTTTCGGGATGGAAGACGGTACCTGACGATTTCAAGTATTTTAACTCGCATCTGACCACGCAGAGCAAGACCTGCATGGAGAACGGATGGAGTTTTGTGATCATCGAAAAGCATATTTACTATTCGAAGGATACGGAGGACTGATGCATTTACGCGGCGAAAAGAGATCATTGTCAAAGGGCATTCGTGGGGCGGCGGCTGTTATAATGCTGGCGCTCGGTCTTACCGCGTCTTTTGCGGCGCGTCCGGCTAAGGCGGCTCCTCTGTCTTTAAGCTCGCTTTCGGGGCTGACTGCGGGAGAGGAACAGACCGCTTTCTCGAACGAAAAATGGTCGGACAACTATTCGGAGGAAGACTTAAAATACCTGTCCTGCGTTATCTACTGCGAGACCGAGCCGCTCGGATACGAGGCGAGGGTCGCGCTCGGAAATATCGTAATTAACCGCATGAACAGCACGACCGACTGGGGTCATGTCAACACGATCAAAGACGTGATCTATGACACTAAATGGTGCAGGCAGTTCGACTGCACGGCACCCAAGAAAAAGCTCTCCGGCGACTCGATGATGGACAGGGCGTTCCTGATCTATGAGACCGTGCAGGCCGGTGAGGAGGGCAGCTATCAGCCCTGGCAGATCAACGGCATGACCGGGTGCATTGAGGCGGCGAAGGATGTGATGTGCGGCAAAAAGGCCGTTCCCGACAGCTTTGTCTACTGCCGCGGCGAAAAGTATTTTGCGGTCGACATCGCTTCCTGCAGGGAAACAGGACGCAGATATCTCATCATCGAAAAGCATATTTACTATGAGAATTAAATTAGGGACGGCTTGTATGCCGTCCCCTTTTGTGCTATCATCTAATATGTGCCGGAACGTGTATTCGGTTATGTCTCAGGCACAGAATCGTGAAAAGGGGTATGCAAATGGACAATAAATTACTGGCCGGACTGGAGTCCATGGGTCTCGGAAAGATGGCGGATCTGGATCTGTACGGCGATACAAAAGAAGAGAAAAAGCCCGAGGCGCAGAAAAACGAGCCCGTTCAGATCAACGAAGCGGATTTCCTGCTCGCAAAGACCATGAAGTGTCCCGTATGCGACACCGAGTTTAAGTGCAAGACCATCAAGACCGCCAAGATGCCCAAGCTGATCGCGAGAGATCCCGATCTTCGCTGCATTTACGCGGATGTTGACGTTTACAAATACGGAGTCGTATCATGCCCGATCTGCGGTTATGCATCGATGATGAAGACCTTCGGCCCCATGCCTTCGGGTCAGGTTAAGCTCATCAGGGAGCAGATATCGGCCAACTTCACCGGACTCGGTGAAGAGCCTGAAATATACAGCTACGACGACGCCATCGCCAGATATAAGCTTGCCCTCGTCAATACCGTGGTCAAGCGCGCAAAGGTCAGCGAGCGCGCCTATGTCTGCCTGCATATCGCATGGCTGCTCAGGGGCAAGAGACAGAACCTTCCCGCGGACACGCCCAATAAGGCTGTCGAGGAGCAGAACCTGCTCGCCGAGGAAAAAGACTGCCTCGCAAAGGCAAGAGACGGCCTGATGGACGCATTCTCAAAGGAGAGCTTCCCTATGTGCGGCATGGATGAGTCGACAACCACTTACCTGATCGCAGCGCTCTGCGGAAAGACCGGTCAGAAGGAAGAGGCGCTCAGATGGGCGTCCAAGATACTTGCCAATACCACGACAAATAACAGGATCAAGGACCTCGCGAGAAATCTCAAAGAGCTCATTGTAAACGGAGAGATCTGATGGACGAACAATTATATGCTATCCCGGTAAACGACGCGTTCGATTCCGAATGCGAGTGCCCCGTATGCGTGATGTACAGGCAGCTCGAGAGGAATGCCGTTGAGTTCACGATGGGTCCCTCATACATGGAGGACGATGTCCGCATGGAGACCAATAAGGTCGGTTTCTGTCCAGATCATGTCAAGATGATGTACGAGATGCAGAACCGCCTCGGACTGGCGCTCATGCTGCACACCCACACACAGACCATGATCGCCGAGACCGAGAAGCTTCAGAAAAAGGGCAGGACGTCTGCCGGAGGACTCTTCAGAAAGTCCGAGGAATCGGCCGTCGGAGCCTATATGCGTAAGCTCGGCCACAGCTGCTATATCTGCAGCCGCATCGACGGGACCTTTGACAGATACATCGATACGATCTTTTATTTATACCGCAAGGAGGAGAGCTTCAGGCGCAAGTTTGAGAACAGCAAGGGTTTCTGCTGCGAGCATTACGGCATGCTCTACGAGGCTGCTCCGAGATATCTTTCGGGACGTGACCTTGAGGCGTTCACAAAGCTTATAGACAGACTTTTCATAGAAAACATGAAGCGCGTCTGCGACGATATCGAGTGGTATACAGACAAATTCGACTACCGCAATGTCGACGCGCCCTGGAAGAATTCCAAGGACGCCGTGATCAGGACCATACTCAAGCTTGACTCGGCGGAAGTAAAACTCTGATACGTACCCTGCACCGGTGCTGCCGGAAGCAGGGTATCTTTTTATTTATATTTTATATTTTTAGTCTTGTTTTTTCCGCGAGAGTCTGTATAATGAGTTTTGGTAGTTAGCACTCGAAGCGATAGATTGCTAACAATCTAAAGAGCCGGCGCAATAACGGAGCCGGATAATAAAACACGGAGGCGATAGTTATGAAATTGAGACCTTTAGGAGACAAGGTTGTTTTAAAGCAGCTCGAGGCTGAAGAGACCACAAAGTCAGGCATCATTCTTGCGGCTAAGGCACAGGAGAAGCCCCAGGAGGCAGAGGTTATTGCCGTAGGTCCCGGCGGAGTCATCGACGGTAAGGAAGTTAAGATGCAGGTTAAGGTCGGCGAGAAGGTTATCTACCAGAAGTACGCAGGCACCGAAGTTAAGCTAGGCGACGAAGAGTTTATCATCGTTAAGCAGTCCGATATCGTGGCTGTTGTTGAGAAATAAGACCGGCGAAGCAACTTCGGGTTGTCTTCGGGAACAGCATATTAAAAAAATATCTAAGGAGATGCATTAAAATGGCAAAAGAGATCAAAAACGGCGCGGAAGCAAGAGCGGCTCTCTGCGCAGGCGTTAATAAACTGGCGGATACCGTTAAGGTAACCTTAGGACCCAAGGGACGCAACGTAGTACTCGACAAGAGCTACGGCACACCCCTTATCACAAACGACGGCGTTACCATCGCAAAGGAGATCGAGCTTGAGGATTCCTTCGAGAACATGGGCGCGCAGATCGTTAAGGAAGTTGCTACCAAGACAAACGATGTAGCCGGCGACGGTACCACTACAGCTACCGTACTTGCACAGGCTATGATCAACGAAGGTGTTAAGAACCTGGCAGCAGGCGCCAACCCCATGGTACTGCGCAAGGGTATGCAGAAGGCCAGCGAGGCTGCTGTTGCGGCTATCGCCAAGATGAGCAGCAAGGTTAACGGCAAGGATCAGATCGCAAAGGTTGCGGCTATTTCTTCCGGTGACGAGCAGGTCGGCGAGATGGTTGCCGATGCCATGGAGAAGGTTTCCAAGGACGGTGTTATCACGATCGAAGAGTCAAAGACCATGCAGACAGAGCTCGACCTTGTAGAAGGCATGCAGTTCGACAAGGGTTATGTTTCGGCATACATGGCTACCGATATGGATAAGATGGAGGCCGTTCTTGACGATCCCATGATCCTGATCACCGATAAGAAGATCAGCAATATCCAGGATATCCTTCCTGTTCTCGAAGAGATCATGAAGGCGGGACGTAAGCTCCTGATCATCGCTGAGGATGTTGAGGGTGAAGCTCTTTCGACCCTGGTACTCAACAAGCTCCGCGGCGTATTCAGCGTTGTTGCGGTTAAGGCACCCGGTTACGGCGACAGACGTAAGGCTATGCTCCAGGATATCGCTATCCTTACAGGCGGTACCGTTATCAGCGAGGAGGTCGGCCTTGAGCTTAAGGATACCACGATGGCACAGCTCGGCCGCGCTAAGTCCGTTAAGGTTCAGAAGGAGAACACCATCATCGTTGACGGTGAAGGCGACAAGAAGGAGATCGCCGCACGTATCAGCCAGATCCGTGCCCAGATCGCTGAGACCAAGTCGGATTTCGACCGCGAGAAGCTCCAGGAGCGTCTTGCGAAGCTCGCGGGCGGCGTAGCGGTTATCCGCGTAGGCGCAGCTACCGAGGCAGAGATGAAGGAAAAGAAGCTCCGCATGGAGGATGCTCTCAACGCTACACGCGCTGCGGTTGAAGAGGGTATCATCGCAGGCGGCGGATCGACATATATCCACGCAGCAAAGGAAGCGGCCAAGAAGGTTGCTAAGCTCGAGGGCGACGAGAAGACCGGCGCACAGATCGTGCTCAAGGCTCTTGAGGCACCTCTTAACATCATCGCTAACAACGCAGGTCTTGAGGGCGCCGTTATCGTTAACAAGGTTAAGGAGTCACGTGCAGGCATCGGCTTCAACGCCATGACCGAGAAATACGTTGACATGGTTCGCGCAGGTATCCTCGATCCCGCGAAGGTTTCACGTTCGGCACTCCAGAACGCTACCAGCGTTGCAGCTACCTTCCTCACCACCGAGGCAGCCGTAGCAACCATCAAGGAGCCCGCTCCCGCAGCACCCGCAGGCGGTGCCGGCATGGGAGGCATGTACTAAGGAATAGAATTCGTATAAAAAACCGGAGGCAAAATGCCTCCGGTTTTTTGAATTCTAACCTTGCATTTGTTTTGAAAAAGCAGCGATGGTCCAACGCGCTTTTTCAAAATGCAAGGCAGCGCGAGCTGTTCCTGGTCTTGCCGAGGTGTTGTCGAGGCAAGACTACCTTAAGTAAGCGGAGCGATCCGTTATTTTTCTACTAACCTAAAATACCTCCGCCCCGTCCCTCACAAAGAACACGGGCAGATCTCTTATTCCGCAGCGGATCTTCACCGTCGCACCGCCCTCGTACACTGCGGCGGAATCTGTATTATCCCGCAGTTCACTTCCGAGCCTCCACTTCCCTTCGGGCAGCGTCACTTCAACTTCATCCGCACCCTCATCGAATATCGGGCAGGTAAGGATATCGTCTCCGAAGAAAAACGCGTCGCTTTCAGGATCGTAATCCGGATCTTTTAAAAATACGGGATAGATCACCGGATCGTATGTTTTTACGGAACGCTCCATCTGCGTGTAAAGATACGGGATCAGGGCCTCCCTGAGATCAAAGAGCCGTTTTACCGTATCGATCTCATCAGGGTAGAGCCAGGGCATGTTCGAACTGCCGTCGGGATTCCAGGAATGCAGCACAAATCTCGGGGTAAATATACCGTACTGTATCCAGCGGAGGAACAGCTCCTTTGACGGCGAAGGCCCTGCAAAACCGCCGATATCCTGACCGAAATTGTATATGCCGCTCAGGCTCATCGTCATTGCCATCTTGTGATTGTATCGAAAATCCTTAAACGAGGTCCTGTTATCGCCGGTCCAGGTGGACGCGATACGGGGAGTACCCGTCATGCCGCATCTGGTGACCGCAGTTTTGTTCGCAATGCCTTTCCCGGCTTCGATGCTGGCTCTGGTCATGAGAAACGAGAACAGCGGCCTGATGAGCTTTGCGCGGATGGGTGTCCCGAAACCGTCCGCCATGACGGATTCGTCCGTGACATCGTATTCGTTGTTGTCGTTCCAGGTGCTGTAATAGCCTTTGTCAACAAGAGCGCTCCTGACACAATCGGTCCAGAACGAGGCGGCATCCCGGTTCGTGAAATCGAGATAGCTGCCCATGCCGCCCCAGAAAGGGAATCTGGCGGGGGTTCCGTCGGCATTTTTCAGGAACCAGCCTTTTTCGGCGATCGTCTTATACATGGGATGATCATCGAGAAAGCAGGGCTTGATATTCGGCAGGAGTTCAACACCGTGCTCCCTGTACAGCGCGCTGAGACTCTCCGAAGAGGGGATCTTGTCCGTGTTCCAGTGGAAAACGTAGCGCTTTTCGCCGATCTGGGTATAGCCGCTCGACATATAGAAACCGCCGGGTGAGATACCGTATTTGTCACAGAGCGTAAGGAACCCCTCGAGCCGCTCGCCCGCGTTGTCCGCATCGGTGTAGGCCATCGTGCTGCCGCAGTACTTGAGCGACCACTTCGGAGGCAGGAAGGTTCCGCCCGTAAGCCGTGAAAAAGCGTTGAGGATCCCGGGCACGTCACCGTAGAAAACATAGTAGACCAGATAATCGTCCTCACACCTGAAGGACTTGAAATCAGGGTAATAATTGTCGTATTCCCTGCCCAGGTCAAAGACGCCGTCGGCATAGGTGTCGTAATAAATACCGTACGCGCCCGCGGTATTCCTGCAGATATAGAAAGGCACATGTTTGTAGAGCGGATCGGTGGCCGAAGCGTCAAAACCCATGGCGTCGGAGGTTCCGAGCCTGAAGGTGCGTCCGCTCTTGTTTACGTCGCCGCTTTTGTCACCGAGTCCGAAAATGTACTCGCCTTCCTCACGGGAGAGGTAATGGCATGCGCCGCGGCCAAGCTCGCCGTCCAGATTGTAAGCCATGTATTTCCTGTCCCTGAACAGCGGCTTTTCTCCGCAAAAATGCGAGATCAGGAAATTCGTTTTCTCGAGTACGAGCCTTTGACTGCCGAAAGAAAACGTGCAGGTATCCGCGTCTTCGGAAACAGCGGGTGTTGCGCAGTTCAGACCGGATACCGAGAGCTTTTCGCGTCCCTCGTTAGGCATATCGCCGTCGGGGCATACCGAGAAAGTATTGAACAGACGCGAACCGTCCTTATAGATCGCGACGCGCAGCATACCGGTAAAAAAATCAAGCCGGGCGTTTATATCAGCCTCTTTAAAGCAATATGCGGATCCCTCGCCGGAGATCAGCTTAAATCGATGATCGTATTTCATTTTGCCTCCGCTTTTAAGAATTCTTCTTTAGCATTCTGAAGTTCGGCAACCTTCTCCTTTGAGAGAGGGTACCATACAAAGAGGAACAGCGCCATGAGCGCAAACATGGCCGCGGGTATCAGTGTGGCCAGAACATACATGAGATCAAGCTGTGAAGCCTTGAACGTGAAATCGAGCGTGCTGGCGGTATCGTAATAGCCCATGGCCAGCAGCGCGGCATTAACGGCGATCGCGGAGATCACCTGACCGAGCTTGCGGAAGAAATTGAGGAAGGCATAAGCCGTTCCGTTATCTCTGCTGCCGGTGCTGACCTCAATCTCGTCGATCGCGTCTCCGGCCATCGCCCAGAGCTGGAGCACGAAGAAATTAAGTCCGAAGCCCGAGATCAGGCAGAGCGCCATAAAGGGCATGATCGCCGCCGACGGTTCGAGGAATCTGAGGAAGAACATAAGGAGGTTTGCCGCAGCGGCGACGGCCATTCCGACCGAGGTGATCTCTTTTTTGCCGAAACGTCTGGCAAGCTTCGGGGTAAAGAGCATGAGTACCGCCATGGGAATGTAGGTCAGTATGGTCGGCAGCGAAACAAATATGCCGCCTTTTCCGAAGTAGTATCTGATCAGGTAAACATAATAGCTCTGGGTGAACATCTGGCCCGCGAGCAGCAGCATCGCAACGACCGAGATCGAGAGCATCGCCTTATTCTTAAAGATGAGCGCGAGAGCCTTTTTGGCGGCGCCTTTTTCATGCTTCTTCGGTTCGGTCTTTACCCTTTCCTTCGTTCCGATAAAAGCGAAGAACAGAGCGACCATCGAAAGCACCGACATTACGATGACGCCGGTGAGGAGAACATCGTATTTTACGATCGATTTGCCCGTTGCTTTATCGGTGGCAAAGCAGAGCATCGAGAGCACCATGACGGGCATGCTGCCCAGAGCCGATCCCACGGCCCTGAATACAGAGAGTTTTGAGCGCTCCTTATCATCCTGGGTGATGACCGTGGCGAGCGATCCGTAGGGGATCTGCAGCATGGTGTAGATCATGCCCCAGACAACATAAGTGACGGTGGCGTAGATATATGCCGGCAGATTGTCGCCTGGAGTGCCGAAGCCTTTGAACTTGCAGAAAAGCAGAACCGATGCGACGGCGAGCGGGACTGCCACGCGGATGAACCAGACGCGGTACCTGCCGTGCTTTGAAACGCGCGCTGTATCGCATATCCTGCCCATGATCGGGTCGTTGACCGCATCCCAGACTCTGGTGAGTACGAACATTACCATGATAAAGAACGGGCTCAGGATCAGCACATCGGTATAATAGGTCTGGAGTATCGAGGTGACCAGTCCGAATACCAGGCAGCCGCCGGCGTCTCCGAGCGCGTAGCATACGTACTCGGGCGTTTTAAGACCGCTGGCCCGCGCGATCATGCTTTTTTCTTCATTTTGTCCCATAAGTGATAACCTCCCGCCGAAGCGAATATGATAAAATACCTTATAGGACCATTATACCGCTTTGGCGCGCCGTTTGAAACGCAAATATGAATTAAACGTGAATTCTGCGGTTGGGGCATTTACAAAGCATGTAGAAAAGCGGTATAATTTTTTAATGGAATATAAAAGAATTAAGGAGAGAAGGAATGATCGGAAACGGCTTATATACTGAGACTTACGTAAAGAGAAAGGTTACGCCGGGAGCTATGCTCGCAAAGGGAGCGATGCTGTTCCTCGGCATTGTCCTGATGCTCGGAGGCATGCTCTTTTTAGGGAGCGGACTGCTGGCATTCTTAGGTGTTGCGGTGCTGATCGCGTTCTACTTTGTCAATCCCATGTTCAATATTGACTGGGAGTACATCTTCTGCGACGGCCAGATCGATTTTGACCGCATCAGCGGCGGCGAGAGGCGCAAGAACATGCTCAGGATCGACATCGACAACATCGACGTTATGGCTCCGGAGCATTCTCACGAGCTCGACAGCTACAACCACCAGCAGAACCTCACGGTAAAGGATTTCACCTCAAAGACCGGTGAGGGCAAGGTTTACTGCATCTTCGTCAGCAAGGACGGACAGCGCATGAAGATCATGTTCGAGCCCTCGGAGACCATGGTTGATTATTGTAAGCAAAAGGGTATGAGAAAAGTATTTACAATGTAAACAATAGGGAGAAGCGTTCCGGGCGGCGGTCCGGGATGCGGAATGGAGGAAAAATGAAAAAATTCTTTAAGGTGCTTGCGATCGCTCTGGCAATGATACTTACCGCGTCGCTCGCACAGCCTGTCAGCGCCGAAGCTGCGGCCACGCCCAAGCTCAACACCAAGAAAAAGACCGTGTTCGTGGGCGGCAGCAGCGTCTATGCCAAGTACGGAAAGGGCTATATCACCCTCAAGGTGAATAACCGTCCCAAGAGATACTCTGTTTCCTGGACCAGCTCCGATTCCGACGTGATCAAGATCGAGCCTCTCGGCAAGTACAGATGCACGGTTACCGCGCTTATGCCCGGTACCGCCGTAGTTACCGCAGAAGTGATCGATAAGTCCAAGACACCCAACACCAAGTACACCCTGACCTCAAAGATCACAGTCAAGGCAAACTGCGCGGCGGTCGATATCACCCCTTCGACGGTCGATGAGCTCGAGATCGGCGAGACCGTTCAGCTGAACGGCTCCATGTACAATAAAGCGGGCAAGACCCTGATCAAGGGCGTTACCGTTACCGATACGATCAGATGGATCTCGAGTGATGACAGCGTTGCCACCGTCAGCGACAAGGGCCTTGTTAAGGCTGTGGGCGAGGGTACCGCTACGATCACATGCTATACCGTTCAGGCAACCAGCGGAACATACTCGAAGTTCTCGAAGGCTACCGCCAAGGATACCGTTACCGTCAAGGTTAAGCATGTTGAGACGGCCATCGAGTCCGTACAGCAGAAATCCTTAAAGACAGTCAATGTTTCTTTCGGAAAGGATTATTCGGAGATTCTTAAGGCCGAGAACATTAAGATATTCAGAGGCGCGAGCGAGGTTGAGGTATCAAAGGTCGAGTTCGCGAAGAACGGTCTGAGCGCGCTCGTTACCACCAAGAACGAGCTCTCGGCATCGACCGATTATACGGTTCAGGTTAGCGGCACGACCGCTACCGAGGGTCTGACAGCCACATTTAAGACCAGTAACGGCGTTCCCGCGTCGATGAGCCTCTACACGGATATTTCGGGCAATCTCGTTATCGCGGCACAGGTTTCTAACCTGTACTTCAGACTCTACGATGCGAACGGCATCGATATCACGCCTACCGACAGGAAATCATCGGCATACCAGAACTACGCAAACTACGTTACCTGCAAGGCAGCGGATAATTCCAGCGTAGTCAGCTATGTGAGCGGCAATACCGTGATGATCTACGAGGAAGGCAAGAGCATCAACATCAACGGCTACTACAACAATTACAAGGGTACTTCCTTCTCGTGCACCGCTACGGTTACCGCGGTCAGCGAGGCGGCTACGATGTCGCTCGTTGCCACGACCGTGACCAAGTCGGCAAAGGCGGCTGCGGATCTCGACTGGGAGCACACCAACGATAAGCTTTCATCTTCCGATTACACTGCGGGCTACAAGCTTGTGGCAAAGGTTAAGAAGGCAGACGGCAGCTTCATCTACTCGGATGCCATCGGCACGAAGATCAGCTTCGCCATCCCCGACAACTACACTCCCAAGGCTGTATTCTGCGACCATAACGGAGTGCTGCGTCCTTTCCAGACCGGCGCGGATGTGCTGGTGGTTAAGTACAATGACGTCGTTATCGGTTCGGCTACGGTTATCGTCGGAGAGGCCAGGATCCCTACGACGGTTAAGGTACTGGTGGACGGCGTTGAGGCCAATACCGTGACGCTTTCCGATTCCACGGCATCGAATCCCACTCTTTCGGTAGCGGTTTACGACAATTACAACGAGCTCTGGTCAGAGGCCAATGCCGGCGAGCTTACGCTTACCTGTACCGCGGCTTCCGCGCCTGTTGTTTATCCTTCGACCGTTAAGTCGGACGGCATCATCGAGCTGAGCATGTTCGCGTACGGCTCGGGCAGCATCTCGGGTAATGCTTACACCTATCTCGTTAACTATGAGCACGGCAATGTTAAGACCGCCACATCGTTCACGATGATGGTATTCAAGCCCAACGAAAACCTGCAGACCACCTACAGGGCTGTTGTGAGCGGTGACACCGATATGGTCGTCAACTCCAACTTCGATACGACGAACGGCAAGAATGTATATATCACATTTGTCGCATATAAGGGCAACGTTAGGTATCAGGATCTTATGCTTACCACCAAGGCAGCTGCGGGACTCGGCGATTACTACGCTGTAGTCAGAAACAGCAGCGGCACCGAGATGACGCTTACGACCTCGCTTAACAGCGCGGTATTCCCGATCGCAAAGGTTGAGGGCAGCACCATCACAAAGGCTGTTCCCGGCAACTACTCCTTCGTGATCTACCAGAAGGGCTCCGGCACCACTGACGCGCCTAAGGCGTCCGGATCGTTCGTTATCAAGGATTCCCAGGAGGGTGCTACCTACGAGCAGACCTATACCACCACGCTGTTCCCGCTTTCCTCGACCACGACGCAGAGCATCGCGGATTCGATCCTGGCACAGTGCTTCAATCTCTCGTTCAACGGAACTGCGGCATCGGGCAAGGTAACGAACTTTATCGCCGGCAGCGGATACATCTACATCAGGACCGTATCCGTAACGGGTACGATCACCATAGGCAACGTACCTTATACGATCGAGGTACCGATCGAGATCAATAAGGTAGTACAGTCCACAACCCATTAAACAGACTACTTCAGCTTCGGGCAGAGGGTATCAACCTTCTGCCCGATTTTAGAGTCTGCTAAATGTTTTTTGGGGGATTGACGCGTCAATTTACGGTGTGATAACATTTATGCAAATGCAGATTTCTTAATGAGGAGAACCTTATGCAGACTTTATTACGCGGAGGAATGGTGTTCGACGGAACCGGCTTTAAGCACTCGGATATTCTGATCCGTGACGGTATTATCTCCTCTGTTGCTGCAGCGGGGGACGGACTGACGGGCAAGTGTTCGGGACTCTCATCCTCTGCAGACAGCATCATAAATGTAAATAACAGGTATATTTTTCCCGGTTTTGTGGATGTCCATGTACATTTTCGCGAGCCGGGATTTACTTATAAAGAGGACATTGCGACGGGCAGCGCTTCGGCCGCGGCCGGAGGATACACGGATGTGTGCGCCATGCCCAATCTGAACCCGGTTCCGGACAGCCCTGAGAAGCTGGCCGTCGAGCTGGAGGCGATCAAAGAAAAGGCGCAGATACATGTGCATCCTTACGGCAGTCTCACTGTCGACGAAAAAGGAGAACGCCTGTCGGAGATAGAGGCCATGGCACCCGATGTGATCGCTTTTTCGGATGACGGCAGAGGGCTCGCGGGCGACAGCCTCATGCGGGAGGCCATGGAGCGCGTAAAGGCGTGCGGCAGGCTGATCGCCGCGCACTGCGAGGATATGACCGTGATAGGCGGCGCGCATGTGCACGACGGCGCTGTGGCAGGCAGGCTCGGAATAAAGGGCATCACCTCTGAGAGCGAATGGAAGATGGTCGAGCGGGATGTGAGACTGGCGGCGGAAACAGGCTGTCCTTACCATGTCTGCCATGTATCGACAAAGGAGTCGGTAGAGATCATCAGGCGTGCGAAGGCGGAGGGAGTCAATGTGACCTGCGAGACGGGGCCTCACTACCTGCTGCTCGATGAGAACGACATCATAAAGGCGATGGAAAAAGAAACGCCCGGTGAGCTCGGAAGATTCAAGATGAATCCTCCCTTAAGAAGCCGCGAGGACCGCGAGGCACTGATCGCGGGACTGCTGGACGGCACAATAGATATGATCGCCACGGATCACGCGCCTCATTCCTCCGAGGAAAAGGCAAAGGGACTGCTCGGAGCGCCGATGGGAGTGGTCGGACTCGAGTGCGCGTTCCCGGTGCTTCACGCCGGACTGGTCCGCACAGGGATCATAAGCCTTGAACGGCTGGTATCTCTGATGAGCACGATCCCCGCAAGGAGATTCGGGATCGAAGCGGGCATCAGGGAAGGCGCGGAGGCAAAGCTCTGTGTATACGATCTGGATGATGATTACTGCATCAGCCCCGACACATTCATGTCAAAGGGCAGATATACGCCGTTCGACGGCAGCAGGGTATATGCGCGCTGCCTGATGACGGTCTGCGGCAAAGAGACCGTGTGGACATCGAAGATATAGGTGCCGGGCACCGAAGAAGGATAGGTTATGACGGAAGAGATCTTTACATTACTGAGGAATGACGCGATCGCGCAGGATGTTTACAAGGCCGTACTTAAGGGCAACACCTCGCAGATCACGGTCCCGGGACAGTTTGTCAATATTAAGCTTGACGGGTTTTTCTTAAGGCGCCCTATCTCGGTCTGCGACGTTAAGCCGCCGTTTATGGGCGATGAGGGCGAACTGACGCTGATATACAAAACAGTCGGCAAAGGCACCGATGCCATGAGCCGCATGGCTGCGGGCGAAAAAATGAATATCCTGACCGGACTCGGCCACGGCTTTGATGTGAGCGCCTCGGGCAAGAGGCCGCTCTTAGTCGGCGGAGGAGTCGGAACACCTCCGATGTACGGTCTGGCCAAAAAGCTCGTGCACGCGGGCAGGTCGGTCGATGTGATACTCGGCTTCAACACCGCAGGTGATGTTTTTCTGGCCGATGAATTTGAAGCCCTGAACGATCTCTACGAGTTCGGCTGCGAGGGTTTTGAGGGCGCTAAGCCCGAAGTCAGGGTGTACGTTGCCACGGTGAGCGGAGAGACAGGCACGAAGGGCTTTGTGACCGACTGCCTGGGTAAGATAGACGAATGCACGCATTATTACGCATGCGGCCCCATCCCGATGCTGAAAGCGCTGAAAGCCGCCATGGCTGAGGCTTTTCCGGGGATCGGCGGCGAGCTCAGCCTCGAGGAGCGCATGGGTTGCGGTTTCGGAGCGTGCGTCGGATGCTCTGTGGAGACGGCGTCGGGATTTAAAAAGGTCTGCACGGACGGACCCGTTTTCCCGGCGGATGAAGTGTTCGTCAACTGACGGGCGGCGAGAACCGGAAAACAGATAAAGGGCGGATGCGCGGTCAGACAGGACCGCATTACAGAAAGGCATGACATGGCGGATATAAGGACACGGCTGGGAGACCGGGAGCTGGACAATCCCATCATCCCCGCGAGCGGAACCTTCGGTTTCGGAGCTGAGTTTTCCAAGCTTTATGACATAAATATACTTGGCTCGCTCTCGTTTAAGGGAACGACCAAAGACGCGCGTTTCGGCAATCCCACACCGAGGATCGCCGAGTGCACCGGGGGCATGATCAACTCGGTCGGCCTGGCCAATCCCGGGATAGATAAAGTTATAGCGAAGGAGCTGCCCGCGCTGCGCAGCATTTATAAAAAGCCGGTGATCGCCAATATCAGCGGATTCTCTATAGATGAGTACAAATACTGCTGTGAGAGGATCGACCGCGAAGAGGGCATAGGCATAATCGAGGTAAATATCAGCTGCCCGAATGTGCACGCGGGAGGCATGGCGTTCGGAACATCTCCCGAGGCTGCGGCAGAGGTGACGAGAGCCGTTAAATCGGTCACTACAAAGCCCGTATACATGAAGCTTTCACCGAACGTGACGAATATAGCGGAGATCGCGAAGGCCTGCGAGGCAGCGGGCGCGGACGGCATAGCCCTTATCAACACGCTGCTCGGGATGCGGATCGACATAAAGAGGCGTAAGCCCGTTGTTGCCAATAAGATGGGTGGTTTTTCGGGACCTGCGATATTCCCGGTGGCCGTGCGCATGGTATACCAGGTTTACGAAGCGGTAAATATCCCGATCATAGGCATGGGCGGCATAGCGTCTGCGGACGATGTGATAGAGATGATGATGGCCGGCGCTTCGGCGGTTGAGATCGGAGCGATGAACCTGACGGATCCTTATATCTGCCCGAGGATCATCGAAGAGCTGCCGCAGCTCTGTGAAAAACTCGGAATCGAAAGGATCACGGACATTATCGGAGCGGCGCATAATTAACAGAATGGCAAGCAGAACTGCGCGAAGCGCAGACTGTGAGTGCCCGTAATGAAATGGAGGCAAATATGGGAAGAGACGTTATCATTGCATGCGATTTTGCGAGCGGAAAGGATACGCTTGCTTTTCTTGACAGATTCACGGGCAAAAAGCCTTTTGTCAAGATCGGCATGGAGCTGTTCTACGCGGAAGGACCGCAGATAGTAAAGGATATCAAGGCGCGCGGCCACAAGATATTCCTCGATCTGAAGCTCCACGACATACCCAATACGGTGAAAAAGGCCATGGCGGTGCTCTCAAGGCTTGATGTGGACATGTGCAATCTCCATGCGGCGGGAACAAAGGCCATGATGGAGGCGGCGCTCGAGGGACTCACGAGGCCCGACGGTACCAGACCGCTGCTCATAGCGGTAACCCAGCTTACCTCAACGGATGAGCAGAGGATGAAGGAGGAGCTGCTGATCGACGCGAGCCTGCCCGATACGGTCATGCATTACGCGGAAAACGCGAAGGCGGCGAGACTCGACGGAGTAGTATGTTCTCCTCTCGAAGCGGCGATAGTTAAAGAACACTGCGGAAAAGGCTTTGTCACGGTCACACCCGGTGTGCGTTTCTCTGACAGCGCTAAGGACGACCAGGCGAGGATAACGACACCCGCAAAGGCAAAAGAGATCGGTTCGGACTACATCGTGGTCGGGCGCCCGATCACACAGGCAGAGGACCCGGTTGCGGCATATGAGCGCTGCGTAAAGGAGTTCTGCGACTAAACACGATAAAGGTCGGTCATACGGCAGGCAGAAATATAAAACAGGATCAGGAGGAAGAATATGACAAGGGAAGAAAGACAGATTGCGGTTGCGCAGGGATTGCTCAGGATCAAAGCGGTATTTTTCAGACCCGACGATCCGTTCACATGGGCGAGCGGCATAAAGAGCCCCGTTTACTGCGACAACAGACTGATACTCACGGCGCCTGAGGTACGCGACCTCGTGGAAAACCAGATCGCCGAAACGGTTAAGGAGGAGTATCCCGGATGCGAAGTCCTGATGGGCACGAGCACGGCAGGCATAGCGCATGCGGCCATCGCGGGACACATCCTCGGCATGCCGATGGGCTATGTAAGGAGCGGCGCGAAGGATCACGGCAGACAGAACAGGATAGAGGGAAAACTCGAGAAGGGTCAGAAGGTCGTAGTCATCGAGGATCTGATCTCGACAGGCGGCAGCGTTATCGAGGTAGTCGACGCTCTGCGTGAGGAAGGAGCCGAGGTGCTCGGCATCGTGAGCATATTCACATACGGCATCGGAAAGGGCTTAAAGCGTCTCGAAGAGGCAAATGTCAGAAACGTCAGCCTCACCAACTTTGATGTCATCGCAAAGGAAGCCGCGGCACAGGGCTATGTAAAGGAAAGCGACATCGAAGGCCTGATCGCGTTCCGCAACTCGCTCGGGTAAGACAGTAAAGAATAAAAGATGGAGTGAAAGGATAAGGGACAATGCAGAATCTTATAGATATTCTGGAACTTTCGACGACGGAGATCGATGAGCTGATCGACCGCGCCAACGATATTATCGCGCATCCCGAGGAATACAGGGAAAAATGCAGATATAAAAAGCTTGCTACGCTGTTCTTCGAGCCCTCTACGAGAACGAGGCTCAGCTTTGAGGCGGCCATGCTCGATCTCGGAGGCTCGGTAATGGGCTTTTCCGAAGCGCAGTCGAGCTCCGCAGCCAAGGGCGAGAGCGTGGCGGATACCGTCCGCACGGTAGGCTGCTATGCGGATATCATCGCGATGCGCCATCCCAAGGAGGGCGCGCCGCTCGTTGCCTCGATGCATGCGGGAGTGCCGGTGATCAACGCGGGAGACGGCGGACACAATCATCCGACGCAGACACTTACCGACCTGCTTACGATCAAGAGAGAGAAAGGCCATTTCGACAATCTCACGATAGGCGTGTGCGGCGATCTGAAATTCGGACGCACCGTGCATTCGCTGATCCAGGCCATGTCGCGCTACGAGGGCATCAAATTCGTGCTGATCTCTCCCGAGGAACTGAAACTCCCGAGCTATGTAAAGAACGACGCGATCAAGAAAAAGAATATTCCTTACGAGCAGACGACAGACCTTGTTTCGGTAATGCCCGAACTGGACATCCTCTACATGACCAGAGTTCAGCGTGAGCGCTTCTTCAACGAAGAGGATTACATCCGACTGAAGGACAGCTACATCTTAACGCCCGACAAGCTCACGAACGCCAAGCAGGACCTTACGATCATGCATCCGCTTCCCCGCGTAAACGAGATATCGGTTGCGATCGACGATGACCCTAGAGCCGCTTATTTCCGTCAGGTTAAGAACGGCAAGTTCATCAGGATGGCGCTGATACTTAAGCTGCTGGGCCTGTAAAAGGGCAGCCGCATCCGGCAGACACACGGTCACTGCTAAGACCGTCGGAGCGGATTCGTAAAAAGTAAGGATACAGGAGGAATTATTATGAATATAGACGGAATCACAAACGGACTCGTTATCGACCATATCGAAGCGGGCAAGGGCATGGAACTGTACAATGCGCTCCACCTCGGCGATCTCGAGTGCTCTGTGGCCCTGATCAAAAACGTAGTCAGCCATAAGATGGGCAAAAAGGACATTATCAAGGTCGATGAGGTGATCGACGTCGACCTGAACGTTCTGGGCTTTATCGACCCCAATATCACCGTTAACACGATCAAGAACAATGAGATCGTGAGCAAGGCGCATATCGAGCTGCCCCAGAAGGTCACCAATATCATCAAGTGCAAGAATCCCCGCTGCATCACATCGGTGGAGCAGGAGCTGCCTCACGTGTTCAAACTCACGGACCCCGAGAAGCGCATTTACAGATGCATTTACTGTGAGACAAAGTACGAGGAAAAGCAGTAGGTCTTTCGCGGCGCTGCCGCTTGAGATACAGAAGAAAAAGGAACGAAGTAAAGAAACGAAGTAAAAGGAGAAAGAAATGGGTATCTACGACATCAGGACTTTTGCGGACACCGTAAAGGGCAATTCTTACGTTGGCAGGGGAATTGTCGCGGGACTGTCCGCGGACGGCAAAAAGGCAGTGACTGCGTATTTCATTATGGGTCGCAGCACGAACAGCAGAAACAGAGTGTTTGACGAGACAGAGGACGGGATCATCATCCATGCGTTCGACCCCGCCAAGCTCGAGGATCCGAGCCTCGTCATCTATTCACCGGTACGCTGCATCAAAGACAGCATGATCGTAACGAACGGTGACCAGACCGATACAGTTTACGATTTCATGGATGCATATTATAAAAACGCTTCGGCCGATCCCTCAATGGAAACTTTTCTGTTTGAAGCGGCACTGAACACCAGATGCTTTGAGCCCGATGCGCCCAACTACACACCCAGGATCAGCGCGGTCCTCAATTTCGGCAAGGCAGGCTTTTCCTACAAGATGAATATCTGCAAGAGCGCGGATCCCGAGGGGACCGAATGCAACAGATACACTTATTCGTACGCGCCTCTCGCGGGTCTCGGACATTTCATCCACACCTACAACCATGACGGCAATCCGATCCCGACATTTACCGGAGAGCCCGAGAGAGTAGCGATCCCGGACGATATCGATGCCTTTACCGACGAGATCTGGAATTCGCTCGACGCCGACAACAAGGTTTCGCTCTACGTATGCTGCCGCGATCTCGCAACCGGCAGCAGGCAGACCAGGATCATCAACAAGAACCGCGCATAAGACATTTTTACAGAATCAGGAAAAAGGAAGGAACGTAAAGAAATGAAAGAGTTTGAGTTAAAATACGGATGCAACCCCAATCAGAAGCCTGCGAAGATATACATGGAAAACGGCGGCGAGCTGCCGATCGAGATCTTAAACGGCCGTCCCGGCTATATCAATTTCCTTGACGCATTCAACGGCTGGCAGCTGGTAAACGAGCTCAAGAAGGCCACAGGCGAGGTAGCTGCGACATCGTTCAAGCATGTATCGCCCACTTCTGCGGCGCTCGGACGCAAGCTTTCCGATAAGCTTAAAAAGGCATGCTTCGTTGACGATATCGCGGGACTTGACGATTCACCCTTAGCATGCGCGTACGCGAGAGCCAGAGGCACCGACCGCATGTCTTCGTTCGGAGATTTTATCTCGCTTTCGGATGTCTGTGACGAGGTTACCGCTTCGATCATCAAGAGAGAGGTTTCCGACGGCATCATCGCTCCCGGCTATACTCCCGAGGCGCTCGAGATCTTAAAGAGCAAGAGAAAAGGCACCTACAACATCATCAAGATCGACAAGGATTACATTCCCGAGGTTCAGGAGAAAAAGCAGGTATTCGGCATCACCTTCGAGCAGGGAAGAAACAATTTCAAGATCGATGACGAGCTGCTTACCAATATCGTTACAAAGAATAAAAACCTCACCGAGGCTGCCAAAAAGGACCTGATCATCAGCCTTATCACACTCAAATACACTCAGTCGAACTCCGTATGTTTCGCTGCGGACGGACAGGCTATCGGCGTAGGAGCGGGACAGCAGTCCAGGATCCACTGCACCAGACTCGCAGGCTCAAAGGCCGACAACTGGAACATGCGTCAGTGGGACAGGATACTCAACCTTCCCTTCCTTGACACTATCGGCAGACCCGACAGGGATAATGTCATCGACCAGTACATCACCGGAGAGGGCGAGGATGTGGCTTCGGACGAGAACTGGAGAAAGTATTTCACGACCCAGCCCGCACCCCTCACCAAAGAAGAAAAGAGAGCATATCTTGACACCATTACCGGCGTTGCGCTCGGCAGCGACGCGTTCTTCCCGTTCTCGGACAACATCGAGAGAGCGAAGAAGAGCGGCGTAAGCTTTATCGCTGAGCCCGGCGGATCCGTGCGTGACGACCTCGTTATCGAAAAGGCCGATGAGTACGGCATGGTAATGGCATTTACGGGTATGAGATTATTCCACCACTAACAGGTGGCACTTTGTATTTTAAAGCGCTGCCTGTGGTCACTCCGAGGTATTTCCGAGGATGTGACTACCGCATGAAAGAGGACAAACATGAAGTACAAGTACGAGATCCACATGCACACCTATGAGTCCAGTGCCTGCGGAAAGACACATGCGAGGGATTATATCAGGCCTCTTATCGAAAAAGGCTACGACGGGATCATCATTACCGACCATTTTTTCCGCGGAAATACAAGGCCGGACAGGAATCTGCCCTGGCCCGAGTATATAGACGAATACTGCCGCGGCTATGAGGAGGCCAAAGACGAGGGCGATAAGCTCGGATTCAAGGTTTTCTTCGGATGGGAGGAGTGCTTCAGACCCGACGAGTATCTCGTTTACGGCCTCGATAAGGACTGGCTGAAGTCACACCCCGAGATGACGACATGGGACCACAAAACCTATTACGAGCAGATCCGCAAGGCCGGAGGCTGCGTGGTGGGCGCGCATCCGTTCAGGGAAAGAGGCTATGTGACTCAGGTAAACCTCCATCCTTTCCAGTGCGACGCGATGGAGGCGTGCAATTTCGGCAATCCGCCCTGGCAGGACGTACTTGCTTATAATTTCTGCAGGGACCGCGGGATACTCATGACCTCGGGCACCGACATGCATGATGTGAGCGTACTTGAGAGCACGCCCTGCGGTATGCTCTTTGACGAGCCGCTGACCTGCATAGGCGATTTTGTTAACTGCATCCTTACGGGAAAGGGCTTTACGCCTATGATCCCGGATGACCGCAGGGAACTGACGCCACAGATATCAAATACATTGCCGATGTTTCTGTATGATGAGAATAATGTCGGCAGAAGCGTGGAAATGAAGGACCTGTTTATCCTTTAAAAATATCCCGATCCGTGATATACTGAACGTATATCGATTCTTGCGAAAGGATGCCGGACCATGAAGGAAGAAAACAGATCGGAACAGACTCGCTTTACACTCAGGGAACGCTTCAGATACTGGTTTGACAACAGAATGACGAAAGGGTCATTGGGACTGATCCGCGTACTGATCATCGCATCGGTACTGCTGGCGGTCCTTGTGGCCCTTTTGATAATTTCATGCGGATTTGCCGAGGAAGGCGATGAGGCTGCGGTTATCTGGGACAGCATCGCGACCGTGATAAACGCATGGATGCCATCGTTTGAGGACGGCACGCCCGGATACATCCTGCTGATGGCTGTCGTTGCGATAGCGGGAGTGCTCTTTACCAGCGTCCTGATCGGTATCATCACAAGCGCGATCGAGGAGAAGATCGACGAGCTCAAAAAAGGCAATTCACGCGTGATCGAGAGCGGGCATATTGTAGTGCTCGGTTTTTACCCGGGTGAATATACCCTGATCCGCCAGCTGATACTGGCCGCCGCAGGGAAGCCTGCGTGCATAGTGGTCGCCGAGGACATGGAGCGCGAGGAGATAGAGCAGGACATCAGCGAGAATATCGACGTTCCGAAGAATTTCCGCATAGTCTGCAGGACCGTGGATATTACGAGCCCGGCGTCGATCGAGAAGTGTTCGGTCGAGACTTCGCATACGGTCATCGTAAGCCCCACCGACGATGCCAGGACCATGAAAGCCATATTGGCTGTGAGCGCGATACTTCAGGAGAAGGGCGCATCGGATATCAGGATCAACGCGATCGTTTCAAAGAGCTCATACAGCATCCGCCCGAGTGTTGCGGCGGCGCACAATATAACCACACTTAAGACAAACGACATACTGGCCAAGATGATGGCTCACGCCTGCACGCAGGTCGGACTTTCCGGCACTTTCCGCGAGGTTTTCGATTTTGACGGCTCGGAGTTTTATCTGATGGATTTTGACGGGATCGCGGGGCTCACGTTTGAGGAGCTTGTCAGCCGCACCGAAGAAGGCACGCCCGCGGGTATCCTTTCCCAGACGGGCATTGAGCTCAATCCCGAACCCGGACGGCGCATTTCGGAGGGCGACAGGATACTCGTATTCGCGCCCGATGAGGATTCGGTACATATCGGACCCGCTGTGCCTCTTAATAAGCTTGCTGTGAGCGATAAGCCTCCCGTTGCCGCCGAAGATGAGGCTGACACGATCATCATCGGACACAATGAGACATTGCCTACGATACTCAGAGAACTGCCCGAGAATGTGACACATGTGGTGCTCGCGGGTCAGGAAACCGACGCAGAGGAAAAGGCGGCGCTTGCCGCGGCAGCAAAGCAGCGCGGGATCGAGCTGGAATATTACGACGGCGATGTTTCCGACGAGGCTGTACAGACAGAGCTCGCCAAGACGGCAGAGCATATCGTTATCCTGAACGACCATGACAAGGATGAGGACGAGGCCGATATGGAAAACATATTCAGGCTGCTCGACATGAGAGACATCCGCACGCGTCTGGGGCTCGGTTTCAACATAACCGTCGAAATGCGTCTGGAAAAGAGCGAGGAGCTTGTGGGACAGGGCGAGAGCACCGATTTCCTGGTGTCGTCGAACATGTCCTCGCTGATACTCGCGCAGCTGGCGGAGAATCCCGAACTGGTGGATGTATTCCGCGAGATACTCTCGAACGAGGGCAACGAGCTGCTTCTTAAAAACGCGGGTGACCTGCGGCTTACCGGCAGGTATTCCGTAAGGGATCTGCGCCGTATCATGCTCAGATACGGTTTCGTACTGCTCGGCAGACTCGACGCGCAGAACAACAGCACATTTAACCTGCCGCTTGAGGCGATCCTCGAGCTGACCGATGAGGACAGCCTGATCGTGCTCGGAGAGAGCGCATGAAACTGTGACCAGGAGGTAAAGATGAATTCCGGAAAAGAAAGAAATGCACGTGTTATCGATGAATTGCGCAAATCCATGACCGCGGAAGAGGGCGCACAGGAGCGGAATTACACTTTCCGCCAGTACACCGTCGACGGACGCAGATACTCCACGCTTGCCGACCTGCAGGGGCATGAGGTTAAGATCGTAACGCCGGAAGAGTCGGTCGTTGCGGGATTCGCGAAGCTCCTGTCGGAATCTGGTGACAGCAAGACACGTGATTTTTCGCGCACGGTGACCAACATTCTCTGGCTGCATCAGGAGGGCAGGGAGAACTTAAAGGAAACACCGGTTTACCAAATAGCCAAGGAGTATTCCGATAAGGTGCTTTTTGCGAGGCCCGGGAGCGTCGAGAGAGACCTGCTGCTGGTCACTGCGTCGGAGAAGATAAAGAGCGCATACAGAGCGCTAATGTCGGACGAAAACAGTTGATTTGGGGGACACTATGGAAATAAGGAAATTAGTCGGAGAAGAGAGATACGAGGCGTATCTGACGGCCGTTTACTGCTTCCACATGAGAGTGGATGATGTCGAGGCCGAGAAAGAAAAGTGCATTGCGGACACAAAGGAGGACTGGGGCGCGTTTGATGACAACGGGACTCTGATGTGCAGGATAATCAACAACAAATACAATTTCTATCTGGACGGGAAAACCGTCAGCGCGGGCGGCATCGGAGGAGTCGCGACTCTGCCCGAGTACCGCAGCACCGGCGGAGTAAAGGCTATTTTTAAGGAACTGCTGAACGAGGCATATAAGAACGGTGAAGTGATCTCGACACTGTATCCGTTTAAGCATGAGTTCTACAGAAAGCAGGGCTATGAGGTGCTGACGGCGTGGCATGAGTATACATTAAAGCCCGGCCTGCTGTGCAGATACCGCTTTGACGGCGAGGTGGTGAGGTACATGCCCGGTGAGCCGATCGACGATATCATGTGCATTTACCGCAGCTATGCGCCTAAGTTCAATCTCTCGCATGCCCGCACCGAAGAGGAGATGCAGGAGTATCTGAAGGTCGACAAGCCCTATAAGGACAGGAAATTTGCCTATATCCTGAAGCAGGACGGGAAGGCCGTCGCATACATTATTTTCACCGATGTTTTTTGCGAGTCCGGAGCGATCCTGCAGGTCAACGACCTGGCATGGACCGGACGCGACGGATTTAACGCGATACTCGGATTCCTCGCAAGATTTGAGGCCGACTACGCTACGATCAAACTGAGCCTGCCCAAGGGTATCGATCTGCTGAGGATCGTTGAATCGCCCTACGCCTACGATATCGAGAAGGCGCCCGCGCAGTGCTTCATGATCAGGGTGATCAACGCAAAGATGCTCCTTGAGACGATCCGCAAGCCCGACGACTGCGACCTCACGGTCAAAGTATCGGATGAGATCATAGCGGAGAACAATGCTGTATACAGAGTGACAAAGGACAGCGTAGAGCCCGCGGATGAGAGCCGCGCGGATATCGAGCTGAACGTGAGACCGCTCGGCCAGCTGGCTGTCGGCTGTCTGACGCTCGATGAGGCGATGCTGAGAAAGGATGTTGAGGTGCATGCCAAAGAGGACATGCTCCGCCGCTTGTTCGTCGATAAAAATATTTATGTGAGTGAACACTTCTGAGAATCGATCTCTGAGAAGTGAAAAGGCGCCGCAGTTCGGATGCGGCGCTTTTTGTTTATGCCTGTCTGCAATTACTGTGCCAGTCTTTGCCTGATATTGTCCAGTATATCCTTTTCCCGGTCGTCGAGGTAATCACGGCCGGCTGTGATCGTGAGGATCCTTTTCAGATACGTCTCCGGCGAGTCCATCAGCGAGATACCCTGTACGGGGCCCTCGTCCATCAGCGCGTCCGTGAGAGCGATCAGCGCATGTATCTCTTCTTTGGTGAACAGATCTCTTTTGAGGATATCTTCGACGCCGGCTTTCTCGTATACCGTCCACGCGGAGTAGGCGGGGACCACGTCGTTGTCGATACCGTTCTGCAGCAGCCACCTCTTTGTCTCGGTCTGCTCTGCGTCCATAAACTCCACGCAGTGGATGCGGCCCCAGCCGCGCACTTTTTTCGCCAGAGACAGCAGCTCTGACTCGGCATCGGGCCATTTCCGCATGATGAAAACGGCAAATATCGTGAACTCATCGGACAGAGCGATCGTCCGGACCGCGTCTTTCAGCTCCTCGTCCTTTGAGATGTCGAGCATCTCGAGAAAGCTCAAGGCCACCTTGACGCACTCTGCATCGTCGGATTCATACAGCAGGTGCACCGCGAACTTATATATGGCGTTTGCGCTCAGGGTAGCGTAATTGTTCATGACATTGCGCTGCAGATCGTCTATGAACGAGATCACGCGGTGTGCCTTGCAGAAATCCTTAAACCCCGCCTCTGCGCCCGCTGTGTCTCCTGCTCCCGCGAGCGCCGTCAGTTCGCCGATCCTGGCGATATCATCGGCCGACAGGGGCTCGTGCTGCACATGATAGATAAATATACCGTCCTGTGCTCCGTCCGCAAAATGCAGGCCGCCCGCGTCCTCAGACGGGAGAGAAAAGCTTGCGGGCAGGGTGCCCTCGGGCGTCATGCCTGTTTTGATGTATGAGTATAATGATGCCATAGTCTGTCTCCTCGATTTGTGCGCTTAGAATCACCATCTGTAATTCTAACATCAACAACTCAAAAAGGCATCCCTCGAATAGGGCGTTTAAATTTTGACGGAATTATACCACCGGTTTAGTGCGCGCCGCACTGATCTGTGGTATTATTATCTCAGTTGTTTATGAAACACACAGTCGATATGACAGGAGGAATTATCATGACTAAGATGACATCCGCATATGCGAACAAGGTATTAAGAAAGCTTAACGAGGACAAGGAGTTCTGGAGGTCGAAGGAGCAGGAGGGCCACACCTACGTGGCTGCGCTCGATGAGGAGCCCGTTATCCCCGAGTACGACTATGAAAAGGTCGCAAAGAACATAGCAGAGATAGACGCGCAGATCGTAAAGATCAAGCATGCGCTGAACGTTACGAACTGCACCAACGAGGTCAGCGTCGGCGGGCAGATGATGACCATAGATACCATTCTGGTCAGGATGGCGCAGTTGAACAAACGCAAGGCCGTCCTCGACGAGATGCGCAAAAAGGAACCCAAGACGAGGATCAATTCCGGCTTCTACGCAGCCAGAAAGACCTCTCCCGAATACGAGTACATCAATTATGACCTCGAACTCGTAAAGAGGGAATATGAGCGCATAGACGGCGAGGTATCCGAGATGCAGATCGCTCTCGACAAATACAATCAGACCGTTGAGTTTGATGTAGATATCTGATAACGGATATTATCCGGCCGGACATCGGGACGGTGCCGGCCGGGGCTTTTCCGTGCAGCAGGACTTCTCTTGGAGAATTATAACAGATCTGAAAGTGGCGGACGTAATTGTTGATGGTTGCGGTTCCATGGTTATCCTGTTATTTATTTAAGAGTTAATGTTCATGGTTCATAAGCATCTATGATCGCACTTCGGTGCAAAAACCTGTCTGCTAAAAACTTTCCGCCTTCGGGCGGACCGGGCATGGAAGTACGGTTATACATGCCCTTTTTTTATTGCGGTGATCGCAAAGGGATGGTACTATAAGAGCGGAGGAGGTAGCACAATGTTCAAAAGAATTGTCTCAATGGCGGTACTGTGCGCGCTGGCGGTTTCCGTGCTGGCGGGCTGCGCGAAAAAGACCGTTTCTTACAGGGATCACCTCGAAGATTACGTGAAAACGATGGATTACCGCGACGGATTTACGATACTCCAGCTGACCGACATCCACTGGCACGGCGGCACCCAGATCGGCGATGAGGATTACGGCAGCGAGCGTTACCTGCGCAAGGTCATAGACGAGGCGGTCGCACATGCCGGCAGGATAGACCTGATAGAGGTCACCGGCGATACTTTCATGCTTTCCAACAAGATCGCGGTCAGGAGCTTCATAGATTTTATGGCCGGTGTCGGGATACCCTATGCTATCATCTGGGGCAACCATGACCGTCAGAGCACCTATAATCCCAACTGGATATCAAAACAGTTCCTTAAGGCTCCCTGCAGTCTGTATACCGAGGTTGACAACGATGATGTGCATGAGCGCAGCAATTATGTTATCAATCTGCAGAACCCCGACGGCAGCACCGCATGGCAGATAACGAATCTCGACAGCGGCGCGAGCTACCGCGAGGGCGCGTCGGATTTTGACCTGACCTATGACTATCTCCGCGACGACCAGTTCGAGTGGATGACTGCGGAGCATGACGCGGTGGGCAGCGATGTCCCCGTGATCTGCTATTATCATATCGCGCAGGCCGATTACGACCTTGCGTGGGACGCCATTCAGGCCGGAGCGACGGGATACAAGTACAGGTTCTTTAATCTCGAGGGCTTTGCTCCGTCGAAATTTGCGGTGCGCACCGAGGATATCTGCCTGAAAAACAACGTAAAGGCAGTATTCATCGGGCACGATCACGCGGATGACTGGACCTTCACCACGCCGAACGGCGTGACCTTCGGCATGGGCGTAAAGAGCGGAAAGGAGCTCTATTACGCGAATGTACCCGTCGGCGTCGAGAATACAGGTGTGGATTACAGCGAAGGATTCGCGCTGATCGGGGCATCGCTGATCACATTGAAGAATGCATCGGGTGATTTCGGCCTCGAGCATCTCTACCTCAACGAAAGGGACGAAGGCGACTTCGTTAAGTGGGTGGAATACTGATGGCAGCTTATCTTACACGAAATGACCGTATCAAAGCCGGACTGGACGCGAACGCGCGCAAAGAGCGCCGTTTCTATATGTTCCTCTCGGTGATCGCATATATCCCGGGTGCTTTTGCGCTCTGGGAGATAAACTATGAATTATGGAATATGATCGGCAGCACGGCCAGCGGTTCGCCCGATATGGCTGTAACCGAGGCACTCAGGATGATACCGCTGTATCTGGTCGGAGCGGCGCTGATACTGTTCCTGGTCTATACAAACGGCGCTTACCGCGCAAAGAGCGAAAAGGCACGTATCCGCAAGTGGCTCGCGGGGGGCACCGTGATGGTCATCATGGGAGTGATCACGGCGGCGTATGTGGTGATCGGGGTATTGCTCGGAGAGTACGGAGAGCTGATCGAAGGCTATGTTTCACCCCTGTATCCGCTCGACATGCTGCTCGCGGGGGCAGTGTTTGTCGGCGTCGGATTCCTCTCGATCCACTATGCGGCGGTATTAAGACGCAAGCCGTCCGTGCTTCCGTATGTCGCGGACAAAGGACTGTTCGGGCTCAGACTGCGTACCTTCGGATTACTGAGAGCCCTGGGGCTCGCGATGTCGATGCTCGGTTTTGCGGCATCGTTCTGGGGCATCACGGTACTCGATCTCTCACACGGCTACCTGATGTACAGCATAGTGCTGTGGCTCAATTATTTCACCGCGTTCGCAATGTATCTCGCGTATAAGTACATTTTCTGCGAGACAAAGCCGGAGAGCCGCGGAACGGCGGCGGTTAAGCTCGGCGCGATATTCCTGATCGTAAATGTGGTACTGTTCGCGCTGCATCTCGTGACCGTGCAGATATGGAATGAAGCACCGAATGTTGCAGCGTTCGGCATACTTCCGGCGGATTTCCTCTCCAGCATGAATATTTTCGCGGTGGCTTACGGCCTCAACAATATCCTGACTCCGATCGTCGCTATCGCGCGGGGACTGGTTATGGAGAAAAAGAACCGTTCACTTGCTTAAATCCTTTGAAAATGGTAGAATATACATTACAGTTTCCCTCTGCATGAAGTTGATATGCGGGAGACATAATTACACGGAGGAGGTTTTTATATCATGAGTACACCCCATAATGCCGCCAATAAAGGCGATATCGCAAAAACCGTTCTGATGTCGGGCGATCCGCTGCGCGCTAAATTCATTTCGGAGAACTATCTGGAGAACCCGGTATGCTTTAATACCGTCCGCAACATGTTCGGATATACCGGTACATATAAGGGCAAGCAGGTTTCCGTTATGGGCCACGGAATGGGCATGCCTTCGATAGGTATCTATTCCTACGAGCTGTTCAATTTCTATGATGTCGACAATATCATCCGTATCGGTTCCGCGGGTTCGTACCGCACCGACCTTAAGCTCGGCGATCTCGTTATCGCGGAGGGCGCCTGCACGGATTCGAATTATGTGGCATCGTTCGATCTGCCCGGACATTATGCTCCGATCGCCGATTTCGGTCTTCTGCGAAAGGCTGTTGAGGCTGCCGAGAAGCTCGGAGTTAAGTATGAGGTGGGCAATGTCGTTTCATCGGATGTTTTCTACAACGGACTCGACCGCGTAAATGAGCGCTGGGCAGAGATGGGCTGCATCTGCATCGAGATGGAAGCCGCCGCGCTGTACATGAACGCCGCAAAGGCAAAGAAGCATGCGCTCTGCATGGTCAGCATCTCGGATCACCTCTTCAAGGAGGAGGCTCTTTCCGCAGAGGACAGACAGACCAGCTTCAGAAATATGATGGAAGTAGCGTTAGAGCTCGCTTAAAGCATTTTTGCGAACACTGCGTCGCGGTATCATTGCCGCGGCGCTTTTTGTTTTTGGTCAAAATCGGGCAAGAAAAAACGATAATGAGTAAAATAGGGTAGATTTTGTTCCCTTTTTGCTCGTCGATACATGAACAAATTACAAAATATTTTTGTATATGCAAAATCTTTGCGCCGAGCTGAACGTTTTTGCACAAAAACGCAAAAAATAACAATATGGGTGATGACAAATCGATATATTTCGGTATAATATATACCAAGATACTATCGGGTACTGCACCCGTGAGGGCGGTCGGCTGCGCCCGCACAGCATATCAGACAGGAGATACTATGGAATTTGGATCCGAATACGACTGGCTGAGAGAGATACCTGAGATAGACCCGGATGTCGCGATAGAGAACTGCGGCAGCTTTGACGGTTTTATTTCCATACTTACGGTATTTCATAAGTCAGCGAGAGGCAATATCGAAGATATCTCGCGAAGTTTCGCGAACAGGGATCTGCCGAACTATACGATCAAGGTTCACGGCCTGAAGAGCGCCGCGAGGATCATAGGGGCCGCGGCTCTTTCGGATGCGGCGAAGGACCTTGAGGCAGCAGGCAAGGCAGAGGATACGGAATTTATAGAGGCGCATAATCAGGCATTGATTAAGATGTACGAGGCGCTGGAAGAAAAGCTTAAAAAGCTTGATGAGCATGAGGCGCAAAAGCCCGTGCTCGAGGGCGCGGAGCTGGACGAGGCTTTCCAGACGCTCGCCGAGATAGCGGGCAGCATGGATTACGGCATGATGGAAGGTCTGCTCGACGACCTGAACGGATATAGGATAAATGACAGTGACAGTGATCTCATAGAAAGGATCGGATACAGTCTGCTGAAACTGGACTGGGATGAGATCAAAGCTCTGCTGAAGCAGAGATAATGCCCGATCCGGGCACGGAGGAAAGTTAGAAATGGCAATGGATAAGTTAAAGGCGACGGTCTTTGGGGATGTGGCAGTCATCTGCCAGAACGATTCATTCCTGGCAAAGAGCCTTTGCAAGAAACTGTGCGATATCGGTTTGAGAGCCGGGTTTTTCCATACCGAGATCCGCGAGATGAAGGAGATCAGGGAGGATACAGAGCTCTTCATACTTTTCCTTAACGAGAATATCGACAGGCTGCGTGAGGCCATGGTATTCCTTAAGGATAAGGCCAATGACCGTGACCGCAAGATCATGATGATCGGCGATCAGGATGAATATGAGGCAGTTCTGAAGATCATTCCCGAGACTGCGGTGCTCGATCTGCTGAAGCGCCCGCTCGACATGGACGAGCTGCTGCGCCGCGCGGTCAAGTACATCGAGGAGAATACCGGAGAGAACAGGAAACGTACGGTACTGATCGTTGACGATGATATTACATATATGCGTACCGTGTATGAATGGCTGAAGAACGATTATGTGGTCGGGATGGCATCGAACGGAGTGCAGGCCATCAGTTATCTGGCCCGCAATAAGGCAGATATAGTGTTGCTCGATTATGAGATGCCGGTGGCAAACGGGCCTCAGGTGCTCGAGATGCTGAAGACCGATTCGGAAACAGGACAGATACCCGTTATGTTCCTTACCGGGCACGGAGACAAAAAGAGCGTGCTGTCGGTCATTGACCTTCAGCCCGTCGACTATCTGCTTAAGACCATTGATAAAAAGACACTTTTGGGCAAGCTTTCCAATTTCTTTGGAAAAAACGAATAATACTGAACGAGGTGTGGCATGGCAGGAGCCGTAAAAGAGACATTTCTTAATCCTAACGATTATCCCGAGGCGCTCAAAGGTCTGGTAGAGGACTATAACCAGAAGCTGGTCAACAGTATGGGTATCATCACCGGTCTGGCGAAGGAATACCATACGATATGGCTGGTAAACCGCAAGACTCTCGAGCTCGAGCTTTATCGTTCCACGGGCGAGCATACCGTCAGCGGTCTGCTGGCGCTGGCGTCCAGGCACAAGGATTATACGTCGTTCATCAAGGCATATGTGAGCAATTATGTTGCCGACCATGCGGAGGACGTGGAGCACAGCAGCAGGATCGAGACCGTAGAAGAGAAGATCCGCGACGGAGAGCTCTATTCCATAGAGTATCTGCGCATTGACGAGGAGAGCCGCATTTCCTATCACCAGATGGCGTTTGCGCTGGCGGGAGATCCCGAGACCGCCGAGAAGTTCATCCTCGCGTTCAAGGACGTGGATAAGATCGTCAGAAAGCATATGGCTGACAAAAAGTATCTGTATGAGCAGTTCAGCATCGTGAACGCTCTCAGCCGCGACTATTACAACATTTTCAAGGTCGATCTGCAGACAGGCAATGTCGTTATCCTGAAGCTGGACGGCTATGTAACAAAGGGTATGGAAGGCCCAGGCGAGAAGCAGTACCCCTACGACGTGCTCTGCAGCCAGTACATCAACGACCGTGTGTATTCCGAGGATATACCCGCGCTCAGAAAGGCGATGAGCCTCGAGACCGTGCGGAAAAAGATGAAAGAAACGAACGAGTACGTATCGAGTTACCGCGTTCATGATAAGGGCGAGATACATTACTACCAGTTCACTTACATACCGATCAACCCGCTGGACAAATCACTGGGGATACTTGCGGGCTTTAAGAATGTAGACGATGTCGTGGCGGGCGCTAAGGAACGTGAGCAGCTGATCGCTCTGGCGGAGACCGATATCATGACCGGTATCTTAAACCGCGGCAGCGGAGAGAAGAAGGTCACCGCGCTCCTCGACGAAGGTGCGAGCGGCATGTTCTGCATCATCGATATCGACAGGTTCAAGCATATCAACGATACCTACGGACATGATGTCGGAGATAAGGTTATCAGGGGCATCGCGGACATCCTTAAGGATGAGTTCAGGAAAAAGGACATCATATTCAGACTCGGCGGCGACGAATATGCCGTATTCGCTCCGAACGTCAACGAGGAGTGCAAGGGCAAAAAGCTGATAAAGCGCGTGCTCGAGCATATAGACGGGCTGGAGATACCCGAGCTGAAGGGCATGAAGCCTACAGTCAGCTTAGGCGCCGCGATCGTAGCGCACGGCGCTGCAACGAACTTCGATGAGGTTTACCGCAGGGCCGATGAGGGCGTATACAAGAGCAAGAACAATCCTGATGCCAATACGACTCTGTGTACGGTTCTGTACGCGGAGGATAAAAAGGAATAAAGATAAGACATGAAGACATGGGGACGGTTCTTCTGTCTGCTTTAGTTCGCAGACAGAAGAACCGTCCCCATGTCTTCTCAGGCCCTCATGCCTTCGGGGGTTATATGTCGTACTTTTTAAGCAGCATGTCGAGCGCCTCTCTTAAGAGGATCGCCTCTCCGATGCCCTCGCGTTTGGAGAGCTTGGCCAGACGCTGGAGCTGGTCCTGTGTGTAATGGCTGGTCTTGGGGATCATCTTTTCTTCCCTGGCCATAGTGACGCGGTTGCGGCCGCTCACCTTTGCGCGGTAGAGCGCTCCGTCGGCCTTTCTGATCAGCTCGGCGCAGCGCGACGCGTCAACAAACGCAGTAGCCATGCCGATGGTGATGGACTGCCCGGCTCCGTCGGGAGTCTTGACATTAAAGTCGTTCTTGAGGTCGTTAAGGAAGAGGAAGATATCCTCACGCTCAGTCTCGCCCTTAAAGATAATGCCGAACTCGTCGCCGCCGATGCGGTAAACGCGGGCATCCTTGGGGATACGCTCCTTGATGTAGAGACCTGTCTCGATCAGTACCTTATCTCCGACCTCGATTCCGAAATCCGTGTTGATATGCAGAAACTTGTCAAAGTCTACCAGCGCGATGACAACGGTCTCACCGTTTGCCTCACAGTCGCTGTCGAGGATCTCGGTGAGGTCCTTTTCAAACTGATCGCCTACCGGGAACTGCAGCGCATCGTTAACAGCGGTGCGCTTTTTCTGTGTGTTCTTTTTGTTGAGCTCGATGTGGTCGTCCACTGTGATTGGACGCGCGGGAGCTTCTTCGTTTTTCTTTGCCATGATCTGCCTCCGTTTGTGCCGTATATCAGGCACGTGATCTGCAATGTTAACTGGTAATATAATACGATATTATGTCATAGATAATATCGGTCGACACATACTTTATAACACTTATGAAATAATATGTCAATATATTATTTTGGATATTATTTTGAAAATAATATTGTAGAAATATGATAATCATACACTGTACGCTGTCGGAAAAGAAAGAGCAGAGCACATTTTGCAATATTTGCGGCACGAAAGTGAATATACATTACAAAGTGTTCGGAATATAATTAAATTATCCGATCGGGATGCCTGCCGCCTATACGTTCGGCAGGCATCCCGGCCCTCGCGGCCGGCAGCTGCGAAAAGAGCAGTTGACAGCAAGCGGATAGTATGCTATCATGCCGCATAGATTGGTAGAGGTGCATTGATTATGAGTAGCGGCCCGGACGTGTCACGCACGGTTGATGAGCTGTGAAAGGATGATATGCCGAAATCGCGGTCTTCGCTGAGGGATCACGGTTGGTTCGTCTGTTAAGAGCTTTCGAACTGTCATCAGGAACTGATGGAGCGCTACCTAAAGTCATTTGTATCTGCATGCGGGCATGGTTCGCGTGCGCATAACTTTGAACTTTAGAGTCGGCTCCGGCCGGCTCTTCTCTTTTTTGCCGGTACGGATCCGAGCGAACGTATGACCAATTGAGTATTATATTCCAGGAGGAAAGAACATGAAGAAGATCATTTTTACGGGAGCCGCTGTTGCGATCATAACTCCCATGAATGCCGACGGATCGGTAAACTATGAGGAGTTCGGACGTCTGGTCGATTACCAGATCGAGAACGGTACCGACGCTATCGTTGTATGCGGCACCACAGGCGAGGCATCGACGCTTTCGCATGAGGAGCATGTTGACTGCATCAAGTTCGTTGTACAGCGCGTCAACAAGAGAGTTCCCGTTATCGCGGGTACAGGCTCGAACTGCACGGAGACCGCCATCTGGCTCTCGCAGCAGGCCGAGGCGGCAGGCGCGGACGCGGTGCTGCTCGTTTCACCTTACTATAACAAGGCTACCCAGAAGGGCCTGATCAGACATTTCGGAGAGACCGCGAAGTCGATCAGCATCCCGATCATCCTGTACAATATCCCCGGCAGGACCGGTGTTAACATCGAGCCTAAGACCATTCAGTATCTGGCCGAGAATTATGAGAACATTGTCGCTGTCAAGGACGCTACCGGCAATATCGGCTGGACCGCGCAGGTTGCGATGCTCTGCGGTGACAACCTGACCATTTACTCGGGCGATGACAACGCGATCTGTCCTATCCTTTCGTTCGGCGGAAAGGGCGTTATCAGCGTTCTCTCACATGTTGCGCCCCGTGATACACACCTGATCGTTGAGAAGTTCTTAAACGGCGATACCAAGGGCTCGCTGGAGCTCCAGCTCAAATACCTGCCGCTGGTCAACCTGCTCTTCAGTGAGGTTAACCCCATCCCCGTAAAGACCGCGTGCAAGCTTATGGGCTTTGCGGCAGGACCTATGCGTCTTCCTCTGACCGACATGGAGCCCGAGCATGCGGAGCTGCTTGCCGCTGAGATGAGGAGACTCGGCATCATTAAATAACGAGAGGTGAGTTCTATGGTAAGGATCGTATTATGCGGATGCAGCGGACGCATGGGACATGTGGTACGCAGTATCGTTGATGAAAACGAGGATATGCAGATCGTGGCCGGCGTGGACATCGTTCAGGGCGACGCGGATTTTCCTGTTTTTTCGGATGCGTCGGAATGCAATATCCCCGCCGACGTGATCATTGATTTTTCGTCTCCCAAGGCGCTTAACGGCGTGCTGAAGCTCGCGGAGGAAAAGCAGCTTGCGGCCGTACTCTGCGCCACCGGATATACACCCGAGCAGCTCGAGCAGATCAATGCTGCGGCAGGCAGGATCGCGATCCTGCGCTCGGCAAACATGAGTCTCGGAATCAATACCATGGCAAAGCTCATCGCCGAGGCAGCCAAGATACTCGGCAACAACGGCTATGACATCGAGATCGTAGAGCGCCACCATAACCAGAAGCTTGACGCGCCTTCGGGTACCGCACTGCTGCTCGCGGACGCGATGAAGCCCGTGCTCGAAGGACAGTACGAGTATGTATATGACCGTTCGGGCAGACGCATGAAGCGCCCCAAGACCGAGATCGGTATTTCTGCGGTTCGCGGCGGTACCATAGTCGGCGAGCATGAGGTTATTTTTGCGGGACTCGACGAGGTCATCGAGATCAAGCATACTGCGTATTCAAAGGCTGTTTTCGCGAAAGGCGCTGTCAATGCGGCCCGCTTCCTTGCGGGAAAGCCCGCCGGGATGTATACTATGAGCAACGTGGTAGAATAGTATAAGATCAGGAGGTCGCGTATGGTTCTTTGCGGCAGCAATTCATATAATCAGAAATACTATCTGGACCCGCAGTTCGAGAAACTGCCGACGCAGATAAAAGAAGAGCTCAAGATCATGTGCGTGCTCTTTACCGAGGAGGTCGGCGGTACGATCACCTTTGAGTACGACGATGACGGCGAGCTGATAATCACGACCTGCTGCGATGAGGGCGACCTGCTCTACGACGATATCGGAGCGGGACTGCTGGTCAAAAAGATGAGGAGCGAGAGGCGTGAGTTTTTCGAGAGCCTTGAGCTGTATTACAGGGTATTTATCCTGCACGAAAAGCCGGATTTCGGCGAAGATGACTGATAAAACGGAGAAAGATTATGCTTCTTTGTGTTGATGTAGGAAATACAAATACTAATTTTGCGGTATATGAGGGCGACGAGGAGCGCGCCTTCTTTGCCGTTACGACAAAACTCCCGCGTACATCGGACGAGTTCAGTTCGGTGATCCGCGGTCTGATGCATGTAAACGATCTGTCGGTCAAGGATATCGACGCCTGCATCGTGGCTTCGGTCGTACCGGGCATCATGCATTCACTGATCAACGGTATCATAAAGCTCACGGGCGTTACTCCCATAGAGGTCGGAGCGGGCCTCAAAACGGGGGTTAAGCTCAGTATCCCCAATCCCAAGGAAGCCGGCGCGGACAGAGTTGTGGATCTGGCGGCCGCGTACAGCATTTACGGCGGTCCCACGATGGTCATCGATTTCGGTACCGCGACGACATACGATCTGATCGAGGCGGACGGCACGTTCAGATACGGACTTACCTGTCCCGGCATCAGGATCAGCGCGAATGCGCTCTGGAACGATACCGCGAAGCTCCCCGAGATCGAGATCAAGCTGCCTGACAGTATACTGACCGGGGACACCATCTCGAGTATGCAGGGCGGATTGCTCTACGGCTGCATCGGACAGACCGAATACATCATCGAACGTGTGAAAAAAGAGGCCGGACTCGATCATATGAAGGTCATAGCCACGGGCGGACTCGGCAGGATCATTGCGGACGCTACGGACAAGATCGACGTATATGACAGAAAACTGACGATGAAAGGCCTTAAGATCCTGTATCATAAGAACAGAAAACAGTGACCGGGAGTATTTAATGAAGATCGGCAATATCGAGGTCGGCAGGCTCGCACTGGGTCCCATGGCCGGCATCACGGATATGCCCTTCAGGCTGCTGTGCAAGGAGCAGGGGGCCGACCTGATCTATTCGGAGATGGTCAGCGCCAAGGGCATCCATTACAATAACAAAAACACAGGCGATCTGCTGCGGTGTGACGAGGCCGAACGGCCTGTGGCGCTGCAGCTTTTTGGCAGTGAGCCCGAAATAATGGCCGAGACCGCGGCAAGGATAGAAGAGCGCAACTTTGATTTCTTTGATATAAATATGGGCTGTCCGGTCCCCAAGGTGGTAAACAACGGCGAGGGCAGCGCGCTCATGAAGGATCCGGCTCTGGCGGGGCGGATCGTCGAGGCGATTGTCGGAGTCGTAAAAAAGCCCGTAACCGTGAAATTCCGCAAGGGCTTTGACGCGGATCATGTGAATGCCGTTGAGTTCGCTAAGGTGCTCGAGAGTGCGGGAGCCGCGGCGATCGCGGTGCACGGAAGGACCAGAGAGCAGTATTACAGCGGCAGGGCCGATTGGGATATCATAAAGCAGGTCAAGGCTGCGGTCAGCATCCCGGTTATCGGGAACGGCGATATATTTTCGCCGAAAGACGCTGAGGCCATGTTTGACGAGACAGGGTGCGATGCGGTGATGGTCGCGCGCGGCGCACAGGGCAATCCCTGGATTTTCGCGAGGATAAAGCATTATCTCGATACCGGCGAGGAGCTGCCGAAGCCCGCGTTTGACGAGGTGCTCGCCATGATACACCGGCACGCGGACATGCTGAGGGAGTACAAAGGCGAGGACACCGCGGTCAGGGAGATGCGAAAGCATGTGGCGTGGTACACCGAAGGATTTCCGTATTCCGCGAAGCTGCGGGGCCGAATAAACCTTTGCCCGACGCTTGCGGATGTATACGCGGAGCTCGAGCGGTACAGGGAAAAAACGAGTTTTGAAAAAGTTTGAAAAAGTGCTTGCAAAAGAACTTTTGTTGTAGTATTATTTGAAACAAGTTATGCAGGACGGACAAATGTCCGCGACAGAAAAACAGAACAAAGGAGAGAGGTTATGGCTAAATTAAAGGCAGCAGTTTTGGGAGCTACGGGAATGGTAGGACAGCGTTTTATCCAGCTCCTTGAGAATCACCCCTGGTTTGAGGTCGCAGTGGTTGCGGCGAGCCCCAGGAGCGCAGGCAAGACCTACGCAGAGGCGGTGGGAGACCGCTGGAAGATGGACACTCCCATGCCCGAGGCAGTTAAGAATATGATCGTTATGAATGTCAACGAGGTAGAGGCGGTTGCGGCTAAGGTTGATTTCTGCTTCAGCGCGGTGGACATGACCAAAGACGAGATCCGCGCCATCGAGGAGGCTTATGCGAAGGCTGAGATCCCCGTTGTTTCGAACAACAGCGCTCATCGCTGGACTCCCGATGTTCCGATGATCGTGCCTGAGCTCAATCCCGAACATACCGACGTTATCGAGTTCCAGAAGAAGCGTCTCGGCACAAAGAAGGGCTTTGTAGCCGTTAAGCCCAACTGCTCGATCCAGAGTTATACACCCGCTCTGCACGCGCTCATGGAGTTTGAGCCCACGGTTGTTGTCGCAACGACATATCAGGCTATTTCCGGCGCAGGCAAGAACTTCAAGGACTGGCCCGAGATGATCGACAATGTTATCCCTTATATCGGCGGCGAAGAAGAAAAGTCCGAGCAGGAGCCTTTAAGGATATGGGGTCACATCGAGAACGGTCAGATCGTTAAGGCCGAAGGCCCGGTTATCACGACCCAGTGCATCCGTGTTCCCGTAACGAACGGACATATGGCTGCCGTTTTCGTCAGCTTTAAGAAAAAGCCCACCAAGGAGCAGATACTTGAGAAATGGGCTAACTTCAAGGGTGTTCCCCAGGAGCTTGAGCTTCCCTCGGCACCGAAGCAGTTCATCCATTACTTTGAGGAGGACAACCGTCCCCAGACAGGCCTCGACCGCGACACCGAGCACGGCATGGCGGTATGCATGGGCCGCTTAAGAGAGGATACCGTTTACGATTACAAGTTCGTAGGTCTCTCGCACAATACCCTCCGCGGCGCAGCCGGCGGCGCGGTGCTCATGGCAGAGCTCTTAAAGGCCAAGGGTTATATTTATTAAAACAACTTCAGAAAGATCGCCTGTTAGCCGATATATTAGTCAGACGGGTGGTTCGCTGCGCAGGACGCGGCGGGCTGTCTGCATTGAGGCAAGGCCACGGAAGGCAGTGAATGGAACGGATTCATTCACTGCCTTTTAACTTAATCGGAGATATTTCTCCGACTAAGTTAAACGCTCCGCGAGTGCACGCACGGAATGGAGCCGAACGCCTCGAAGACATGCGAAAGGAGATTTTTTTTGATCATTGATTCCACCACAATAGGAATGGAATCCGCACGGACATTCAGGTCCGACAGCAGGGAAGCAAGATTTACCTGTATCACAGACAGTGCAGGAATAATGCCGGATTTTACCGGCATGGTGCAGAGAACGGACGGAAAACTATCGAAGGCAGCAGGTGCAGCCCCGCCGGGCACAGAGACGGCCGAAGCGGGGCAGACAGGGAGCCCGCAGCCACAGAGCCCTCCCGGAACGGTCGATGAGCCGCGCAGCGCCTCCGAGATGCTGCGGGATATCTTTGACACCATGCAGGTAAAGAACACGCCTCAGATGCGCAGGCTCATGGAGGAAAACATGCTCTCCAAAATACAGGAGGAGACGATAAAATACCTCATGCGCATCATAGGAGGACGGATATCGGGGTGCGGTCCGGGAGACGGAGGCAGGAGCGCCGCAGACTATCCTGCGGCCACGGGTTTGCCGGGCGTCTCGGGCATCGATCTGATGCCGACGGGCAGGTATCTCACCAAAGGATGCTATACTGTCTCATATGAAGCAGAAACAACCACATTTGCCACTACGGGCACCGTAAACACCGCCGACGGACGGAGCCTGAGCATTAACGTGGAGGCGGTCATGAGCCGTGAATACGTGGCTTACAGCGGCTTTACGGTCAGAGAGAGCACGGCGCTAGTCGATCCGCTCGTGATCAACCTTGACGGCAGTCCGGCGACGGTATCGGATCAAAAGTATTTCTTTGATATCGACGCCGACGGGACGGAGGATTATGTATCATTGCCGTCGGCAGGCAGCGGAATGCTCGCGCTGGACCTGAACGGCGACGGCAGAGTGAACGACGGCAGCGAACTGTTCGGCCCGACGAGCGGAGACGCGTTTTCGGAGCTGGCGGAGTACGATCTCGACGGAAACGGCTGGATCGATGAAGCGGATGCGGTATTCTCCGCTTTAAAGATTTGGAGGATAGATGAGAACGATGCCGAAAGCGGATCGCTCTCCGGCTCGGGCGGAAATGTGCCGGGACGGCTGATCTCGCTGAAAGACGCCGGCATCGGCGCGATATGCCTGAAGCATGCGGCCACCGAGTTTTCGCTGAAGGATGCCGTATCAAATGCAACGGACGCAGTGATACGGAGCACCGGCCTGTTCCTGTTCGAGGACGGAAGAGCGGGCACGGCGCAGCAGCTGGACCTCGCAACGGCATAAAATAAAGGGTGCCAAATAAAGGGTGCCTGTCACCATATATGGTGACAGGCACCCTGGTTTTCACCCTGATCTTACTTCTTGATCACGAAGTCAACTGTTGTCTCGCCCTTAAAGAATACCGATCCGTCGGAAACGGTAAGATGTAAGGTGTACTTACCGGGTGCGGTGGGCATCTTGGTCGAGCTGTATGCCTGACCGTCGGAGGTGGTACCGGTTACGGTGTAAACGATACTGTCGTACTCCTTAAAGAGCTTCTCCTCGGTATCCGTATTTCCCTTATAAGAGGTGATGTCAAAAACATCGAGCTCGGCGGGCTTTCCGTCGTATACCTTGTCAAAAGCGTACGCGCCCTTGAAGGAGATGTCTCTCTTTGCGATGTCGGGCTTGCAGGAGCCGTCCTTCTTAACCGTGAAGGTATCATAGAGCTTCGAGCCTACGCCGTCATATAAGTATGTATCGAAGTTGAGGGTATCGCCCTTTACGCGGATGAATGCGTAGAACTGCTTCTTTACGCGCTGTCCGCAGAGCTCGTCGTTGATAACGCTCACCGCGCAGCCTTCCTCGATGTACTCATCGGGTACGGCGTAACGTGATTCTGCGTTTTCCTTTGAGATATCGAGTGACTTTTCGCCCGCGAAGTTAATGGTCACATAATGTGTTCCTTCAGGCTCGATATTGAACTTTCTGCCCTCAGTCTCGATCTCCTCGGTGAAAGGATCGTCATAGGTTACGGTGCCGTAGCCCGAGCCGGTCTCTCTCTCGTTCGAAACATAGCCGGTGAAGTAATCGCCGTTAATATCCTTACCGTAGTAGTAAGGGTTGGTTCTGGTGTAAGCATGGTCATGTCCCTGAAGCACAAGGTCAACCTCATACTTCGCGAACAGGGGAACCAGGTTCTTTCTGAGCTGTCTGGAGCCGCCGTCCATTGTATGGTAGCCGACGCTCATCATGCCCGCGTGGGTCAGGATAACGATCCACTTAACCTTGCCCTGCTCTCTGAGTTTGGTCGCGTTCTCGAGCTCGGAGATGATCCATGCGTACTGCTCGCGGTAATCGCTCTGGTTATCGTACTCACCGTTGCCGCCGTTAAGATTGCCGGACTCGTTGGAGTTGGTGGAGATAACGTAAACGTTGCCTACCTGAACGCTGCTGCAGCCGCCGCTGTTGTGAGGGTTGTGCTTGCCGTCGGTGCAGTAGTTCGCGAAATCGATGTCATACATCGAATAGAAGCAGTCGGGGGTATTGTCGTGGTTTCCGGCTACGGGGATGATGACTGTATTCATCATATCGTCCGCGTCGAAATCGACCGCCATATTGTACTCGTCGATGTAGTAATTCTCGTCATGTGCCTCGTTGGTGATATCACCGCAGTTGAAATAGCCCATGAGATCGGAATCAACTTCCCTCGCGTTCGCGAACGCCTCGCGCATAACGGCCTCGTAACGGCGGTACTGTTCCTCATTCTCGGCCTGAGGGTCTGTTACGTAAATGAAGAAGAAGTCGTCCGACTCGGCGTTGATCGTCCACAGACCGGGTCTGGAATAACCGACCTTCTTGCTGCCGACACGGTAGTAGTACTGGCTGTCCTCGGGCAGGTTCTCCACATGAGCCTTATGGCAGTAATAGGTTGCCGCTCCGTCGGAATTGACAATCTTGGTGTTGAAATAATCCTTAACGATCTGAACCTCGCCGTTCTTGATGCCTTTGGTCCAGTTGTACTTGTGGATATCCTTGACGTATTTTTTGTCAACGTACTGAAGGACGGTGTCCTTGCCCTCTGTGTTGACGGTTCTCCATGCAACGCCGCGTGAGTTCGCGTCATTGTAGAAAGTGGTGGTAACGCCTTCAATCTTTTTCGAGATCTTGTATGAGAATTTCTCGGGCTTGGGAGCGGACACATCTGTCATTACGAATACTTCGCTGAACGCGATGCCGGTCCCGGGATCGGAGCCGTCGCCCTTGATACGGAGCGCAACGAGGTTCTGGTCAAAGAAATCCTCGGTGATCTCCATGAACGAATAACCGCTCTTATAGTTGAAATAGCCGATCATCATGCTGTCCCAGCCTTCGGGATCGTCGATCAGGCCCTCGACCTTAACGTCCGCTAAAGGGAATCCTTCGAGGGGCGCAAGCTTGAATACCAGATAGTCGCCTTTTTTAACGGTCACGCCCTTGCCGCCCTCGATGTAGCAGCGGCAGCGGATATTTCCGCCATTGTCGTCCGTGATGAATACAACGTCTCCGTCCTCGTTGATCGAATCGAAGACCAGACTGCCGGACTCATCATAGAAATTGTCATTGTCCTTTGTTACAACGCCGGTGATCGTGCCGGTGTAGCCGGCGCAGGTTACCTTTGATCCTACAGTAAAATCATTATTCTCTGCTGCGGAAACAACTACGGCAGGCATATGAGCGGTCTGCAGGCTGCCTGCTATGATCGATGCCGCAAGGAGAACTCCGGCAAAAATCTTTCCGATAGAAAATCTCTTTTTCATCTGCCTTCTCCCCCTTATTTGGTGATCCTGATCTGATAGAGCCTGTAAAGCTTATCCGCGATCTCGTCTGTCATGGCAAGGTTCAGGCGTTCTGTATTGCCCTTTGTGCCTGTAACATAGACAACTACTGCGTAATTGCCTTTTGTCTTCTTGCTGATGGTTACCGGAACGGTGATCTCGGTCTCTTTACCGGGCATGAGTTTGGTTGCCTCAAATGCCGCAACGCCCTTGCCGAGCTTCTTTGCGGTGTTGTATGCGGGAACTACCGCAACAACAACGCGGTAGTCGCTGTATGCGGGAGCGATGCCCTCATTGGCGATCGTAAGTGTTACATCAACGGTATCGCCGGCCTTTGCGGTCTCAACCTTCGAAGCCTTGGCAACGCGGAAGCGGTAGCCCATCTGTGTCGCGAGATAATCGATGTTGCCTCTGTATATGGAAGCGTCCGCACTGCCGGTCTCGATGTCGCACGGCGAGCAGGGAGCCATCCAGGAAGTATGGGACTCTCTGAGGTATCCGAGGGTATTCATGATCGTGTCATTGTGTACCCATGCGAGTACATTGCCGTAAGCGAACTCGCCGCCCGAGTAGCTTGTTTTCCAGAAATCGCCCGCGTTCATGGCGTCGATGAGGAAGGACTCGGTAAGAGTGGGATCGCCGAAGCCGTCATTGTACAGACCGAACTTGTTCTTCAGAGAGAAGTCGAAGTTGTATCTGGTGCCGACCTTGGTCTTCTTGAAATTCTTAACGTATGCGTCGGCGTATTTTTCAAGTGCCTCGTCGCCGGGGAACTCGCCCGAGCCGAAATCGAAGCCTTCGTCCGAATCTGCCTGAGGCCAGGTGTGCATCTCGCCCCAGTGGCCGAGCGAACCCATCTCGATGTAAGCCGCGGAACCGTCAAACTTCTTCGCGATAGCCTTGATGCAGTCTGCGTGATATGCGATCACCGCGTCAGCCTCGTAATTGGGTGAGAATCCGCCGCCGCCCAGTGTGTCGGGATCGGGCCAGTTGTAGAATGTACCCGCGTTGTCGAGATTGCCGTCGAGAACGCTGGTGCAGAGCTCCGCAAGAACCCATGCGGGGATATCCATGCGGTAGTTGCCGGTGGCGATGAGCTTTTCGACATCGGCTGCCTTTATCTTGCTCTTGCCGAGATTCTTTTTGATGAACTTGGCGTCAACAACCTCGCAGTAAGTCTCATCTTTGCGTGAACCGGTGAGCTCAGCGGGATTATCCATGATGAAACGTACGATGAAGTTAACATTGTTGTCTTCCCAGTATGAAACATGGTATTTGCTGTCGACATTGGTCCAGTCGAACTTACCCTTCGCGGTCTGGAGATCGGCCCATGTGATCTGGAGATAAGCGAGATCGTAGTCAAATGCCATCTTCGCGGCACCTTCCTCGCCGACCTCTGCCCACAGACCCCAGCCCATGCCGGGATTCGCGAAAGCGTCGTAGCTTGCCTTGGGATAAGCGAAATCATCCTTGTAGCTCATCTCGAAAGCATCTTTGGTAACCGTATAACCCTTTGCGGGAACTGAGATGTCTCTCTTGTGCGCGAATGCGTGAACGCCGACCTTCTCAGGAGTGCCCATATCTTCAAGATATACGGAAACGGTAACGCGGTCCGCATAGTAATCTTCATCAACCGTGATGATCGAAGCGCCGAGCTCGTCCTCGCTGATAACGGGGAAGAGTCTCTGTTCTCTGACAACGTAGTCAGCCCCCTTTACGCCGAAGTAATCGAAACCTGCCTCAGCGTCGGTATCGAGCACGAATGAGGTCCTGGTGTCGAGATCGTTGTTGGCGGTCGAAAGCATCGCGTAGAATTTCTTCTGCGAGCAAGCCGCGTCGAGAACGTACTCTCCGGAAGCGTCGGATGCTTCGGTATTGTCTACGATGAACCATTCGCCCTTGTCACCGGAGAAGATCTCTTCGGTGATCGAGCCTGCGGCTGCCTTGCCGACCTTGATAGTGAAGGACTTGATCTCGCTCCTTACGCCCGATTTAACCTTGACGTTGATCTTATATTCGCCGGGCTCGAGAAGCTTTTTGTTTGTGATGATCTTGTTGCCTTTTATAAGGAACGCTCCGTTATCGGGACCGTTCTTGCTGCTGGTAACGAATGAATATTTATAATTGCTGCCGTCGCCGCCCTTTGCGGATAATGCGGCAATCACGCCGCCGTCCATCGCGCGTGCGGTGAGGGCCTTGGTCTTTTTCTGGGTCAGTGTGAAATCACTGATGTAAGGCTCGTCCGAAACGATGGTAACGTCTGCCTTGGGCTCTGCGTAATGCTCTGTGTCGCCCTCGTACTTGTAAACGGTCTCCCATGAATCGTTAAGCAGGCATACAAGAAATCCGCACCTGTCGCCGAACTTATAGCCCTGTTTGTCGGCTACGGGCTGCATGAGCTCATAGGGAACCTCGACGATGTAGGTCGATCCGTCCTGTGAAACAGCGTATCCTACGTAATCAACCTCGGTTCCGGGCCATCCGCCGCCCTCGGACAGATAGAGGAATCCGTTCTCGAGAAGGAACTCATATCCGCCGCCGTCGTTCTGGTAACCTGTGGTGCGGTCATCGTCCATATCCATATAGATCTGGAAATAGCACCACTTGGAAAGCTCGTTTACCGTGAACAGGAAATCGACGCTGTCCTCGTCGCAGTAAGCGGCGATCCTGTCGAATGCTCCCACGGGCTCATCAACGATGTTGATGATGTCTTTCCAGCCGTCGATTTTGTCCTCTGCCGCAAATACTTCATCCTCGGCATGAACAGGACGAGTTTCGCTCAGTGCGCTGAAAACGGATAACGTCATAACCCCCGTTAAGACGAATGCAAGTATCCGTGCAACAGCGCCGCGAAACATGTTACGTTGCTTGTGCATTGCAATACCCCCTTCAAATATTTTGTCTTGAGAAAAGTGAAAATGTTTTTGGACATTATTCCCAAAAGAAACAGGACACTTCTCCAAATTTATGCAATCTTGCACAAAGATTACGACTAAACTATATCACGAAATTTCGTTGATGTAAACGTGAAATTTCGTAATGTTTCATAAACGAATTTATAATTTTGGTTGCATTGTTTATGAAATATGCTATCATCATAGCAGCGGCGGCATGAGCCGTCCGGAAACACAGGGGGATATATAATGAAGAAAATAACAGTTTGTCTGGCGGCCGCGGCACTCGCGTGCGGACTGCTGGCAGGGTGCGGCTCGGGAAAGACGCCGGAATCGGATCCGACGGCAGCGCCTGAGGTAAACGCGGAACCTGAGGTTACTGCAGAACCTGCAGTTACAGCAGTAGCCGGCGAAAACGGCATCATCACGGTCGGGACCGATGCGGCAACGATAGCTGAGGCTGTAGAGATGGCAAAGGCGGGCGACGTGGTATTTTTGCCTGCGGGGACCTATACGGAGAGCGCTGCGGTCGAAAAGGACGGCATTACGCTTCGCGGCGAGGACGGGACCGTATTTGACGGGACAGGCATCGATATCGACGATGACAACAGCGTGGTGATCTATGTGAAAGGCAGCGGCATCACGGTCGAGAACATCGAGATCCGGAACTTTATCATCGAGGGACCTTCGGATTATTGCCCGATAGGCATTCAGGTGGCCAAGGGCTCATCGGATATTACGGTCAGGAACTGCAAGGTCCACGACCACGGATTTAAGTATGATTACAGCACCGATGACGATAATTACAACGCTCACGGCATATATGTGAGCGGAGGCGTGAACAGACAGACGACCAATGTGCTCGTGGAGGGCTGCGAACTGTACAACCTGCATCTCGGGAGCAGTGAATCGCTCGTGTTCAACGGAAATGTGGTCGGTTTCGAGGCCAGGGGCAATTACATCCATGACTGTGACAATATCGGCATCGACGCGATCGGATATGAGCAGGACGAGGACAATGACAACGACAGCGCGAGGAACGGAAAGATCCACGGGAACCGCGTTGAGGGCATCTGCTCCGATCCGGCGGTCAATCCCACTTACGATTCGATGTGCGCCGACGGCATCTATGTTGACGGCGGCCGCGATATCGAGATATTCGACAATTTCGTGATCAACTGCGATATCGGCATAGAGGTCGCGAGTGAGCACGCGGGAAAGGTGACCTCCGGCATCAATGTTCATGACAATGTGCTGGCGTACAACAATTCCTGGGCGGGCATCTGCATCGGAGGTTACGACCCTGAGGAGACCGGAACCGCAAAGGCCTGCACCATAAAGAACAATACCGTTTACAATACCGACAGCTACTGCATCGTGGTCCAGTATGCTTGCGATGAGTCGAATGTCATCGAGGACAATATCTTTGCTGCCGGAGAGGACGGCATCGCGTACGGAGACGAGTTCGATGAGCTCAGCCGCGGCAATACGATCAGGAACAATAAATTCACGATCGATATGGCGGAGTTCGGTTACCCCGAAAACGAGCAGATCACGGTAAAGAGCGTGACCGTGGATAAGGAGAACGGGAACGTAAAGATCGACTATTGATATGAAATGCATACGGATCGCTTCAAAAGCACTCGCCCCCGCGGGTGCTTTTGTGCTATACTGTGTGTATCGGGGAGCGCATATTGACTGCACATGGATGTATGAATAAAAGAAACGGAGAATCGAAATGAAGAGAAGCGGATCATTTACAAGGATCGCGGCGCTGATGCTGGTACTGATGCTGGCGGCGGCCGCGGCGGGATGCAATAAAAAGGCGCCCGACGTAACAAACGTAACGCCCGTAACGGATATGCCTTCCGCAGGGCAGGATGATGCAAAGGCCACACCTACCGCGTCACCCACCGAGGCGCCCGCGACACCTACGCCGGAACCCACAAAGGAGCCGACGGCCACACCGACACCCGAGCCTACGGCTGAGCCGACAGAGGCACTGCCCGAGCCTCCCGACGGAAAAGATTCTGCGGTCAAGGTTTCTTCCGTAGAGGAGCTGGTGGAGGCGATCGCGCCCGGAGCGGTGATCCTGATCGAGGCGGGCCGCTACAATGTCGGCGAATTTGAAGACAGATTTGAGACGGTTGAGGATATCTACGCATGGAATGATGCGCATGAATATGTTGAGTTCGAGGGCGTATATGACGGATGGCAGATCGTTGTCAAAAACGCGGACGGTATCAGCATCTCGGGTCCCGGGCCGGATATGTCGGCAGTCGAGCTCGTTACCGATCCCCGTTATGCTGCCATACTGACATTTAAGGACTGCAATGATATCTCGCTTCACTGCATGACGATGGGACATACGGATAAGGGCGACTGCACGGGCAATGTTGTCGATCTGATCCGGTGCAAGAACGTTTATATGAGCGAGCTCGATCTGTACGGCTGCGGCGTATACGGCATAGGTACGTCGGAGGAGACCGGGGATCTGTATGTGAGCAACTCGGTGATCAGGGACTGCGCATACGGCCCCTTTGATATCGAGCAGCCGGCCGGAGACTTTAATTTCCTTGACTGCCGCATGACAGGCTCGTATTGGGGCGGATCGTTCGACTATAATCTCTCGTCGCAGCTCAGCTTTTACCGCTGCACGTTCGGTGATGGCGAGTCGAACGAATGGTATTTCGTTGACCATGTTTACAAAGAGGACTGCGTTTTTGCGGAGATTACCGAGTATCCCGACTATGGGGAGGAGTATCCGGATTATTCCGATATGGAGATCCCGGAGCTCGAGCTGGAGAGCGCGCAGCAGGTGCCCGCTGAGAGAGAGGCGATCTCGGGAACGGGATGGAGCGCGGTCTATTCGCAGGATGTCCTGACGGATCAGCTCACTTATGTCGGCATGGGCAGCAACTTCCGCGATATCGCGTTTTCGTTCTACACCGACGATTATATGCCGGGGCAGGGCTGGTATTGCTATGACGGCGATTTCTACGATCTGACATGGGACATCACCGACGACGGAATGGTAAGGTTTGAGACCGACAGCCTTGGGACTCTGTTCGCCGCGATATTTAAGGTTCCGTCATCCGACGGGACGGGTACCGTAAACTGGCTGAGAGTCGCGATAGGAGACGAGACATTCTGGCTGTATTGATCTGCAACAAAAATATTTAGCACATTGAAAAAATATTGTCCGCGTGGTAGAATTGTTGTAGGAGGTATTGGGGTATGAGTCTAGAGAAATCTGATGAATTAAAAGAACTGATATCCGCTGCACGGGGTGAAGAAAAAGCGGATCTGGTCCTGAAAAACGCTAAGGTGCTGAACGTATTCACGGGTGAGCTCGAAGAATGCGACGTGGCGATCCGGAACGGCTATATAGCCGGTCTGGGCAGCTATGAGGGCTATGCCGAGATCGACCTGGCGGGCAAGATAATATGCCCGGGCCTGATCGACGGTCATATCCACATCGAGAGCTCGATGCTGGCACCTTCGGAGTTTGCCAAGGCTGTTCTGCCGCACGGCACCACGGCGGTTATCTGCGATCCTCATGAGATCGCGAATGTGGCGGGAGCCGAGGGACTTTCCTTTATGCTCGAGAGCAGTAAGGACCTGCCTTTCGAGGTATTCTTTATGCTGCCGTCGTGCGTTCCCGCGACGCCTCTCGATGAGGCCGGAGCCGAGCTGAACGCCGCTTCGCTGAACAGTTTCTACGCGAATATCCGTGTCCTGGGACTGGCGGAGCTGATGAATTCCTACGGCACAGTGCGCAACGACCGCGAGATCATCTCCAAGATCCTGGGCGCTCAGGACCATGAGAGGCTGATCGACGGACACGCGCCCGGACTGACGGGCCGCGACCTGAACGCGTATGTGGCGGCGGGCGTTGAGTCCGATCATGAGTGTTCCACCGCCGAGGAGGCCATAGAGAAGCTTAAGCGCGGCCAGTGGATCATGATCAGAGAGGGTACCGCAGCGAAAAACCTTAACGCGCTGCTGCCTCTGTTTGATGACAAATACTGTGACCGCTGCATGCTGGTCACGGACGATAAGCATCCGGGCGACCTGATCGAGCTCGGCCATATCGACTACATCATCAGGGAGGCCATCAAAGCCGGCAAGAAGCCTGCCAACGCGATCAAGATGGCGAGCTTCAATGCGGCCTCGTATTTCGGCCTCAAGCACCGCGGAGCGATAGCGCCCGGCTACAGGGCGGACCTGCTCGTGGTTTCCGACCTCGAGGAATTCAAGGTCGAAAAGGTATATAAAAAGGGCAAGCTTGTGGCCGAGGACGGAAAGATCTGCATCGACGTGCGTGATTTCAAGGGCAGGGAGGACGAGTATCCGAGAGTTTACCACAGCTTTAAGATGCGCGAACTCAGCCCTCAGGACTTTGTGCTCATGGAGTCCGGCAGCAAAAAGCGCGTGATCGAGATGATACAGGGCGAGCTGCTCACCAAAGAGCTCATAGTTCCCGCCAACCTCGAGCGTACGGCCGAATGCGCGATCGAAGGCCACAACACGCCCGCGCGCGGCGTAGAGCTGGATAAAGATATAATCAAGATCGCCCTGATCGAGCGCCATAAGAACACCGGACATGTCGGCGTAGGCTTTGTAAAGGGCTACGGCATCAAATACGGCGCCATCGCGTCGAGCGTTGCCCACGACTCGCACAACCTGATCGTGGCCGGCACCAATGACGAGGATATGGCTGTCGCGGCCAATGCTGTCCGCGAAAACGAAGGCGGTCTGTCGATCGCTGTTGACGGACGCGTGCTCTCCACGCTGCCTCTGAATATCGGCGGCCTCATGTGTGACCGTGACGCGGAGTACGTCGAGGACAAACTCATCGAGATGAAGGCCCAGGCCCGTCTGCTCGGCGTTCCCGACGGCATCGATCCGTTCATGACGCTGGCGTTCATGGCCCTGCCCGTTATCCCGAAGCTGAGGATACTCACAAAGGGCCTCGCCGATGTGGATACGCAGAGCTACGTGCCGGTACTGTTTGAGTGATAAACGAATGCCCTCAGTCGGCGAAGCCGTATCAGGCAATAGCAGCGCAATTGCAGGTCGAAGACTTACAATTGCGCTGTTTTTCCTGATAGAAGCACAAAGTGCGGACTGAGCGCTAAGTGAACAGTCATCGAGCGGACTTTGTACGCGAGATGACCCGGGAACTTGACATTTCTCTCGCGTTGGAGTAAACTTCGACCTGTAATAAATTTAAGAAAGAGGTAAGCATCATGAAGAGAGTACTTTCCATCGTGATGCTGCTCGTGATCGCGACTGCACTTTGCGCATGCAAAGGCGGTACCGGGAACGAAGGAACCGATTCTGTTTATTATGGCGGAAAAATAACGGTTGGTATAACCCAGGATTTGGACAGTCTTGACCCACACAAAGCAGTAGCGGCAGGAACAAAAGAAGTTCTGTACAACATTTTCGAAGGACTTATCAAGGTTGATAAGGACGGCAATTTTGTTCCCGCAGTTGCTTCGTCTTATGAGATCTCGACCGACGGCCTGAAGTACACATTCGTGCTTCGCGACGGCGTGAAGTTCCATAACGGCAAGGCAGTAACTGCAGAGGATGTTATATATTCACTCAAGCGTGCGGCCGGTCTGTCCGAAACACCCGAAGCGGATGTTTCCACAGTATCGGCTTTTAAAATTATTTCCGACATAACAAGCGAGGGCAACAAGGTTATCGTGACTCTTTCGAGTCCCAACACCGAGCTCATCGGCTACTTCACCAGCAGCATCATTCCGTGCGATTACACGGAGCAGGCGACCAAGCCCGTAGGCACAGGTCCCTTCAAATTTGTTTCATATTCTCCCCTGACTTCGATAGTCCTGGAGAAAAACGCGGATTATTACATTAAAGGCGTTCCTTATCTCGATGAGGTAACCTTTAAGATCTGCGCAAACACCGATTCGGCATTCCTTGAGCTGCTCGGCGGGAGCATCGACGTGTTCCCGTACCTGACAAACGACCAGGCGGCACAGCTCAAAGGTGTGATGAACGTTGTTGACGGCACGATGAACCTTGTTCAGGCACTGTTCCTGAACAACAAAGTGGCTCCTTTTGACAATGTAAAGGTCCGCCAGGCGGTATGCTGCGCGATCGACCGTCAGGCCCTGATCGATGTTGTAGCGGGCGGCAAGGGCGAGATCATCGGAACGAACATGTTCCCTTCGTTCGCTTCGTACTACGAGAAGGATCTGGTAAATTCATATCCTTACGATACCGCAAAGGCTAAAGAGCTGCTCGAACAGGCAGGTTTAAAGGACGGATTTACATTTACGATCACCGTTCCTTCTAACTACGATTTCCACGTAAGAACGGCTCAGATCGTAGCGGATCAGCTGGCCAAGGTCGGCATCACCGCAAAGATCGAGCTCGTAGAGTGGTCGACCTGGCTGTCGGATGTTTACGTAGGCAGACAGTTTACTTCCACGATCATCGGACTGGATTCGCAGCTGGCTCCTTCGGATGTGCTCAGATTCTATCCGACCGAGTCTTCGAAGAACTTTATGAACTACAGCAACAAGGAGTTTGATGAGGTCTTCGAAAAGGCTAAGGCCACAACGGACAGTGCCGAGAAGATCGCTGATTACAAGAAGCTCCAGCAGATCCTTACGGCTGACGCGGCTGCGGCATACCTGCAGAGCCCTGCTCAGCTCGTAGCTGTCAGCAAGAAGCTCGACGGATACACATTCTATCCCGTATACGTACAGGATATGTCGGTGATCCATTTCAATACGGATCCCAATAAGGCGGAATAAACATCAATAAAAGACATAAAGACATGGGGACGGTTCTTTTTTCTGCATACTAATGCAGAAAAAAGAACCGTCCCCATGTCTTCTTGCAAAATAAAGCGATCTGAGATATAGTTAAAGTTACGAAAATATTTACGCACGTATAAAGGGGCTTAGGAGATGACTTCATTAAAGGATATATCGCTCAGATGCGGGGTGTCCATAGCGACTGTCAGCAAAGCGATCAACAACAAAAAAGATGTGAGCGACGAGACCAAAGAACAGGTCATGAAGGCTGCAAGGGAGCTGGGGTACTGCCTCTCGACCAGGACACTCAACGCCACGAGAACCTACGGGATAGGAGTCCTGTTCGTGGATGAGTCAAACAGCGGACTCATGCATGACTATTTCGCCGGGGTCCTCGACAGCTTTAAGCGCACAGCTGAAGACAGGGGGTACGATATAACGTTTATAAACTGCAGCACCAGACAGCCCAACCGCTCGACTTATCTCGAGCACTGCAGGCGGCACGGTTTTGACGGAGTGGTGCTGGCGTCCATAGATTTCGGGAGCAGCGAGGTGCTGGAGCTGATCTCGAGCGACATACCTCTCGTGACAATCGATCATGTATTTGATAACAGGATATCGGTCATGTCCGACAATGTGGGCGGCATGAACGAGCTCATGGAGCTGATCATATCAAAGGGACACCGCAGGATAGCCTATATCCACGGAACCCCCTCCACCGTAACGAGCGGACGCATCGCGGGGTATTTCCGGACCGCGCAGCGTTACGGGATAGAGATCCCCGAGGAATACGTAGTCGAGGTGCCCTACCGCAATGTAGAGGCCACGTATATGGCAACCGAGTCGCTGCTGGGGCTCAGGAACCCTCCGACCTGCATACTGTTCTCCGACGATTTTGGCGCGATGGGCGGGCTTAATGCCATCAGGGCCAGGGGACTGAGCGTTCCCGAGGATATATCGGTCGCGGGTTTTGACGGCATGCGGGCACTGCAGTACCTCGATCCGAGGCTTACCACGATCATCCAGGATTCCGAATCGATCGGACGTGCTGCCGCGGAAAAGCTCATAGGCCTTATCGAAGATCCGAGGACCACGATAGTTGAGCAGGTCATAGTGCCCGGGAAGCTCTCGGAAGGTCATACGATATCAGATATTTCGGCGAAGAAAAAATGATAGGGGATCCCCTCCTGAGGGGGTCCTTTTTTATTTGCGGAAATGCCCGGAAAAAAACCGGATGGGACAGAGAATTGGTAACGAAAATAGTTTCGGAGTTTTACACCTGAAATTTGTGCAAAATGAATTTTTGAAGAGCTTACATTGGCAAAAGTCGACCATAGAATACTGCAGTTTGCACAAAGTGATGAAAAACAGGCATTTCAGGCTTGTAAAATTGTGCAATACGCACTATACTGAACATGCTTAAAAGTTTTCGTAACTTTTAGCCTAAACTAATGTATTTTTTCTAAAACGGGAGGAAAAAAGATGAGAAAAAGACTGTTATCATTACTCCTTACAGCAGCGATGCTGATCACACTCCTTGCGGGATGCAGCAAGACATCCGGCGATAAGCCCGGTCAGGACAATACGCCGAATCAGGCTGCAGGGACCCAGGCTCCGGCCAAGAGCGATTCCGGAAGTACCGCGGATAATAACGCGGGCAATACTGCGGATAATGCTGCGGGTTTTCCCAAGTCGGATGTGTACAAGGGAGAGACTAACCAGCAGACATATCCGCTCAGCAGTGAGAAGATCACTCTGACATACTGGTATCCCAATGCCGGTTCACTCGGTGCACTGGGTGACTACAACGAGAGCGAGTTCTTCCAGTGGCTTGAGGAAAAGACAAACATTCACATTGAGTTCATAGTACCCGCGGCAGGCGAAGAGAGCCAGTCTTTCAACAATCTGTTCATTTCGGGTGAGATGCCCGACATCATGTACACTCAGCCCAAGTATCACAATTACCGTGACGGTATGGACGCTGCCATCGATGACGGCTATATCGCCGATATCCGCGAGCATCTTGACTGGGCGCCCAACTACGTGAGCTGGGTAAACAGCATCGAGACCGCAAAGAAGGACGTATTCACCGATTCGGGCAAGATGTACGGTTTCTGGAGCTTCTGGGACAATATCGAAGGCGGTTACGCGGATCAGGGTCTTTCGATCCGTAAGGATTTCCTCGATAAGGTTCACATGGAAGTTCCCACAACATACGATGAGTGGGAGACCGTTCTTACCGCGTTTAAGGATCAGCTCGGCATCGAGGCTCCTTTCTATACTTCAAAGAACGGTATAGACCACGGCGAATTCATGGCCGGCTTCGGCATTGCGCCCAGATTCTATCAGGTTGACGGCAAGGTTAAGTTCGGTCCCATGGAGGATGCGTACAAGGAATACCTCACCCTCCTCAACAGCTGGTACAAGAAGGGACTCCTCGATCCCGATTTCGCTACGAGAAAATCGACAGGTGTTGCTGCCGACAACGATATGATGCTCAACGACAAGGTCGGCTCCCTGATCGACTGGGGTACCCGTATGACGGATGCCTACATCTCAAGAGGCGCCACCAATCCCGAGTTCTGGACCGTTGCGGCTCCTCAGCCCAAGAAGAGCGCGAGCGATCCCGATCCCGCATGGAGAGAGGTTAACAACAACTACCGCGATATCCAGGCTGTATGTTTGTGCGTTAATGCCAACAGCAAGCATCTCGAGGAAGCTATCCGCTGGGTTGACAGCTTCTACGCAAAGGACGTTTATCTGAACGCGAACTACGGTATCGACAGCGAGAAGGACAGAGTATGGTACGAGGCTGAGGACGGACACCGCATCGGTATCTATGATTTCCGTTACAGCAATCCCGACGGTCTTGATTCGGCTACCGTAGCCGCAAAGTACTGGGCAAAGAACCCTCCTATCCGCTGCGAAGCATCGCAGATCGAGCAGATGCCGCCCGAGAGAGCCGCATCCTATGCCGTATGGTCAAAGTATGAGCCGAAGAATTATATCCCTGTTACGGTTACGATGACATCGGATGAGAATTCAGAATACACTCAGTACTATACGGATATCGAGGCATACGTTCAGGAGAATGAGGTTAAGTTCATCAACGGAGAGAGATCCCTTGATGAGTATGACGCTTACAGAGATACACTTAAGTCGATGGGCATCGAAAAATGTATCTCACTGCAGCAGTCCAGCTTAGACCGTTATAACAACAGATGATCCGGTAAAGGATTACCGCTTATGAGCGGAGAAAGCGGTTTTTGCTTTCTCCGCTTTATATAAAAAACGCCATGAAAGGTGATGACCATGAGTTCCCAAAAAACAACGTATTCGCTGAAAAAGCCGTTCGGGCAGCGACTGAAGCTCGATCTGAAAAATCACTGGCAGATGTATCTGATCGCGCTGCCGGTAGTCGTGTATTTCCTGATATTTAATTACGCGCCTATGTTCGGCATAGTCATGGCGTTTGAAAAGTACCAGATCAAGAAGGGCATCTTCGGAAGCAGGCTGATCGGACTGGCCAATTTTAAGAGATTCTTTACGTCTCCTTTCTTCTGGAGGCTCCTGAAAAATACGCTTCTGATCAGCTTTTACGGGCTGCTGTTTTCTTTCCCTCTGCCGATCATATTCGCGCTCTGCCTCAATGAGGTCAGGAACAGAAGGTTCAAGAAAACTGTTCAGACCATTTCCTATCTGCCGTATTTCATCTCGGTGGTCGTTGTGGTATCGATCCTTTTCGATTTCGGAAAGGCAAACGGCGTGATCACCAATATCGCGTCCTTCTTCGGATGGGAAGGCGGCGCGGTCATTTCCTCGTCCAAATGGTTCAGAAGCCTGTATATAGGCTCCAACCTGTGGCAGCATATGGGCTACAACTCGATCATATTTATCTCCGCGCTGGCGGCTGTGGATCCGACGCTATACGAAGCCGCAAGGATCGACGGCGCGAACCGATGGAAACAGACGCTGCATGTTACGCTGCCGGGAATCGCGTCCACCATTGTTGTCCTGCTGATATTGAGGCTCGGACAGATCATGGGTGTGGGCTACGAGAAGATAATACTGATGTACGGTCCCTCTACTTACGAGACAGCCGACGTTATCGCCAGCTATGTATACAGGGTCGGCATCCTGGACGCCGATTACAGCTATTCGACCGCTGTAAACCTCTTCAATTCGATTGTCAATATGGTCGTTCTGTTTACGGCCAATTTCATCAGCCGCAAGGTTAATGAAACGAGTATATGGTAAGGCGGTGTGAAGTATGAATAAACGATCGACGGGTGAAAAAATATTTGCGGTATTCAATACCATATTTCTTTTGTCGCTGTGTGTGATATTCTTCCTGCCTGTGTGGCATGTCGCTATGGGATCGATCAGCGATCCGCTGAAGGTAGCGGCAACGAGCGGTCTGTATTTTAAACCTCTCGGAAAGGCGACACTGGGCGGCTACAGGCTGATCATGCAGAACTCCACCATAATCAGGGCTTACGGCAATACGCTCATATATGTTGCTGCGGCGACCACGCTCGGACTGGTGCTGAACATACTTGCGGCCTATGTCATGAGTACGCGGGGGCTGCTGTTCGGAAAGCCTTTTGCGTTATTTGTAATATTTACGATGATATTCAACGGCGGCCTGGTTCCCACATTCATGGTAGTCAACAAGCTGGGAATGCTGGACACCAGATGGGCGCTCATCATACCGGGCGCGCTCTCGGCCTACAATATCATCATCATGAGGACCTCGTTTGCGGAAATACCCACTGAGATGCTCGAAGCCGCGCGCATCGACGGAGCGAGCGAGTTCAGGATCCTCACCGGGATCATTCTCCCGGTCAGCAAATCGATCATAGCGGTAATAGTGCTGTTCTATGCGGTTCAACACTGGAATTCATGGTTCAGTGCAGCACTTTACCTTCAGAAATCCAGAAATCTCTATCCTTTGCAGCTGACACTGCGCGAGATAGTGCTTCAGTCAACGGAGAACTCGATCATAGCGGACGTCGACGGACAGGACGTCATGATATTCCGCCCGCTGATCAAATACGCGACGATCATGATATCCATCATCCCGATGATGGTGCTTTATCCGTTCGTACAGAAGTATTTCGTTACCGGCGTAATGATCGGCTCGGTAAAGGGTTAAAAAATATATGTTGCTATCAGAAGGAGAAACACTATGGAATACAGAGAATTAAAGCCCTTCCCCAAGGATTTCCTCTGGGGAGGCAGCTCATCGGCATATCAGTGCGAGGGAGCGTGGGATGAGGACGGGAAAACCCCCTCGGTGCAGGACTGCAAGCCCATCATACCCGGCAACAGCGACTGGAAGGTCTGCTCGGATCATTATCACCGCTTCAGGGAGGATATCGCCCTGATGGCGGAGATGGGATTTAAGGAGTTCCGTTTTTCCATCGCATGGACGCGCATCATCCCCAGCGGTGACGGCGAGATCAATCCCAAGGGCATCGCCCACTATCATGAAGTCATCGACGAGTGCCTGAAATACGGCATCGAGCCGGTGATCACTCTTTATCATTTCGATCTGCCCCAGGCACTGCAGGATAAGTACGGCGGCTGGACGAGCAGGCAGTGCATAGATGATTTTGTCAGGTTCTGCGAGGTGTGCTTCAGTGAGTACGGCAGCAAGGTTAAATACTTCCTGACGATCAACGAACAGAACATGATGACCATGTACAACATGGGAGAGCACAAGGACGACAGGGAACGCTATCAGGCCAATCATCACATGATAGTCGCGATGGCAAAAGCCACGATCCGCTGCCATGAGCTGTGCGGCGCAAAGATAGCGCCCGCGCCGAATATTTCCTGTGTATATCCCGCCACGTCCGCGCCCCTTGACAATCTGGCCGCGGCAGACTATGACCAGTTCAGGAACAGGCTGTACCTCGATACCATAGTGTTTGGTGAGTATCCCGAGGCCCTCAGCGAGTTTTTCCGCCAGAGAGGCTTCCTGCCCGATATCACCGATGAGGACCGCGCTGCCATGAAGGCAGCACATCCCGATTTTATCGCGTTCAATTACTACGGAGCGGCCACCGTTAAGTTCGTATCGATCGAGGACGGCGAGAAGGCCAAGGCTGCCGGCCGCAGAGAGGGCGCGGGCAGTGAAGAATTCATGATCGGCATGCAGACGGAGCCAGGTCTGGCCGTAAGCGTGGACAATCCGCTCCAGGAGACCACACCCTATCATATGGGAATAGACCCTGTCGGGCTGCGTCTTACGCTGCGCCAGCTGTGGGAGAGATACAGGCTGCCGCTGCTTATCACCGAGAACGGCTGCGGCATGGCCGATGAGCTTACCGCTGACGGCAAGGTACATGATGACTACCGCATAGATTATCTCAGGAAACACATAATCGCGTGCCGCGAGGCCATAACCGACGGCGTCCGCCTCATGGGCTATTCGCCGTGGTCGGCATTCGATCTGATCTCCACGCATCAGGGCATCACAAA